>MWWH01000177.1_pt1 | contig 17112 bp, 16 predicted proteins | sample 1047231 | NCBI WGS metagenome assembly MWWH01 (sample SAMN06349967, study PRJNA376086) | soil metagenome | isolation source: MG3-2 sample Antarctic (ecotone) soil | place: Antarctica | collected 2015-01-13 | reverse complement strand
AGGATTTTTTGACAGTGGTTGAACTCTTGGCCAATGACCAACCGCTGCCCGATAAATACCGCGATCATGTCTTAATGGGGGAATGGAAAAACTACAAAGAGTGCCATATCAAACCGGATTGGCTTTTAATCTATAAGAAGATTGAGGATCGCTTATTACTGGCCAGAACCGGCTCACACAGTGAACTTTTTTAAGGGGTAAACCATGCGTAAAAAGCGCAAAAATCACCTTCGGCCAAAAGCTAATTGCGGCTGTTACAGAGGCACTGAACGCGCCAGGTACGGGTACAGTATTAAACCCTAAACCCGTGGCAAAACCTCATCAGCAGAAACCCCCATTAATTGACTGAAAAATAGGCAGTGCCAACTTGCCTAGCAAAATCAATATCCAGCCACGTTACACCCTAGATTATACCCAGCTTTTGGGGATAAAATTAAATGTAAATATGTATATATACAAAAACATTTTAATTTTTATACATATTTACATTTATAAATAAAAATATTAGTATGTTAAAATACATAAACATTTTTATGGATTAAAATAAATATGGCTAAAATAATTACTGTTATACAACAAAAGGGTGGCTCAACAAAAACCACTACTGGTATGAATTTAGCTGGTGCGCTCATAGAGGCAGGTTATAAAGTAAAAGTAGCTGATATGAACACCGCTCAGCAGTCAGCCAGCAAGTGGGCGAAAAGGGGTGAAGATTTTCAATCAGTAGTTGTAACTATATCTGATAAACAAACCCGTAAAGACATCGAAGAAATTAGTAAAGATGTTGATATCGTAATTATTGACACGCCACCGGAACTTATGACCTCTGCTTTAAAAGCAGCTTTATTATCTGATTTACTGATTATTCCTTGTCCCGCAAGCCAACTTGATCTAGAAGCTGCCGAAGAAACCGTTGATTTTGCAGAAACCGCCCGCAAACCTTTTTGGCTACTCGCCTCTGATATAGATGCGAGAACTAGCTTAGGTAAAAAATTCCGTGATGATGTTTTACTAAAATTAGGTAGAACATTTAAAACGGTGATCCACCATAAAGTTAATATTGTTGAAGCAGCAATGGTAGGCCAATGGGTGGGTTCCTATGCGCCTAATTCAGACGCACATATTGAATACAAAGAACTAATGACCGAAATATTAGCAACAAAGGAGCTTGCTTAACATGAATAAAAAGCCTAGTTTTGCAACCACAAAAGAAAAGCGTCTATTGGAAGCACAGCAGGAGTTAGAACAAGAAACCGCAACAGAAACAGGAAAAAATTTAGCTAAAAAAACCATACAAACAACATTAGTTATAGAAGCTGATTTACATTATGCAATTCAAGAAATTGGATTAAAAAGGAAGAGAGCGGGTATTAAGCCACATACATTAACCGGAATAATTAAAGACGCGCTTAAAGAAATTGTTATGAAAGAAAATAAATAACTATTTACCTAAATTTATACATATTTATGTATAAATTTAATCATGTGTATAAATAAATATGAATCTTAAAAACCTAGACAGATTAATCACAGAGGCTTTAGCGATTGAAGCGGAAGAGGCGAGAAAGGCAGGTGCGCTTAGCTACATGGCCAGAGCATTAGTACAGGCGACCATACCCCATAGAAAAATTTATAGGGATGAAAATAAGCTCGAAGAGCTTAATGAATATAAACGCCGAAATGGAAAATTTAAATTAACTATTTTGGCTGATTCTGATGTTGGCCTACCTTTTGGTAGCCTTCCTCGATTACTTGTAGCATGGGTAACAACAGAAGCCGTAAAAACAAAATCACGGGAACTAATATTAGGAAGCTCATTAAGTGAATTTATGTCACAACTTGATCTTATGCCAACAGGCGGTAGACATGGAACCATTACCCGATTACGTGAGCAAATGAAAAGGCTTTTTTCAGCTTCTATTTCCTGTACCTATGATGACGGCGAACATTGGGCAATAAAGCATGTTAACCCCGTAATCAATGCTAACTTATGGTGGAACCCCAAAGCCCCGCAGCAAGGAACCTTATTTCAATCAACAATAACACTAGGCGAAGAATTTTATAAGGAAGCTATTACCAGACCTGTACCTATTGATATGAGAGCATTAAAAGCATTAAAACAATCGCCTATGGCGTTAGATATTTATTGTTGGCTGACCTATCGAATGAGCTATTTGCGAGAAAAAACCAATATACCCTGGTTTATGGTACAAGCCCAATTTGGTGCTGACTATGACAGATTACGAGATTTCAAAAGAAATTTTCTAACCCAACTAAAAACAGTTCTTGTTGTGTATCCAGAAGCCAAAGTTGACTTAGATGAAAGTAATTTAATCTTAAAACCTAGCCAACCACATATCCCATACGCACCACTGATATTAACCTATTAACCAGTGAGTAACCCTGTATATAACAAAAGTTATTCACGCATAAATACTCGCGGCTAAATGCGGATAAATTAAAAGATTTTACGCATAAATACTCGCGCTCTACGCATAAATACTCGCGCTATATACCTATAGCTTTTCCTGTAGTTAAAAACTATTACCTATATCTAGGTCGCTCCATTTGTGGATAACTCCTAACGGAGTTAACACACAAATTCGCTCCCCCAGCTGCTGGATATGTGGACAATCGGCTTCGCCGACCGTCGCTCCTTGGCCTATGGACAACTCTTACGAGTTGACCACAGGCACGCGACTTTGACCACATACCCACAGCCCTATAACAATATTTTTATCTTTTTCTCTTGTGAAAACTCTAGCTGTCAGCGCAGAGATAAACGGTTGATGGCCATAAAATAAATCGTTGTAACTCAATAGGTTATAACCATTTGTAAACCACTGGTTTACAAAATGTCATCCATTGGTTTACATCTTCCCTCGCCTCATTTTCAAGCTAAAACAGGCATAAACCCTTTATTTTTAAGCCTTTGGCTATCAGCAACTTTTGTTGCGTCGGGTGTGGATAGGTTCTTTTGGTTACTGGACGCTTAAAGTTTCAGCAATGAGCAGGGTTTAGGGAATTAAGATTTTGACGCTGTAGGATGCCGATGCAGAACGTCAACGGCATAAGTGAACGTGATGGCTAGCTATTAAAATCGCCTGCAGAGCGGTTAAAAAAATGATCGGATATTGCCCATCGACAATTATTTAAAATCGAACCTAAACCTTGCTTAATGTGAACAGCTAAAAAATTAGCTCCTAAAATACACATTAACGCGGCTTTATAGCGCGATATGTTCCCTACCCTATAGGGTAGCCGCGATCAAACCAAAAAAGCTGCTTAAAAGCGGTTTATGGCCGTTTTTAATCGCTCGGTTTCTTCACTATCGTTGGCGGGTGGTTTTTGCTCAGCAGATATAGCCAGTATCGATCTGGCCATCATTACCGCCCATTAGGAATATCATTATATTTAGTCGGAAAAAATTCTAACCAAATTGAAAAACACAGTACCAGAGGCGATTTTGCCGTGTCAAAATTTTTTAGGGTTTTTAATCATAATGCAGGATAGAAACGCGTCAGTAAATACCCTACTTTTGATGTGGCCACGGTTGGGTTTTGGGTTACGTCCCACTGACAAGTGCGCGCTTATACGTTGCAGGGCAACGGCGCAAAAAAGAACAGCCACTTAGCCGTTAATCGAGGTTGGTCATGACCGCTTTACGGCCAAACAATTTTTCTAACAGTTGCTGTTTTTCGGTTCCTTCCGGTAGCTCTTTCATCAACTGCAACAAACAAAATAACCGCTGCCGTTGCGACTTTTGGTTATCATCCAATAGCCAAGGCTTATCGCGCTCATAAGCCGCTATGTCAGACACTAAAAAAATTTTCGTTCTACCGCGATTGACCACGGCCATAGGCGTTGGGAAATCATCCCGCTTGCTCAATTTATGAATACCAGCGCGGGTGTAAGTCCAGCGGTCAACTAAGTCTGCCAGGGCAAGTATTTCCATAATGAACCTGTTTAATATTGAAGAATGAGCGGGTAGCTATAAACGTAAAGCACGCGTTGACGCAAGTCAACGTATAAGTGCGCTCTTTCGCTGGCTCGAAAGAGATAGCCTATTTTTCGCATTCCGTGGGTTGCCTGGAAAAGCTGATAGGAAAGGTTGAAGCTCGGTAAAAAAATCAACGGCCGTTGGGAAAGCGGGGTGGGAAGGTATTACAAAATGTAATACCTTTATGTTACAAAATCGAGTTATCGCCCTAAGTAAATGGTGGTGATTTGGGTACGGCCATGCCCCAGTTCGTGCGCTATTTGTAATCGCGCCTGTTCGTCCATTTCCCGCTGTTCCGGTGTTAATTGCTGGCGGGTTGGTCCACCTGCCAAGGGTGCTGGCCATCCTGTCAATTCACTATACCGCTGCTGTGCATAGGCGTGACGCAGGCCGTGCATTTTGTGTAAGCCAGCCCGTGAAGTATGACGTTCGTAAATACGCAACTGCTCGATATAGGTACGCTGTGCGGGGATAAGTGAACCTTTGCCGACCAGCTGGTGTATCGCTTGCAAGAGTTGCCGTTGCTCCTCACTACGGATAGGAATTTCTCGTGGCCGTCCGCCTTTTGTCCAGGAACCTTTGAGGACTACCTTATCCTCTCTATCGGCATAGTGAGGTTGAAACTTAATCGCTTCTTCACGGCGTAAGCCAAAGGCGGCCTGCAATTGTAAGCTGGCGCGTACATGGCTATCAGGAATGGCCATAAGCTTATCGTCCGCCAGACTTTGCGCTTTGCTGGTGCTACTCACAAATTGCCGAGAGCCTAACCCGAACGCGGCGTTATCGGCAGGTAACATGCCTGCCTTACCGATTTTCTCCGCCCACCAGCGCAGATGGCTAAGGCGATTTTTCACCACGCGCAGTGATAGCTTTTCATCCTGCCACTGCTTGACTAATGCTTCGGCATGTTTCGGTTTTAGCGAGCGGGCTTGCATCTGCCGAAAGCCTAATTCCTTGAGCTGTGCGGCCACTTGCAGCAAAATCCGCAAGCGGTGTTGTTGGGTGCTATAGCTCCCCTCCCGGTTGCGGGTACATAAGCCTTTTAATTCATAACGTAAGCTGGCCATCTCTTTTGTCTCGGTTCGTTCTATTCTTCACTTGGGTTTTAATAGTTGGTAAGTGTTCACGCCGACATAACCGTTTTAACGCGGTAATGGCTGCCAATGGCTTGGCACAAGGGCAAAAGGAAACCCATTCACCTGTTGTAGGCCAAAAGCCTACGATTTACGCTACTTGAGAGTAGACCGCTAAACCGTGTATTGCATCGAAACAGCAAAATCAGCGCGTGTGGGAACGCGCCAAGAAGGGGGGAGCTACGCTTAATGATGCAAAAAAAAGCGCAGACGATAAATAGCCAATAGAAAAAATAGAGTGATAAGACGTTCGTTACCAGCCGGTGAGTGCCAATAGCGAATAATAAGATAAGCCTATCGCGGTGGGTTAACCGCAAAGACGTCAGACGAGCCAAAAAACAGCCAGACGGGAATAAACCTTACGTTGTGAAAGACCAACGCCCACAAGGTTAAGAAGCAGTAGCACGGGGCTATGCTAAAGTATGAAAAAAACCAACATCATTACGATGCGGTAGAATGATAAGTAACCTTTGGTCTAGCCAGAGGTAATATAGAGTGCAAGCAAGCTCGCAATTGAACTCAAAACCTTTCGGTTTACGCGCCTTTCTCAGAGCACCGTGGCACTTACCTCATGAATTACAGTCGTAGGAGGCAACGACCTTACAATCAGTGCTGATTATGCTGCGTATCACTCGCGAAATCAAGCAAAAAAACCGTAGCAACGCTTGTAAACCGTGGGCGAAGCCGCGATGTCACTCCGTCTTGCGGGAGTGACATCGCGCTGGCCAGGTGCGGTTATTTGACTGCTGGTGCGGGGCAAGCAGGTCGGCCTTTCAAGCGTAATAGGTACAGTTATATGCAGGAAGAACCTGGATGACGGAGCGAGGTAAAAGGGAGCGGGATAACATTTTAAAGCTGGGCCGCGGAAAATCTTAGAAGGTAGCGGTTTTGTATGAAATTGTTATTTTAAGCTCAGTTTAGATATACTGCGAATAACTATAACAATAAAAATTATGAAATAATAATTGAACGCTTTTGCCAGAAAGGATGATATATGCCATTCAATACGAGTCATGATTTACCCATTGACGATAAAGACTTGCCTCCTCTTCAAACTTATTCATTCTCACGATTTAACCTAGCAAAATTTACGCTGCGATTACTCGTTGGTATGGGTGTATTAGGGCTATTTTATTTATTGTTAAGCCGTTTACGCTCAAAAGAGCAAACCGCTACCAGCACAACTTACAATAAAGCCGCTTTAGCCGACAACCATCTTATAACGCCTGGTGAAAAGCAGTTAGATTCTTCGTCGAAGCTTGAAAAATTTCAATCTTTGGATGTGCTTAATGATTATCAGCCAGTAGGCCCAGAAATCATGGTAGCTACTGGTAATCGGACAAACCCAAAAATTGCATCTCTAAGTAATGGAAGGTTTATAGTTGTATATCAAGAAAGTACACAGCTTAATAGTACATTTTCTGCACTTACTGGCTTCCATGGCGTTAGAATCTGGGCAAACTTATATAATGCTGAAGGGAAACCGATTGGCTCAGAAATGAGAATTGATACTGATAAGCCAGACTATCAGATAGTTAAGGAAATTCCTGAGCTAGCTGTAATTACTGATGATGGGAAAGGCGGGGGTAAAAGTAGTTTTGTTATTGCTTGGCAGCAGAATCTGTCTCCGAATAATAACCGCCTTCAGATGTTTGTGAAGCGGTTTAATGCTGCTAATGGAGAAAAATATGAGGACGAATTTCAGGCTAATATCTATTCTCAGGGTTACAATGTCTTTCCTGGCATTAGCGCACTTACAGATAGTAGTTTTATAATAGCTTGGCAAAACTTGCGTATAGAGTTTTTTGATCAATGGGGAATTTATGTGAGAAGGTATACTAAACAAGGTATACCTATTGCAAGTGATAGGGATGAAGAGTTTAGAGTAGGCAATGGTACTAGTAGTAAACTAGCTGTATCTTCTCCAAAAATAGCGAGCTTTAAGAAAGGGGGCTACGCGATTATTTGGGAGATCGCAGTGCGTGATCCTAAAATCGCTGACATAGAGGGAATTTATGCTCGGTTCTACTTTGCAAATCACACAGCTATGGGTGAGCCATATCGAGTTAGCCCAAACACACAACAAGACCGCAAATATTATAAAGGGATTCAAATTGCTGTCCTTAAGGATGATAGCCTTGTCATTACCTGGTTAGAACAGAGAAATTCTTCTCCCTCTAATTGCTGTGATGTATATGCTACACGCTATTTCTTAAATGATACTGCAATAGTATTACCCACTGTTAGCGATCGATTAGCAGAACCCAGCACGTCGATAGCTGCTCTTGAGGATGGTGGTTTTTTAATTACCTGGATAGAAAAGGCTGTCCCTAAACGCCTTTACCTTCAACGCTATACTGTTGATGGCAACCTTGCTGGAGAAAGTGAAGTAACAAGTAGTAACAACACAATTGCTGTAGCTATCACGCCCTTTAAAAACAATGGTTATGCTGTTGTATGGCAAAAACAATTCATCAATCAACTAGGTTATTCAGACAATGCAATTTATGTTCAACGCTATGAAGTTTATAACAGCGCCTCAACAGTAATAGCCAATATTCCTTTTGTTATCGGCAGTTTAGCTGCCGCTGGCGGTATTTTGATGCTAGGCTTAACAAGCGGCGCTTTATGTTTTATGAAACGCCAGTCTATTCAACGAGCATTAGCCAAGCGTGGCTGGGTGAAACCTTCCGCTTCCAGCCGTATCAGCAGCTTAACCCTGCCTTTCCTTTCCTTTGAACTTATGTCTTCTTCTTTTATTGTTCCCTATGAAGAATTACATGATGACAACTTAACCAGGCTAGGCGGTGGCAGTTACGGTACCGTGTATAAAACCAAATGGCACTATACCGATGTTGCTATTAAGCAATTACATGTGAAAACACTAGATGATGATACGGTAGAGGATTTTAAGCGGGAAGCGGAAATGATGGTTCAGATGACCCATCCAAATATCATTCGTTTATACGGTGTTTGTGTTGACCCCGGTCATTATAGCTTAGTGATGGAATACATGCCGAAAGGTTCCTTATATCAATTCTTACACAGTCGACAGGAAATATCCTGGCCTATACGCTGGAGTATTGCCTTAGACATTGGTAAAGGCATCTATCACTTACACAGTAAAAACATCTTGCATCGTGATTTAAAGAGCTTAAATGTGCTGTTAGATGAAAACTTTAGGGCTAAACTCTGTGATTTTGGCATGTCATTAATTAGAACAGAAACCAGTCGACAAACCAATAATAGCGCAACTGATGAGGCCACCGGTACTGTCAGCTGGATGGCACCGGAATTATTCAATGGTCAAAAATACACACAAAAAGCCGATGTCTATAGCTATGGCATGATTTTATGGGAAATTGCGGCAAGAAAAGCACCTTATGAGGATTTTGAGAATGGTAGGTTGATTAAGCTGCATGTGGAAGAAGGTAAGCGAGAAACCATGCCTGAGAAAACCCCAATCTCTTACGCTAGACTCATTGCTAAATGTTGGGATAAACGGCGAGAGGACAGGCCAACTATCCAGGCGGTGATTGAGGAGCTTGAAGTCAATAGTGATGAGATTAGAAACTATAGCCTATAAACATCTGGATTGATGAAATAGTCCGGTTAAGGATATTGGCGTCCGAAAAAAACGCTCGTTTTTTTCGATTGAGTGCTGTTAAAATAATGCATTTTGTAGGCAAATTTGCGCTAAAAAACTTATAAAATAATCAATGCTAAGATTGCCTATTTGCCTTTAGGTATTTTTGCATTTATAAAATATACGATAATACATCAGGTTAAAATATTAATATCTATTTTTAGCTTAACGTACCTTTACGGCCGAATCTCACTGGTACCCTTAATGGGGTGGGCAGAGCCGCGATGTCACTCTCGCAGAACAGGAGTGACATCGCGGCTCTGCCCAGGTGCGGTTATTTGACCGCTGGAGCGGTGCAAAGGTGATGGCCGTGGCCGTCCAATCGCGGGGTAATGCCGCCGTGGTGTGGGCGGTAAAGGTACTGGCAGCCGGTCGCTTTGTCGATATAGGTGTCGACAGGAGGATGAGGGGAGGCGCGTAGGCCAACGACCATCATTATTCCCGTAATGATACCGCAGGCCCAGAATCCCAAAGAGAACCAGGGATTGAGTAACGAGGTATTGGACATGGCTAATTTCCTCGCGGATAACAAGTAGAATGGCTTAAGCGGTCATCCAGTGCGCCATAGGTTTCTAAAGCGGAGATGACTATATTTTGTAACGCCCAGAGGTAATCGCGCAGTACGTCCTGATGAAAATCGAGAAAATCATCACCACTGGTCACGGAGGCTAACGCCGCCGCTTGGCTTAAGTGGTCATGCAGCTTATCGCGCAGCTCCAGTAAAGAGAGAGGTTGAGATAAAGAGTTGGGGTTAGACGTCAGATCGTTTAAGCTAGAATGAGCCATAATACACCTCTATCGTAGGTTGTTGTGGTTAGTACCGCTTGGGTGTTTGCTGCACCCAGGCAGTACGCTTATGTAACGCTAGTCGATATGACTAGCTTGCAAATGCCCAGCGGCATATTTGTGTAAAAGGCTAGCGATCAGGGTTTGATACGGTAATCCCTCATAGGCCGCTTTTTGTTTAATACGGTTTAAATCGCTTCGAGACAGTCGAATATTAATGCGTGCATCTTTACGGAAGTAATTAGCGGCTGCTTCTTTGGCAAAGGCAAGTTCTTCTACTAGGTTATCGACGCTTTTTAATTCGCCACGTTCAAACGCTTCTAACAGTTCTTGTTCTTCTTCATCCAGTTTTTGCTCTTTTATGATGTCTTTGCTCATGCTAACCCCCTACCTGCTTTCCGGTATTGCTTTTTCATTTTCCGACTTTTAAAAATAGTTTTAAGGAACGCACATGTTGCACTTTTTCTTACAAAAGGCACTAAGTACACGGACTCATTAATATTCAATATATACATGCTTTGATGAGGATATTTAGCAGGATTGGCATGAGGCACTACATCGAGTATATCCCCATTCTCTATAGCTGCTATGGCCTCTTCAAAGCTAATATTGCGATGTTCTTTCAGCCACTGATTTTTATCAGCGGGAAAGTCATATTCTTTATATATCATAAACTAAATATAGCTAATCGTGTGCCTATTGTCAATTTAATTTATTGTACCTTAAGCGGGTTGGCCACTAAGCTGGTAGAATGTATACAGATCAGCAGGCTAACAAAACTTATTGAAAGATGGAAAATTTAAAACCTTTATTTTAAGGTCTACTTACTGCGTTTTTTTGAATATTTTTAATTGCCTAGCATCTTCATCACCTTGAGTTTCAGCGTTATCTGTTCGGGTGGGAGAGGTAGGCGTATCAGTCTGATTATCCTGGCTAAATGATCTTTTTTCATAATCGTCACGCTTTCTCTTTGAAGCAAGCAAAGTATGTTGAATACCAACGGTTAGTTTCGCGTGAGCTTGAGGAGGGGTATTCACCGTATTACTAGCAGCAACTAAAAAATTGTCCTCTCGGGGTTTTATACGTTCTAAAAGCTGTTGAACAAAATCATCGTTTGTTTCAAGCTGATATCCGGTAAACTTTTCTCTAAGCGCAATAATATTTTTGGCTAAATAAGAAATTTGCAGCTTATCATCTTCATCAAGGAGGCAATTTTCGATGGCTTTTTCTATTTCGTTCTGGTAAAAATATTCATTTACAACTTGAGTAGTAACATTTATGCGGTAATAAACTAATCCTAATTCAATACCCTTGTTTGCATCACTTGCTCCCAATGCAACTAATGCTTCAATAATTTCATTATTATTTTCTATTTTAATAAACGAATTACACCATGTTGGTACATCTTCTTTATATTTTGAAACTTCATCCGAAACCATTTTAGGATTAATAGGGGTTAGAATAAGGCTAATTTTACTTGCTATTGGATGATTAGGCATCTGTTCTTTAATTAATTTTATCCCTTTTTCTAGATTTAAGCACCAAGGTTGCTCATTTCCACCTATTAAAATTAGGGTTTTCAGCTCAATAATTGTTGTAAATTTAGATCTTAAAAGATGGCTAAAAAGCGTATTAACACTTTCTAATAATCTTTCTGTGTGTTTCAAAATTTCTGCATTATCCTCTCCCTCATATAATTCAGTTAAGCTATTATCATAGTGGTACAAGGCAACACAATCTTGTTCATTATTAAAAACTCTAGCTTTGTAAAAAAATATAAATGCAGTGCAGATTTTTAGGTTAGTTGTCGCTATTTGGTGAGTGCGATTTGCTGGAGTAGTACCCATCTCGCCTTGTTCTACCTTAAGGTAGTTCTGATTATTAAATGATATAAATTCAGGTACAGTAAATTCATTATCACTACTACCACTTGATGAATCTTCTTCAAAGCTAGTTTTCATAACTTATCTCTTAGCATCAATTATGCTTATAGGTTAACTCTTTAAATTAAATAAGTTCTCTCTACTAATACCAGCTCCACCATCTTCAAATCGTCGTTGGATTATCATGCTGGCTAATGGGCTTTCTGTAATAGTAGAAGGCTTTTCTTTAATCTCATTAATAAATGCTTGGGCTGTGGCTTCAAGAAGCACTATAGCCGCTTGATTAAATGCATATTGATATTCTGAAGTATCATGCTTAAGGAATTTTGACTCTTTTAAATGAGTATAAATTTCTGAGATTTCTTTACAAAGCGTTAAGCTATTGTTCTTCATTCCGCTGACGGTATTCAAGAAAAAATCTCTTTTTAAAAGATAAGTCGTTTTAATATCCTTAAATTTTGCTTCATAGCCTTTTATTTCACTATAAAAATTTGCAATATTTGCATCATTTATACCATTAATAAGCATGCTATTTGTTATTTTTATTTGAATATTTTTTTCTTCCGAATTAGTTGACTTGAAGCTTACATAATTAGGTGGTTGGGTAAACATTATTTAGCTCCGCTGTTTAGTGTTGCACTTGCAAGAAAAACTCTATTTTGCCATCAATGAAATTTTTTAAAAGTACTATTTCAATGACAACGCATAGTTTAATAATAGCATATGGATACTAAGAGGTGATTGCTAACCCAGAGTTTGATATAAGTTTTGAGCTTACTGCTATTTTCAAATTTTCAACCTTTAACTTGCCTGCCAAATTAGCTTAGCGTAGACTGTGCAAGATAATATACCTTATCATGCACAGAGGAAGCTTAACTATGTTAAATACTGCACTTTCCACCCTTAGCTTAGACGAAAAACCCCTGGCATCTGTGCAAGATAAGATTTTTCACCCCTTAAGTGGCCACTTTAATACCGATTCCTTAACCGCCTGGCTCACCTATTATTATCAAGTCCATGTCAAAGGCGCACCCGAAAAAACCGAAGAGGCGAAACAAAAAGACTTGGCTAAGTTCCTGAATTTTTTCCAACTGGAGGTAGGGCACGACCACATCGACAGCTGGACACCCGCCGTCACGAAACATTTCCAAAAGCACTTGAAGAAAACCATTTCACCTAAAACCCAAAAGCTCTATAAGGCCACCACGGTTAACCGTGTGATGGCCACCATCCGACACGTGGGCCGTTGGCTACATAAACAGCGGCCTTTATTGGCAGGTGATCCGCTGGCCAATGTCAAAGATTTACAGACCGATGCGCCGGACTGGAACGGCTTAACCCCGCGCCAGCTCATGCGCTTGAAATCAGCCTGTGAGCAACGGATCAAAAGCTGCACCCGTAAAGATCAAAACCCATTATTAGAAACCACCGTATTTTATACGCTGTTAGGTTCTGGCTTACGAGAATCTGAATTGGTATCGCTGAACGTTCATCAATACCAGCAGAAAGGCTTACAAGAGGTGGTACGCCATAAAAGCAAGAGGGTGTCAAAGAAAGTGCCTTTGCCCCAAGAGGCCAGAGAGTTTTTAGACCGCTATATGGCCGATCGTCAGGCTGTGCCTGACGATCCTTTATTTATCACGCGCTACGGGACACGGCTTAAAGAAAATGATGTTTACCGCATTTGCCAGCGGGTATTAAAGCAAGCCGTGGCTTATCTGCCCGTTGAGGAACAATTTCGCTTTACCCCGCATCAGCTGCGCCATACTTTTTTAAAGAAAGTCACCGATAAACACGGCCTGCACTTCGCGCACGAGATGAGCGGGAATGTCTCGGTGAAAGAGATATTCCGGTATGCTAAACCGAGTCAGGCGGAAATTCAGGAAACCGTAGAACAGCTTTTTGACGGCTAGCAAATTGCAATCATCTTACTTGCAATTTGCTATCAAAATGGTGATTTTGTGAAGTTATTTTCTGACGGTTAGCCAACTTTAGGGAGAAGATCACCACACTATCTATCTGTTTAAATAAATGCCGTACATCCTCTAGAAAATTAATAAAGTAATAATATTATTAACTTATTATCTTTAACGCCGCCCTACCCTTATTTTTTATTTTAATTCCAAAATCTATAGTTAAAGTTGATTTTATGGAATCATTTTAAAAATTTATACCTTAATCTCAAAATGGAAAGGTTTTGGCTTTATTCGCCTTATGCCACGATACGTGACAAAATAGGACGCAAGCTCTTTATGGTAATACAAGAAGGCTTGCATGTCCTTTTTTTAGCATGATAGTAGCTTGGAACGTAGTAAGCATCTTCTAAATTGTTAAATTTTTACTTATGTTACTTTTAAGTTGCGCCACTTTATTTTCGTCCTCAACTGCTAATTCAATATACGCAGATTGGCGAGGTTCTACCCCAGAATTTGCAAGTTTTCGATAGCTTTTCGCACGCCATTCATAAGCTGAGCATTGATTACTATTGAGATCTATAGCTTTGCTGTAATTGGCAATAGCTTCCTTATAATTTTTTAAACCATAATAGCAATGACCTATATTGCAATATAAGTGAGAATGTTTGCTTTTATTGTTAGCAAGCGCCTTAGTAAAGTATTCAACTCCTTCCTTATATTGACCTTTTTTATAAAACTCTTTAGCTATTTCTTCATCGCTGGTCGGTTTAAATATTTTAGGTGAAGCTGTTTTTAATGATGACAAAAGCGGTTGTATAGGTTGGCTAGTAGTTGCGGTAGTATTAATCTTATTCGTATTAGTTGAATGCTTAAGCTGTGCAAGGTATTTAGCAACCTGATAATGACCGTTCGCCGTTGCCCAGTCCATAGGAGTTTTACCGACATCATCTTTGCAGTTATCATTAGTGCCATATTCCACTAACAACTTAACAACATCCAGATTTCCTTTGTAGGCTGCAATATGTAAAGCACTAAATAAATCGGTCGTTCTTGTTTCATTTGGGTTAATGCCTTGTTTTAACAATAACTCTGCAATGTCTGCAAAACCATTTTGCGCTGCATAAAACAAATTGCCAGCACCATTTGGCAAGGTTATATGGATATTAGCGCCCTTATCGATTAATAGCTTGATAATTTCATTTTTTTCCTGAAATGAAGCGGTAAGTAAAGGCGTCTCACCAGCGCTATCAATCGTATTGATATTGATATACTTGATTAACTCCTCAGTAATCTTATACCAACCTTTATAAGCCGCCTGATGCAAAGGTGTTGAGCCAGTTCCCATACTGAGCTTCGGCTCTGCTCCTTTGGCAATTAGATGTATAAGCGTATCATATTGATTATAATGGGTAGCTAATAGTAATGGTGTTGAGCCATCGCTAGCGGGTGTATTAATAAATACGCTCCGCTCCAATAACGCATCAATAATTTTTATGCTGCCTGCCATAGCTGCTAAATGAATAGGATATTTATAATTTGATAAAATACTTGATAATAAGTTTGAAGAATTTGTTTGGCTCCATGTGATTGCATTGACTATACCATTAATTCTTAGCTCGACAAACCTGGGGTTATTTTGAAGCAGCTTGTTAAATGTCGCTGTGTCATTATCGATAATGGCCTTAATAAAATTTTTTTCTCTCTCGCTATAATTACCCACGTCAATGATACTTTTAAATAGATTCGTATTTGATAAATTATTCATTTTCTAGTCCTCTTTTTGACTATTATGTTGTAGCAGTTAATTTGGAATTGGTTAAATAATTCTTTTATATCGTAACTTCATAGCAACTGGCGGAAAAATATCAATGCTACGATTTAATACCGTATTTTTTAGAGCTTTGATAAATTCATTTTCTAATAAGCTATAGTTTCTTTTTATAATGACAGTCTCTAAGGTTAATCATTCCAAAAATCTTTAAATCTATCGGCAGCCATTTCAGTATACCTGACGGTATGCTGAATACTACGAGTATCTCGTCCTTCATTGGCCAGCTTAAATCCAGTAGACAGCTTTTTGATAGTTAAACCATCCTACCTATAGGGCTAAAGCGTGAGGTAACGTCACGCTTTAGCCTATCCCTAACCACGTCTTTAACCATAATTCGTGATCCATCTCACACTAACCCCTGCCCTTAAGCATTCATCGAGACAATAATTCAATTGCCTACTGTAGTAATTAGTAGTAAAATATTACTATTACTACTATCATTATTATTACATAACTTTTAGCAGGAGATTTCACCATGACCCGCAGCGCACCCCTAACCCAAACACAAATATTCGAGGCAGCCGATGCGCTAACCGCGCAAGGTCAACGGCCAACCGTTACGTCCGTCCGTAAAATCATTGGCAGCGGTAGCTACACCACCATTGACGCTGGCTTGGAAGAGTGGAAAGCACATCAAGCAACACACCAACGAGTACTTATCAAGGAACCTGTACCCACTGAAATCGCAGAGCCTGCCCAACACTGGGTAGAAGAGGTGTGGACAATTGCCTTAGATAAAGCGAATGCGCGCTTACAATCTGAACGGGAAGCACTGGAGAAAGCGCGGCAAGAATTAGAAGCCAGCCATCACGAAGCAATTGCCTTGGCCGATCAGTTAAACACGGATTTAGAACACTACCAGCAGCGGTGTACCCTATTGGAAGAGGAACAGGGGCAGCTAACAGAAACTCATCAGACCACCTTAACCCACATTCAGCAGCTGACCTTGGACGTGCAAGGGTTAAACCAGCGCAACGGCGAGTTAAGCCAAGAACTTAAGAACACCCAATCTCTATTGCACACGGAGCGCGATAAAGCCACGGCGTTAAAAACCCAATATGAGGCCGAATGCCAACATCTTGTAGAGCTTAAAAGCCTTTTTAAGGACGAAAAACAACAACTCATCACCACCCATCAGCAGACCATTGACGAATTAAAAACCGCGTATCAGCAAGTGGAGCAGCAGCAAAAACAACGGCAAGCCGAGCTGACGCAGCACCTGACCGAGAAGAAGCAACAGCTCTCCCAGGAACGCGACACCACACAAAAAGCCCTGACCGCAGCAGAAACCGCCTTGACGAAAAAAAGCCAGGAATGCGAGCGGCTACAGGGACAGTTGGCATTACTCAAAGAACAACAAGCCGGAAAACGGCCATAAGTGACAGTAAAAAGATAACCTTGAAAAAATGTATTTTTGTGGCTATACTGTAGCTACAAATAAAATATTTTAGGAGATTATCATGACTGATTGCACGATCCGTTCACGCATTGATCCCCTGATCAAAGCTGAGGCAGTTGCCTTATTTGAACACATGGGTTTAACGCTGAGCGAAGCTATCCGTTTGTTTCTTTATCAATCGGTAGCGGAGAAGCGTATCCCCTTCTCTATCAATATCCCCAATGCCAAAACCCGCGCAACGCTGGAAAAAGCCAACCGTGGCCAAGATCTCGAACCCACTACCCTAGAACAGCTCGGTAAAGCGTGGGATGAAGCGTGCGAGAAATAATTCAAACGGCACAATTTAAGCGTGATTATAAAAAAATAGTGGCCTCTGGCCGGTATAAAAAACAGGATTTTTTGACAGTGGTTGAACTCTTGGCCAATGACCAACCGCTGCCCGATAAATACCGCGATCATGTCTTAATGGGGGAATGGAAAAACTACAAAGAGTGCCATATCAAACCGGATTGGCTTTT
>MWWH01000176.1_pt1 | contig 17148 bp, 21 predicted proteins | sample 1047231 | NCBI WGS metagenome assembly MWWH01 (sample SAMN06349967, study PRJNA376086) | soil metagenome | isolation source: MG3-2 sample Antarctic (ecotone) soil | place: Antarctica | collected 2015-01-13 | reverse complement strand
CGCCATCAGCACGGCATCGCCTTTTTCAAGTTCGAGGCGTTCTTTAACCGCCGCTCGCGTCGCCTGATTCCAAAGCGGATTCTGCGATAAGTGGCTGTATTTGTCGAATAATGTCGTCTGGGGTGAGTCCATAACGTGCAGCTTCGCGTCTCCAGTCGTTTACCTCGACTGATAAATCTATCTTTTCGCTGAAAAGTTTGTGATATTTGCCCAATAGTTCGAGCGTCCGAATCTTGTCGGCGAGCTTGAGCGTTGCGCTGATAGGCTCGCCTTCATTGTCGCGGCGAATCTCGACAAAGTTTTGCCAGTCGGCTTTGGCAATCGCTGACAACTCGCTTAAAACTTCATTAGCAGCCATTACAGCCGTTTGCACCCGCACGCCGATCAGTTCGGCGATCTTCGGAAGGCGGATAAGTTCATAACCGCGCTGTGATAAAGCGTGATCATCGCCGGAGTAACCAGCCATCCGCGCCGCTTCCCGTGCGTTTCCCTGAGCCGGTCCGATGTATGCTTCAACAAAAAGGCGTTGTCTTTGGGTGAGTTCTGTTTTCATACTTTGTAAGGTTGTGAGGTTGCGAGAACGCCACGCTTGCTAATCAGTATAACATAATTGTATTAAACTTACTAATAATTTTTATTGACTTTTATTGACTTTTCAGACACAAGATATTGTGGCGAAGGTGTGAAATATCGGTTTGTAACATGTGGTTTTCATTGGAACACCGATAAACATTGAATATCAGCGATTACATAATAGCTGTTATCGGACTCCGCGCCCTATCTTCCGCCCTGCGTTAATGTCTCATACGCTCGGTTTATCGCAACCATTTTGTCGTTGCTGCCTTTTGCGTCCGGGTGGTAAATCTTCGCCAAGGCTTTATAGCTTGCCTTAACGACTTCCGGCGGCGCATCGGGGAGCAGATACAGCGTCTGGTATGGTGATGCAAGGGCTTGCTGCGGCTGTGGCGGCTGGTTGGGCTGCTCGCCGTCATATTCGGTTTCAACCGGATACACGCTGCGCAGCTCGCCGATCCATTCGTCGAGCGATTCCCAATCGGTTATCATCCAGGTTTTCGCCGCCGGTTCGTAAGTGCGAAAAGCTACGGGAATAATTTCCTTCAACTCTTGTATGGCATAGCTGAAGGCGTTCGTGTCGGCGACGAAAATCTTCACGCCGCAGCCGCCGCCATCGGTCGTGGTAATTTTAATTTTAATGGTTGAAGTGGTGTTCATCCGTTTACAGATTTATTAAGCCGATTTCAGCTTCCGGGCTTTTCCGCAGCCACAGCTCGCGGACTATCCACGATTGAATCTCGTTACAAGTTACCGATTCAAGTCGCTCGCCGTTTATTTTTAGCGTGAGATAAAACAAAGGCACGCCGTCGCCTGTCCACTGGTCGGAAACGTCCTCAGAACGAAGATGCGCGTTAATGTAGCGGTCTCCCAGTGCTTTCAGTTGTGCATCCGTCAACTTGTCTCTGGAATGTTTACCGACTCCGGCAACAAGATCTTTCCCCGCTTGGTATGCCCGAACGGTTGGCATACCCAAAAGCAGCACGCCGTCAGCGTGATTTTTCGCCGCGTCAAATAAATAATCAATTGCCATTTGCCCGGATTCGTTCTCTACATCAAAAACATCTTCAATGGCAAAATCTTCAGTTACGGGTTCGGATTCGGTTACGAGTTCATATTCAAAATCTGGGAAGGCTTCACCGATTCGCAGTTCGACAAATTCGCGCAAAGCATCGGCTCCGATGTTGCTCAACATATCATTCCAGTCTTTTGCCCCTTCCGGTCGCATCCGAACAGCGCGAGCGCCGCGTGAACGTAAAACATTTACTAAACTTTCGGCTGCTTTATCGCCGGATTCGTCGGCGTCGGTTGCTACAAAAACTTTTTGGAATGCTAAAGCAGATGATAGCCATTCCGGGAAAGACGTTCCGACAACAGCAACAGCTGGCAATCCGCACAAGTGTAAACTGAGGGCATCAAAGACACCTTCGCAGACTGTGATAATTTCTGATTCCAATGCGCCGGGCGTGGCAAACAAGCCGTAACTTTTCTTTCCAACGGACTGTGTTTTTAATTTGCCTTTCGACTCTTTGCCGTCCGTAAAACGCCCGTTAAAAGCAACGAGTTCACCAGCCTGATTGTGCATCGGAAAAAGCACGGCTGGGCGTCCGTAAAAATTGTTTGAAAATAAAACATTCGCTTCGCTCGCAAGCTCAATCGGTATGCTGCGTTTCTCAATATATTTTGCGCCGGCTGTTCCAAAGATAGGCACGGCATCTTTTAGAACCTGGCTTAATTTTGCCGCAGAATCGCTTTCTATTTCCTGGGTCGGCGGTGGGGTGGGTTCGACACTAAAAGCGCGTGCTAGTGCGGCAGCTGTGCGTACTTTGCGCGGTGTGAAAGAAGGCTTACTCCACTTTTCTCTAATTACACCTTTCACGCCGCATCTATGGCAAAGATAAGCGCCGGTATCAATATTTAGCGCAAGTGATCGGTGTGCCGTGTCGCGCGGTTTGCCGTCGCCGCATTTCACGCATAATAAACGCCACTCGCTGCCGTGCTTTTTAGCGTGTGGGTCGTAGGATTCCAAGTCTGCTAGTGATAATACTTCGTTTGTTGTCATCATAATTCTGTAAAAGTTTGCAGCGCGCCGTTAAAAGCTAGTTTCACAAAAACACCAGCCGCGCCGTTGCGGTTTTTCTCAAGTTTTGCCGTAATTTCGGTTTCGCCGTTAGCGTTATCCACTTCTTTGTTTTTGTTCAAATCAAGCACAGATTCGGCTTCATATTCGATTCCGCCGCTGCCTTTCGCGGCGTGCAATCCGCCATCTGATTTGTTGCCAGCCCGGTTGCGATGGGCAACGGTAACAACCGGACATTTGAGACTGGAAGCGATTGCGGCAACACCTTTCAGCGCGTGATTGATAAGCGAGTATTCGTCAGCTTCGATAATGTCTTTTTCTAAGTTGCGTAACGAACGCGCCCAGACGTGAAGGCTATCTAAAATAATTAAGACATTATCGGACTGGATTTTTTCGCGCAATTTTCTAGCATTTTCAATAATGAGGGTTGGCGATGCGGGAAGGCGTGTTGCGTCCATTATTCTGAGATGTTTTAGGTTTTGAGCGGTTTGCACGGCGAGATTCTTGGCTTGCTGTCCGCTTATTTCACCGCTTTTAAGGCGTCCTAGAAACGTATTTGTTTGACGTGCGACAAGTCTGCGAAAGAGTTCCAAAGCGCCCATTTCGACGGAAACAAACAGCGCCGGACAACGGCAATCACTTGCCGCTTGCAGCGCCATCGCTGTTTTGCCCGCGCCCGGTCCGCCTTGTAAAACGTGAATGCCCGGCGATAAATAATTACCAAAATGACGGTCGAGTTTCGTGAGTCCCGTAATCGCGCCGCGGGGTCGATTTTCGGCGGCGGCGGCGGCGGCGGCGTCCGTGTCTGCGACAAACTCAGTTATTAGGTCGGCTAAATCAATGGTTGGCGGCTTGTTGTTCGTGTCGTTCATACTCAATTGTTGCGTGAAAATCACGCTACATTTACGAGTATATAGACGGCGGAATGTTCCCGTAAGGGGACATTTTCCGCCCTCTTCTTATTCTTTATTCTTATTAGGGAAAAAACACCGTTGATAATAAAGGACTTACGAGAAAACTCCCACACTTTTGAGTGCAACTCCCACACTTTTGAGTGCAACTCCCACACTTTTGAGTGCAACTCCCACACTTTTGAGTGCAAAAGTTTTAGTTTTTTGCGGATTTTGCGACATTTTGCTTTGAGCCATTCTTTTTTGCCCACGCGGCACGCAGTTTCGTTCCGCTTCGGTTGATTTCGATAGCGTCGTTTTTGGCTTCAGTAGCGGGTCTGATGTCAAAAGTTTCGTCCTTTAACCAAGTGTTTTGCCAACGTTGTGGCGGCAACTCTTTTTTGTTTAGTTGTGCGTAATGACTGATGAGTCCCTGCTTTTTTAATAAGGCTATCGCGTTGTCCCAAGTTGTCCGAGCGCGTCCGGGATTTTTACTTTGCAGCATTTCGGCAACTGGGAATTTACTTGGCGAGAACAAGTCAAGTAATTGAAAGCGCGTGAAAGGCTTGTCAAATATTATTGTTAGTTCCTTATTTTCCCCTACGCGCTCAACTCTACTGTGCCTGTTGGCTGCTTGTCGCCAATACTGCAAAAGAGTTAAACCAATACTTAAAGCCCATTCACCTGATGCTTGTCCGGTTGATAAACCTGCAAGCCGCCGCGCATTTCCGATAGCGTGCAGAATCTGGCGGTTTCCTCTATGCTGATTAGCCCAGTCACCAGCAACTACCGTTACACCTATCGGCACGGTTTCTTTGTCTGTTATTTGCTGCTCGGTGAAGTAGTGGTCTAAAAGACGAATAAACGGTCCGCGAGAAAAGACTTTGTTTTTATTTTTAGTCAGGGAATCAGTGTATAGTTCCGGGCGTTCGCCGTATGAAGCAATCTGGCTGAATAGATTGAGGCGTTTGAAGACTCTCTGCCTCATTTCCCGCCGCTCCTCTACGCTATGAACATTCCAGCGAAGTTCGCGGATTAAGTCGTCAAGGTCTAAATATGCGCGTTCGTGTAACAGCACGGCTTCAAATACGAACTGAAATTGTAGTGCACATTCCAGCCCGCCCCACTCTTTTAACAGGCTTTTCAACGATTCGTAAGTACCATTTCCGTCAGCAGTGGTAAGCTTTGTTTCAAATTCTTCGCCCGGTATTGCGTGTCTTAAAGCAATTTCGCCTTGTACATGTTCCCAGTTGCGAAGAGTTTTGCCGTCAGCAACGGCTTGCAAGCTGGTTTTTATCTCACGACTTGTGTTTACGGGAACAATATAGGGTAAGTGGGAACTTTCGCGCTTTTTATCTTTCGCTTGCTTTTCCCGTTCCAGTCGTTTGGATTCATCGCGCACGGCGTCACGAATATGGAGTAATAAAAGTTTTTCATCAGGCGCGTATTTGCGGGCGGTTTCTTCAATAATCTTATGAATTATAGGACTGTGTTCTTTGAAATGTGCGTAAAGTTTTGCTGGTTCGACAAACGCCGGTTGCGACACTATCACTATCGCGCCGTCGTCAGTAGTTATTTGGGCAACATCCTCGAACTCTTGTATTTTAGGCGCATTTTTAAGCTGAGGGTCAATTTTCTCGGCTGCGTCCAGAAGGTCACACACAAGAATGGCATTAAGTTCGGCGTCAATACCCTGAGATATGTCTCTTTGTGTTATCTCAACATCACCACCGACAACCATTTTGGGATTTTTTATTTTTTCGCTCATTTTTATTCATCTCCGTAACGCTGCGACGCCACAACGTTGTAACACTATGACGTTCTAACGTTATTCATCTGCTTTAGTTATTTCGCTGATTGATGCCACGCCGCGTGATTTGAAAAGCAAGTCGATTGCCTCGATTAGTAAATCGTGCTGTTTAACTTCTTCGTGATAGGCGATAGCTCGCAACTGTCTGCGCACGGGTTCGGACAAATACAGGGAAGTGTGTTTCCTGCGCTTTCCGGGCGCGTCATCGGTTTTCGGCTCAACTGTCCGCTCCGGCGTTTCTGTGTCCGATAATGAAAGCGCGTCCAATGATGTTCTTTTCCTTACCATAAATTTTATTTTATTGTCTTTTGAATCCATTGCCAGAGCCGTGCTGTTTCGTCGGCGGCTTTTCCCTTCGGTTCAAATTCAATTACACCAAGTCCTGTGCCCTGCGCATCCTGATAAACGTTTCGGGTAACGATGTGGACCGGGCAGACATCACCCAATTTGCTTAATGCCGCGGACGCCTCCGCCACGCGAAACGAACGCGGCGGAGCTTGTGCCAGCACGAAGGCAAAAGGCTTGCCTAATCGCTTGATAGTGGCGACGGTTGCCGGTGTCGCCTGCAAGTCAGTCGGCGACGGACGGCAGGGAATAACGCAGAAATCCGATTGCATTATCGCGGACGCCTGCGCCGGTTCATCGCGTCCGGGCGTGTCAATAAAAGCAAAATCAAATTGTTTCGCGGCAATGGCAATCGCTTTTGGCAGTTCGGCGGCTGTGACAGTGACGAGCTGCGGCTCGCCCTCTTCGCGTTGCTGATACCAATTTCCCGCCGACCGCTGGTTATCCATATCGAGAATAAGGATGCGCCGTTTGCGCCCGCGCACGGCAGCAATCGCGCAGTTAATGCAGAGCGTCGTTTTCCCGCTCCCCCCTTTTTGAGTGACAAAGCTGATTACCTTCATAACGCTTTAGCGTTGCAACTTCATAACGTCATAACGCCGCAGCGTTATTTTGTTTTTTCGCCTTGCTCATTTAATTCCTCATCACGTTGTCTTACTTGCTGCTCAATCGTTTTTAGTGCTAGTTCTACAGCCTTTGGTATTTTTAAGTCTTCCGTTTCGTAACGGCTAACGGTATTAGCTTGAATACCTAACTCTGAAGCTAATTGAGCCTGCGTTAAGTCCATTACCGCACGTCTTATTCTGAATTGTTTTCCTGTCATAAAAAAAGCATACAACAATTAACAGAACAAATCAACTAAAAGAAACAGTTTTTATTGTTTAGTATAATAATTCAACTTTTAAGATTGACATTCAATCTTAGGTATAGTAAGATTGTTCTTAGTTAAGCAATTAACTTAATAAACATCAGGAGCAAAACTAAAATGTTACAAATCGAAAACAAAGACATCTTCGGAAAAGTTATCGCCGACGCACTGAGCAAGGTTGAGCAGACAGTAACCGTCGCGAAAACAAAGGCACGTTGGATTAACGCCATCGCTCGTGCGACTGTCGAGATTGAAGAAAATGGTGTCTTTATGACATGGCAGTGCGATTCACAATCGCTTTTAATCTGGAGCCAGAAGAGCAACGAAATTTACAGCTCAAACGGAGTGTGCCAATGCCGCGCATTTGCGCAGGGTTCACCGTGTTTTCACCGGGCTGCCGCTCGCATTGTGAGGCTTTATTTAGAAGCGGAAACCGTGCCAGTGAAGGTCAAACCTGAAGGCTTCCAGTATCCTAAGCGGACGGTTCAAGTCAAAGCGGAGCGCATAGCGGGAATACGAATCAATTAAACGGCAAAGGCTTGCCAAAGCGCAAACTTCGGATAAGCCTTCAACCATTAACCGAACGCGCCGAACATTTTTGACGAACGGCGGCGCGTTCAATCTATAAGGAGATTTTATGATGAAAAAGACAGAAGAACAAATTATAGCGGAAACAAACGCGATTTATTCAATCACCGACAACGCGGACACGCCGCCGGACGTGAAAAAGTTTTTGCTTGACTATCTTTTCGAGAAAAACGGAATTAGCGTCGAGTTTTCCGAAGTCGAAACAAAGCAAAACGAACGAATAGAAAGAGACGACGAAATCAGATTGACACCGGCGCGAGCCTCAGAGCTTGTCAAATGGATTATCACGCACAGGACGGGTATTTTCAGCGCGGACGCAGTTGACGACCAAGCCAAACAAGCCCTGTTGGTTCTGCTTTCGGCTATGGCGTATGACGACGACGCAACAAACCGCGAAAATATCTTGATTGACGTAACGAAAGAAGTTTTCGGTTATTCGTTTGCTTGCGACAACGCCGAAAATCAATTTGTCCGAAACGGTTTTGAAGCGTTTAGAAGCGGCGAATGGAACGCACAGATAAAAGAAAGCTAGGTAAAAAACTGATGCGCGTAGGTTTCACAATCTACAATTAATCGTAAAAACACATCAAGAGTCCGCGAGCGTTAGAACTCTCGGCTATTGTAAAATAAAAACCACAGGAGAAATAAAACATGAAAACTAACAAATATGACAACCAACTTTTTGTAACGCGAGACTTACTCGAAACAATTGACGACACTGTAGCTTCTTTAATTCCCCAAATCTGTGCCGTAGGCGAAGTTAAACCTTTCAAAGAAATTGTAGATGCGATTCTTGATGCTCCGGAACTTGTTAATGCGCTCGCAGGTTACCCTAAGGCACAAAAGGAATTTATAGCAGGGGACAGCCGCGCTGTTGCTCACACGCGCCAAATAGTAATGGATAGAGTTTTGTACAATGTTGGCAATATGAAAGACGATTCAGGTTTGGTTACATACCGTCCGAATTAATTGTTGACGAGAAAAGCAGCAAATAAACAAAAAAAGCCGTGAGCGTCAAAACTTGCGGCTTTCTTTATTTGGCTAGTTCGCGGGCTTGCCCTTCGTTTTGAACGGTTGGCAACGGATTAGAAAACGTTCCAATTGGAACGTTTTTCAGTAACTCGGTTTCAATTTGATTTCATTTTGTAAACAATTGTTTACAATTTCATTAATCGTTTGAGCCGATTCTTTCGTTAGCGTGTCTAAAAATATCTAAGACGTTGTGAGAAAACCATATTTGAGACATTAAATAAGACACGATTTTTGTCTTCTCAAAATGTATACTTTTCGAGACACGGCAGTTGAATCCCACTTTAATATGGGATTTTGCGGAACAAGTTAGAACGTTCGCCATTGGCGAACGTTTCACATTCGCGGACTCCACTCACGCGCACGCATGTAGGCTCGGGCGAAATCCATAATTAAAAATGGATTTCGCTCGACAACCAACCCGCACGCGCATAGGCTCGACCCAGCGTAGAAGATTGCAAATTTGCAATCTTCTACGTTACACCGCCACGCTCACAGGCTCGACATCTTGCGTGCGAGATAAATGATTCTCACCCGCGTTACACCGCCACGCGCATAGGCTCGACTTTTGAACCCTGGGACAATTTTGTCCCAGGGTCAACAACCCCGCCCGCACGTAGGCGCGACTGACTTAAATCAAGTTGCAAATTTGCAACTTGAAACAACCCCGCCCGCACGTAGGCGCGACACTTGATAAACGCTGACTTTGAGCCTTCATTAGCCGTCTATGTCTATTGCTTGACTTGTGAGCGCGTTTTGTATGATAAGGCTTGGCTTGGTAAGGCTTGGAAAGGAAAAACCGCCTGGAATTATATGGATTATGCGGAACAGGTCAAAAACGTCCAACTAGTTGGACGTTTCACCTACTATGAATATCTTAAGTTAAAACGCAAACCGCCAAAGGCTGAAACTAAGACGGAAACAGAAACGGGCGCGTAGAGTAAATATAACTTTCGAGAAGAATAATCATTATCATAAGCTATTTTTAAGGATAGAAAGCCGCAAACTATAGTTTGCGGCTTTCATCATTGGCGTGGTTATCTGTGGATTTAGACTGGTTTTTGTTTGTCGGTAGGTTTGCGGTTCAACATCTAAAGTTAATAATTGACGGGCTGGGCTATTACGCCCGTCAATTCGGCGGCAGTGAGCCGGAGACGTGCCCCGTGCCGCCGATGTCAATATCTTAAACGCGAGAGCTGCCTTTTGATTTCAGCCGCCTGCGACAATTCTCCGCGCTCTTCAACTAAGTTTTGGCGCAGATGAATCCACGCCTTTGACTCAAAATCGGATTCGCTGAATGTCGGATTATTCGCTAACCAATCGCGCTTTAGCCGGAGTTTCGTCGGCAATAGTTCCGCATCAATTTCGCGTTCGTGTTGGCGCGCTTCGGCATCTTTTTTCTCTGCGAGCGTGGCAAGATATTCGCTGCGTGCCTTAGCATTTTCCCACTTTTGCTCGAAAATGGCGGCATCGCGTGCCGACTGCCAGGTGGCGTGGTCGTGAGGCTTCCCGGCTTCCCGCCGCGCTGCACTCCACGCCGTGTAATCCAACGCGACATTATTCTGCAATTGTTGTTCGTGTCTTTTTAATTCTTCTGTCGTCATAATTTTAAATCTCCTGTTTTTATTTTATTTACTTTTTTTTCTCAATTTTTAGTTGAATTCGATTACCAGTAAGTTTCGTAACTTCTGGAGCGTTTGACTTCATAAACATAGACGGGTTGAGCCGCGCACCAAATCGCCATCGCGAGTGCCAAAACTAGATCGTCATTATTGCCTACCCGCCACTCCGCGCCCGCGCCGTAGGTGTCATTACCGGACGCGGTTATCTTTGCTTTGAAGTTTTCCAATTCACCGATTAGTGTTCCGGCAAGCGTGAGTTTTTTTGCAATCTTTAATTTGCCCGATTGCAAAGCAATCGAAACGGCTGACACCAGGTTGCGCTTCGGAATTCGCGTTGTGCCGTTTTCCGTATTAACTTCGCTGCCAGCTGTTATTTGAATCGGAATGAGCTTTGCGCTTGTTTTTTCGCGTTTGAATAAGTCAATAACCGGCGCGCCGACGCCCGTCGCATCAATCGCCAAAACTGTGCGGTTTGGATTGTTTCGGGCGAGCGTTGGACTATTGACCAACTGCAGGACATCGCCAACGATTTTCGGATAACTCGTGCGCAGCTCCCAGCGTTGGAGGTATCGGCAATTAAATGTGTATTGCTCCGGCGTGTTCCCGCGCCGTTCTAAGACGACCAGCGCCGAATAGTCCGCCGATTGTCCTAAGTCCAGAGCGACAAAGAACATGGGAACGTCTAAACTGACTGCCTCTTCCGATTCGTATTCCTGCATTTTTAAATCCCCCTAAAAATAACGGTTCAACTTCGTTTGAAATTGCCGCCCGGACCTCGAAAGAAGCCGTCGGCAAGCCTGTTTGATTGCCGCGCACGCGAGCGAATCTCATCATTCAATTCCGAGCGAGAGATTTTCGCAATGTCGTCCTCTGTCGGCTGATGAAAAAAATGCGGAAAATCACGCGTTATTTTTGCGATTGCCGCGTCTTTGTTAATCACGCCGGACGCAATCAATTGGCGAAAGATGCGCATAACCTCTTCTTTGTATTCGTCTCTGATTATTGTTTCGTCATTCATTTTTATCTGCCTCCGTGCATCTGCAAACTCGCCGGAACGATTTTGACGTTTCGCGCTTCGTGAAGAAGACCTTCTATCGAACGTTTGCGCTCGGCGATTTCTAGTTTTGTTTGGCGGACATCTTCATTGGCGTTAGTGACTTCGCCGGATGCGATGTTGAATTCCCGCTGCATTTCCGCGATTTTCTTTTGCATCTCCGGAATTGGTTTGGCGAGTTCCGCAACCGCGTTTTGAAGTTGCGGCAATCTTAATTCATCACGCTCCAACAAAAACCGTTGAAGTATAATTTGCGTCGATAGAATTTCAATCGGCAAGTCATTGCGACGGTGTGCCAGACTGATTAGCGACGCGCTGTCGCCATCGCTCGCCGAAATTGCCATTTTAATGCTCAAGTCGGATTGCTCCGCCGAAAGCGTTTCCAGGATTTTTTGAGTATTTTCGATTTCGTCTAGGTTTTGTATCATTTTTTCTGTCATATTATTTGTTTCCTTATGGCTTTTGCCATTGTTTATTGAGTGTTTGAGTTTCTTACATACTAAAGAACTTAGCCTTTTTCACGCCGTCGTTCGCGGTCCAAAGAGCCAACGCCAGCGCCAAAACAAGGTCGTCGTTATTGCCTTCGCGCCAGTCCGTGCCCGCGCCGTAGCTGTCGCGCCCCGAATTGCTAATATTCGCTTTGAAGTTTTGCAGCTCTTTGATTAGTGTGTCGGCGAGCGGGATTTTTTTAGAAATCTGCAGTTTGCCGCTCTGTACCGCAATCGCGGCAGTCGCCACAAGGATACGTTTCGGGACGCGCCGCACGTCGCCGTCCCGCGTAACGTCCGTCCCGCCCGTAATGTAAACCGGGATCAAGTGCGCTTTCATCGGCGCACGCCGGAACAGGTCAGCAATCGGCATCCCGACGCCCGTCGAATCAATGCTTAGAAAAGTCGGGTCTCTGACGTTTTGTGTGAGCTGTGGGTCGTTGACTATCTTGACGCAATCATTAACGATTTTCGGATAAGGCGTGCGTAATTCCCAGCGTTTGAGATACTTGCAATCGAACGTGTAATCCTTCGGCGTGTTACCGCGTCGCTCCAAAATCACAAGCGCGCTATAGTCGCTGACTTGACCCAAATCCAGACCGACAAAATGTGACGGTTGTTTTGAATTTAGGTATGTCGCCCGTGCCAACTCTCCGCCGTCTTCAAAAAATCTCATATTAAATCTCCTTCAAAATAAAAAGGTTCAATTTTGTCCGATAGTGTCGCTAAGACTTCGTCATAACTAAAAACCGAATCCATCGTTTCGACAAATTGGCACTCGAATTCCTGGCGAAACCAAAACGACGGCATCGCCTCTTTTTCGCGCTCCAGCCATTCGGGAGAGATGCGCGGGCATTGTTCCGCCGTGATGAGCGTCCTATTCCAATCTGCGCCGCCTTCGGTCCAGACATTAAAGAAAAATCCTCTTTTGCCGCGTGGCGTGCTTAATAAAATAATGCGTCCGCCAGAGACGGCTAACATCGGTTTAACAGCGAAAAACAGCGGATCTTCGCACGTCGCCGCTTCGTCGCAAATCAATAGAGCGACATTACTAAAACCTCTGATCGTTTGCTCCGTGCCTGGCAAAGCGACGATTCGCGAGCCGTTCGATAATTCCAATCTCAAAACCGATTCTTCGATTGTTTGAGGTAATGAAGGCGATTCCAGAGCGTTGTAAATATCCTTTATTTTTCTAAAAAGTTCCTGCGATTGCCTCAAACTCGGACTTAATAACAAGACAAGCGAGCCGTGCGTGTAAATAGCTGTGTGAAGTCCTAAAACCGCGCTAATCGTGCTTTTGCCGCTCTGCCTGCTGCAATTCAAAATCTGCTGCTTTGAGTCGCTTCGGAGCAAGTCGCTTTGCCACGCATCCGGCACAATGCCAGCACGCCGCGCCATTAGCACAGCATCGCCTTTTTCAATTTCCAAACGCTCTTTAACCGCGTCCCGTATCGCCTGCATCCACATCGGATTGCTCGATAAGTGGTCGTAATTGTCTGATAATGTCGTCGTGAGATAATCCATATTTTTGCGCCTCTACTCGCCAATCGCTCACTTGAACGCTCAAATCTACGCGGTCCGAAAACAGCTTGTGGAATTTGCCTAACAATTCGAGAGATTTGATTTTGTCGCTTAACTTTAACGTCGCGTCAATGATGTCGCCTTCCTTGTCCCGACGAATCTCAAGAAAGTTTTGCCAGTCGGCTTTAGCGATTGATGAAAGCTCCGATAAAACCTCATTGGCACGCATTACCGCTTCTTCAACACGCACGCCGATAAGTTCCGCTATCTTCGGAATGCGGACTAATTCAAAACCGCGCTGCGATAGCGCGTTATCGTCGCCGGAGTAACCAGCCATCCGCGCCGCTTCCCGTGCGTTTCCCTGAGCCGGTCCAATGTATGCTTCGACAAACAGGCGCTGCTTTATCGTGAGTTCATTTTTCATACGTGAGGCGTTATGACGTTGTGAAGTTATCACGTCATAACGTTAATAATTATATACGAAAACCAAAAAACTTACTATAAAAATTTCAGTAAGTTTTAGTAATTTGCCAAATTAATAGCTTTCGATAAGCACGATTATCATAAGCTACTAAACAATCTTTAACTGCCTCATTTGTTTTGAGTGATAATCTCAAACGCCCGATTAATCGCAATCATCTTTTCGCCGTCGCCTTGCGCGTCCGGGTGATAGATTTTAGCCAGTGCCTTGTAGCTTGCTTTGACTACTTCCGGCGGCGCGTTCGGGAGCAAATAGAGAGTTTGAAACGGCGACGCAATGCTTTGCGGTGGCGGCTTTCGGCTTGGCTGTTCGTCGTCATATACGGTTTCAACCGCATACACGCTCCGCAACTCGCCGATCCATTCATTGAGGCATTCCCAATCTGTTATAAGCCAGGTTTTCTTCGTCGGTTCGTAATTACGAAAGGCAGCGGGAATAATTCCCTTTAATTCTGAAATCGCATACGTGAAGGCGTTTGTGTCGGCAGCGAAAATCTTTACTTCGCCGCCGCCATCGGTGGTAGTGATTTTAATTTTAATCGATGAGGTAGTGTTCATACTCTTTTACAGATTCATCACGCTTATTTCAGCTTCCGGGGTTTGCCGTAGCCAAAATTCACGAAGAATCCAGGATTGAATTTGATTGCACGTGATGTTTTCTAAACGCTCACCGTTCCTTTTTACTGTGAGATGGAACAAAGGCACGTCGCCGCCTGTCCACTGGTCGGAAACGTCCTTAGAACGCAAATGTGCGTTAATGTAGCGGTCTGTGAACGCCTTTAGTTGCGCGGACGTCAACTTACCTTTGGAATGTTTGCCGACTCCGACAACAAGGTCGCGCCCGCTTTCGTATGCGCGAACGGTTGGCATACCCAAAAGCAGCTCGTCGGGGTCGTGATTTTTCGCCGCTTTGAACAAATAATCAATTGCCATTTGACCGGATTCATTTTCAACCAAAAAGACATCTTCAATAATCACGGGGTCGGTTTGCGGTTCCGGTTCAATCAATAATTCGTAATCAGGGTATGCCGCGGCAATCTTTTCTTCGACAAAACGGCGTAACTCGGATGTACCTGTTTTTAGTAAAACGTCGTTCCAATCCTTTCCCCCTTCGGGTCTGAGGCGAACCGCCCGCGCTCCGTGCGCTCTCAATTCGTTTATATGCTTTTCGGCGGCTTGGTCGCCTGTTTCGTCGGCGTCTAAGGCAACCATAACCTTTCTAAATGCCAAACGGTTCGGCAGCCAGCTCGGTATTGAGGTTGCCACGGACGCAACCGCCGCAAATCCGCACTGGTGCAAAGCCATCGCGTCCGCCGGACCCTCACAAAGAAATAAAATATCGGCATCAAAAACGCCCGCGGTTTGAAACAGAGCCTCTTTTCGGCTGCCTTTGGTTATTTTGTTTGAATTGATAAATTCCGCGTCAATAGCTCGCCCGTGATAAGCAAGAACATTTCCTTCGGGGTCCGTAATCGGAAAAACGGCGCGCCGATCCGTCCCTTTAAGTTCCAATTTGTCGTTCGTTTTTGTCCAATGTTTCCATTCGGCTGCGTACCCACAACCGAAGGCTTTTGCTGTTTCCGCAGTTATGCCGCGGCTTATGAGATATTCCTGCGCCGGTGAATTTTCAAACGCCGCTTGGTATTGCTTCATTTCACGCTGCCGTCGCTCTAATTTTGCTTGTGCTTCGCGCTGCTCGATCTCTGATGCGTTTTTTTGTTCAGGTTCAGGCGTTGGTGTGGCTCCGACGCTAAAAACGCGGTCAAGAGCGGCGGCGACGCGAGCTTTGCGCGATTTGAATGGCGATTTCTTAAAGTCTCCGGGGAAACCGTTGTCGGCAAAGTATTGTTTGGGCGTGTAATGATAACCGCAGTTGTTGGTGCGATTGCATTTTCCTACTCGGTCATCTAAATATGCGTTGCCGTTCTCGGTATCAACATAACGGGAAAATTCGTGCGCCGCGCCGCAACGTGTGCAAGTACCCCGGCTACGCGGACCGGTGTAAGTCTCAAGAATAAATCTGTGCGTGGTAGTTTTAATCATAATTCACGAAAAGATTGCAACGCGCCGTTAAAACCCAATTTAACGAAAACGCCCGCCGCGCCGTTGCGGTTTTTCTCAAGTTTTGCCGTAATTTCGGTTTCGCCGTTAGCGTTGTCCACTTCTTTGTTTTTGTTCAAATCAAGCACAGATTCGGCTTCATATTCGATTCCGCCGCTGCCTTTCGCGGCGTGCAATCCGCCATCTGATTTGTTGCCAGCCCGGTTGCGATGGGCAACGGTAACAACCGGACATTTGAGACTGGAAGCGATTGCGGCAACACCTTTCAGCGCGTGATTGATAAGCGAGTATTCGTCAGCTTCGATAATGTCTTTTTCTAAGTTGCGTAACGAACGCGCCCAGACGTGAAGGCTATCTAAAATAATTAAGACATTATCGGACTGGATTTTTTCGCGCAATTTTCTAGCATTTTCAATAATGAGGGTTGGCGATGCGGGAAGGCGTGTTGCGTCCATTATTCTGAGATGTTTTAGGTTTTGAGCGGTTTGCACGGCGAGATTCTTGGCTTGCTGTCCGCTTATTTCACCGCTTTTAAGGCGTCCTAGAAACGTATTTGTTTGACGTGCGACAAGTCTGCGAAAGAGTTCCAAAGCGCCCATTTCGACGGAAACAAACAGCGCCGGACAACGGCAATCACTTGCCGCTTGCAGCGCCATCGCTGTTTTGCCCGCGCCCGGTCCGCCTTGTAAAACGTGAATGCCCGGCGATAAATAATTACCAAAATGACGGTCGAGTTTCGTGAGTCCCGTAATCGCGCCGCGGGGTCGATTTTCGGCGGCGGCGGCGGCGGCGGCGTCCGTGTCTGCGACAAACTCAGTTATTAGGTCGGCTAAATCAATGGTTGGCGGCTTGTTGTTCGTGTCGTTCATACTCAATTGTTGCGTGAAAATCACGCTACATTTACGAGTATATAGACGGCGGAATGTTCCCGTAAGGGGACATTTTCCGCCCTCTTCTTATTCTTTATTCTTATTAGGGAAAAAACACCGTTGATAATAAAGGACTTACGAGAAAACTCCCACACTTTTGAGTGCAACTCCCACACTTTTGAGTGCAACTCCCACACTTTTGAGTGCAACTCCCACACTTTTGAGTGCAAAAGTTTTAGTTTTTTGCGGATTTTGCGACATTTTGCTTTGAGCCATTCTTTTTTGCCCACGCGGCACGCAGTTTCGTTCCGCTTCGGTTGATTTCGATAGCGTCGTTTTTGGCTTCAGTAGCGGGTCTGATGTCAAAAGTTTCGTCCTTTAACCAAGTGTTTTGCCAACGTTGTGGCGGCAACTCTTTTTTGTTTAGTTGTGCGTAATGACTGATGAGTCCCTGCTTTTTTAATAAGGCTATCGCGTTGTCCCAAGTTGTCCGAGCGCGTCCGGGATTTTTACTTTGCAGCATTTCGGCAACTGGGAATTTACTTGGCGAGAACAAGTCAAGTAATTGAAAGCGCGTGAAAGGCTTGTCAAATATTATTGTTAGTTCCTTATTTTCCCCTACGCGCTCAACTCTACTGTGCCTGTTGGCTGCTTGTCGCCAATACTGCAAAAGAGTTAAACCAATACTTAAAGCCCATTCACCTGATGCTTGTCCGGTTGATAAACCTGCAAGCCGCCGCGCATTTCCGATAGCGTGCAGAATCTGGCGGTTTCCTCTATGCTGATTAGCCCAGTCACCAGCAACTACCGTTACACCTATCGGCACGGTTTCTTTGTCTGTTATTTGCTGCTCGGTGAAGTAGTGGTCTA
>MWWH01000175.1_pt1 | contig 17224 bp, 21 predicted proteins | sample 1047231 | NCBI WGS metagenome assembly MWWH01 (sample SAMN06349967, study PRJNA376086) | soil metagenome | isolation source: MG3-2 sample Antarctic (ecotone) soil | place: Antarctica | collected 2015-01-13 | reverse complement strand
TGCTTGCACTAAAGAAGCGCCCGCTGCATAGAATCTAAAATTCTTCAAACAGCCGAACTTATGTCAAGCCTCTAACCCCTATGTTTATTCACCTTCAATCCGTTCGCGTCTTATAATTCGCATTATGGATTCCTAAGTTTCGCCCAAAATAACTTTCCTAATAGTCTCTAATTTTTGGTAGTGTCCTAATTGTGTGGTGCTATTTTTGAATGTCTCGAAAACGACCCGATACTGTTGTCGAATTCAAAATCGTCAATAAAACTGGAAATGAGCTTCTATATTTATTGCGATTTTGCTAAAAATTTTCTTTCCAAAATGAATTCGACAACAGTATCCGACCCTTTTCGAGACACTTTTAAGAATGTTTGAAAATGAATTTAACTTGTAAACGAAGGAACTTTTGAGTAAATGTGGCGTGGTAGTGAAAAGTATCTTTTAGTCTGGAAATAAGGAGAGTTTATGTTTAGGAAATTTTCACCAAGGTCTTTCACCCGTTCTATCACTTTTGTTTTTATGTTTCTACTTGGTGTTGTTTCATTTAATTTATTTCATCTAAACGATAGACTTCAAATGTTGCAAGTAATTAATGCGTTTCATAGAGGACTAAGGAGTAATGATAAAAAGCTAATTGATAGCTCCTTATCCGATAATTTCGTAGAAACGGGGGTAAAAATTGCTGTGGGAACTCCCGATGCTATTTATAAGAATACAGTCTTGAATTTGGATTATTCTAACCTCAATCTTTCAATCGAATCAAAGTATTTAATCCCACTGAACATATTAAGCAACAGTAATACGTCTTTATCATTTATCAGAAAGGTAACTCTAATTACGGAAAGTGGTAATCCATTGTCTGTATTTTTTTACGTAACTTACACTTTTGAAAAAACAGCAGACGGAATAAAGATAATCAAAATAGAAAGAAAATTGTAATTTCCACGACAATCTAAAACTGTCTTATAAACGCTCGTTTACGGGGCACTTTGAAGAGAGCTAAGGGAAGCAGCAAAATTGAAGAAAAGGATGCCTCAGAATGATGTGCCACAATCAAAATCCTAAAAGATTCAAAGTGGAGCCATTTGAGAACGTTTTGGTCGCTGTTTATGACAGAATCAACGATGTTATAAAAGGGCGCGTCAAGAGTAATTTTCTCGTCATGAGTTTGCTGATAGAATTCGAGATAATGGCGAGCAAGCTATTCCACTTTAACCGGAGGAATAAAAGTAATTTTAGTATGCCTATTTTGCTGTAAAGGTTTCTTAATTCGTTGATCCAAGCTGCGTCTCATATTCATTCCACTCAACAGCGTATTTTTAAATTTAAAGCGATCAAATATTAACAAATTAAAGCTAACATTTCACGCTCTTTTAAGGAGCTTTTAATTTCATAAAATATCCTCACCAGCTTCCTGAGACTCGACAAGCCTCTCGAATAAATTTTGCTACCGAGCGGGAAACTTCCCGACCCAAGAATCAAACTTCTGAATTAATCACCGACCCCAGCGGGAAACTTCTACCATGTGATCAACTTGGCGACGAATCTTGAGAGGCAAGCAGGGTTTTGCTAACGCAAAACTAATTAATTAAGAGCGGCGCGCACTCTCGTTTGCGCCTCCGAGTACAATGCAAACCGCCCACTAACGAGAGAGTAAAAAAACATTGGTTGCTGCGCACCCGAAGTTTTGGAGACACGTCACCCCTAAAGGTTTGTGAAAAATGTGTGTGTTTGTGCACGATCATGTGCACTTTCTAAACGCAAGAAATTAAACGATTTAAAAAGATTTCCGTGCACAATGTGCACGGCGTGTGCACATTGTGCACGGAAGGTTAACAAAATTAACCACTTGTTTACGATGTAAACGCAAGAAAATAGACGGCTTAGCCGAGCTTCGTTAACTTTGTTAACGACCCATTTGTTAAACTGTTTAATATCAAATGGTTAACAACGTTAACGAATCGTTAACAACAGCAACTTTTGAGATTTCCCTTCGGGGGTGACGTGTCTCACAAACTTCGGGTGCGAGAGCGCCCTCTGTGTTTTGTCACTGCATCGGATAATTGGTTAACTCTGGATTGGCGGGAGCTCTTTGGCCGGGATTGAATGAGCAGAGGGGAAAATAACTTTTCACTCGACAAATTTGCCTCAAATAGTTCCCCGCTGCAATGCAAATAACTTACCAATTCCTGTTGGAACAATTACGGTTCGCTGATACTTCTGATATTTTCAAGTTCAGCCAGAAGCCGGAGTTTTTCGAGCGGAATCAGTCCTCTGATTCGTTGAAATCTTTTGCCCTGAGATTCAGTAATTTCAAATTGGAATTGTCTGAACATTTCAACCTCAAAAATAAAGTTGAATTTGATAGAATTCAGAAGCTTTTAAATTGAGTTTGATCTTGATGCGACTCTTTTTTTAGCCGAGAATTGCGTGTCAATAAACATGAGTGCAGGATACGTATTAGTGCTAGCAGATTGAGTGAAGGGAGAGTTGAAGGAGCACTAATACTAAGCATTTAGACAGATGCCGGGAGGCGATAATTGATTGTTTATTTTTAATAGCAAAGATGGGGATTTTCTTCACTACCCATTAATCATCACTAGCCAATACTAAGTAAAATATTTTTCAATACGCTCTTTCATCTTTGACCCCACCCCTCAAAATCAAAATTGCTTTGTTGTAGTGACCATGGTAAAAGAGTACGAATGGACAATACATTTAATATTTCTCCCGATCCGACGATGTTATTTTTAACACCGAATCTTAGAGCGGTTATTGAAAAAGTTCGTTACGTTATTGAAACTAGACAAGGTTTAACATTTATTGAGGGTGAAATAGGAACAGGTAAATCAAGCGTTCTACGTTACCTATGGCAAAGTTACGCGGCGCAGGAGAATGCTTCTGCAATCTTTATTCCGACACCTGAATACAGGTCAACATTCGCTTTTCTAAAAGATATTTGCGCGGAATTTGATTTGCCCATACGCGCATCAATGCAGAAGCAATTAGTCGAATTCAACAGATTTTTGCTTCAGGAATATAGCGAAAATAGAGTTGTAATTATATTCATTGACGAAGCGCAGATAATCAAAGGCCCGCAACTCGAATTGATTCGCACACTTTTGAACTTTGAAACGAACACTGCAAAGCTGGTGCAAATTGTCATTGCCGCGCAGCTCGAAATGCGGCGAAAGCTCGCTGATGAATCTAAGCGCGCTATTAGATCCCGAATTGTTGTTGGGTCAACTTTGTCTGCGCTTTCGCCGGATGAAACCGCCAGGATGATTCAATTTCGATGTGACCAAACAAATATCAAAAATCCATTCACTGCTGACGCTGTAGCAGCGATTTACAAGAAAACGAATGGCATAGCAAGGGAAATACTAAAAACCTGTGGTTTAGGGCTCAGATTGATGCAAATGGCAGGTCTGAAAAGTATTGAAGTGAGCGCAATTGAAGCAATTCATTCTGAAGCAACAATCGGAGGTTAAATCATGAGCGATGAAAATCACGATTGGACTATGCGATCCGTACTCAAGCGAGAGGCTGCCAAGCTTGCTGATGAATCACACAAAGAGATAAATAAAAGTGGACGCCCACAAAGTAAAAAAGTGGACGCCCACACTGTTGAATATGTGGACGCCCAACCGCAAAAAGTGGACGCCCACACTATAATTAATGTGGACGCCCAGACGCCCACATTAAAAAAACGTGGGCGTCCAGCAAAAAAGAATGTGGGCGTCCACAAAAAAGACCGTCACACGAAGACTCGTGCAAGAGTTAATTTACGTCCTGAAGTGAACATTCTAAATAAGTTCAGGGAATTTTGTAAGAGCGAAAAACTTGAAATGCAAGAGTTTTTTGAATTAGCAGGCGTCCACTATATGAATTATGTGGACGCCCACAAAAAAGAAATGTGGACGCCCCTTGATGATAATAGAAGATTGATTATATATAAATCTAGCATCAGCATCATCAACCTTTACGAAAAATATAATGAAAAAAATTCATGGAAAGCACAAGACGATAGAGAAGCAGAAAAATTTAATAATGCTGATCCGCGCATCATTGAAGCAGCAATTATCATGACCCAAATCAATGCCGGATTTAAGCGAATACATAGTTTCAAATATTACATTTCCGAAATTGAAAATTTGATTGCTGCCAACATTTCAACCGAGACAATGGATGCGATGCTGGCAAGCTATCGTCGGAACTGGCAAGCTGCTCGTAACAAAAAGCAGCCTTAGTAGACGTTCACTTAGTCAACAAGAAGCCTCGTTTTCCAGAAATAAATGAACGCTTAAGCTGTTTCTGTGAAAATGCTAAACTCAGACGAGAAGAAATGGAGCTGTAAAATTATGGTTGAAGCCAAAATAATCCAAAACGTCCCGCTCATAGTCGCCGAAGGCGGAGCGATTCGAGTGGTTGGCACACGGGTTAATCTCGACACAATCGTTTATCAATTCAACACCGGCGCATCAGCCGAAACGATTGTTGATCGCTTTCCAACGCTCAAGCTGGCTGATGTCTATGCGGTGATTGCCTACTACCTCAACAACAGAGAACAGGTAGAAACATATATTCGAGGACGAGAAAAAGCCGCTCCGACAATTCGCGCAGAAATCGAAGCCAATCAAGAAGATCGACAACTTGTCAGAGAAAGACTACTCCAAAGGGCTGCCGAGCGACAGAGAGAAATATTAGCGGCGTGAGTTCCAGTCAAATACAAGGATGTTAATTTTACTGGCAGACGAAAACTTTAACAACGATATTGTGCGCGGTGTCCGACGGCGTTTGCCTCAAGTCGAGATAACTACTGTGCAGGAAGAAGGTTTAGGGGGCATGTCAGACCCAGATTTGATAGAGTGGGCGAATGCCAGAGGCTTAATTTTGCTGACGCATGATGTCAACACCGTTCCGGGTTTTGCCAACGAGCGATTAAGAAACGGAAAGACTCACGCCGGAGTGTTTGCCGTTCCACAAGAATTAGCCGTTGGCAGCGTTATTGAAAACCTGATTCTTTATGTTGAGTGCAGCGAGCAAACGGAATGGCAAAACCAAATACAATTTCTGCCACTCTAAATCAAGCAGAGCCTATCTCATCACATTAGCCAGTAATTATTTTTATCCACCTGAACGATTACTAGTAATCGTTCAGCTGCTAAAAAGTTCGAGAGTCAAATAGCTAGCTGAACGCTTACGCTGCCTTAAATATAAAATATGTTGCATCTGATAATCGCAGTTAAGAATTTGTAAATAATGAATTAACACTATTTTTATCAGACGTTTAGCTCCCTATATGGCTCACTAATATTGTTTGTTTCTCCATTTTGTCCCTCAAAGAGCAACTAACAGAGCAATTCCGGTTAAGAATTTAAACCGATTGAAGCCCTAATTCCGGTTAAATCCTTAACCGGAATTGAAAACCTGTTCGAGCAAGATAGAATAAACCGTTGTAAAGAGAAGATTTAGTTTGACTCAAGAAAGCCGTTGACGTAAAACTGAAGCTGATTTAAACCGAATTAATTCGGTTTAAATCAAAGTTAGGCGCTTAATGTCTTGCACCTTTGAAGAAACCAGGAGGATTGTCTGATGACTATAAAGAATCTTCGCCCGTTGACCTCGCCCGTGTCAGTGCTCGTCACCCTATTGTTATTCACTGTACTGGCGGCGGCCCAGACACCTCCTCCTCCGGCCAACATTCTGCCGAGTGAAACGCCGACGAAGCTTGAGCCGACCAACGACGGCTTTGACTTCATCAGGCGCGACATCATGATCCCGATGCGTGACGGCGTGAAGTTACACACCGTTATCCTTGTGCCGAAAGGAGCTAAAGGCGCGCCGATCCTGCTCACCCGCACGCCCTACGACGCCACCGCGCTCACGAGCCATGCCCAGAGTTCCCATCTCGGTCCCATCCTGACCGGGTATGACAACGCCACCGAAGTCATCGTCGAGGGAGGCTATATCCGTGTTGTCCAAGACGTGCGCGGCAAGTACGGCTCCGAGGGCGATTACGTGATGAACCGCCCGCTCCACGGGCCGTTGAATCCGACGACGGTCGACCATGCGACCGACACCTACGACACGATTGATTGGCTCGTGAAGAACGTCGCGGAGACAAATGGCAAGGTCGGGATCCTTGGCATCTCCTACGATGGCTTTCTGCCCCTGATGGCGCTCATCAACCCGCACCCAGCGCTCAAAGTGTCCGTGCCGATGAATCCGATGGTTGACGGCTGGATGGGGGACGACTGGTTCCATAACGGTGCGTTCCGCCAACAAAATATGCCGTACATCTACGAACAAGTGGGGACGCGTGCGAACGACGCCAAGTGGTGGACGAGCCACTTCGACGATTACGACATGTTCATGCAAGCGGGATCGGCGGGCGAACTCGGGCGGCGGCGCGGTCTTGAACAGATCGGCTTCTGGCGCAAGTTGCTTGAACATCCGAACTATGACGCTTTCTGGCGCGATCAGGCGATGGACAAAATACTGGCGACGCAACCGCTGAAAGTGCCCGTGATGCTGGTGCATAGCCTTTGGGATCAGGAAGACATCTACGGCGCTCCCGCAGTCTACAAAGCGATCAAGCCGAAGGACGCGAATAACGACAAGGTCTTCCTGGTGATAGGGCCATGGCATCACGGCCAGGAGATTCAAGACGCCAGTACCCTGGGCGCGTTGAAATTCGGCAGCGACACCGCGCTTTACTTTCGCCAGGAGATTCTGCGTCCATTCCTCGATCACTATTTGAAAGATGACGAGCCGAAGATGGATGTCGCACCCGTGACGGCTTTCGAGACCGGGACGAACAAGTGGCGGCGGCTGCCTGCCTGGCCGGCTGGTTGTGCAAACGGTTGCGCGATCAAACCGACTCCGCTCTATCTTGCGGCCGATCTCAAACTGAGTTACGCCGCACCGAAATCCGGCGACTCGGCCTTCGCGGAGTACATTTCCGATCCCGCCAAGCCCGTGCCGTTCCGTACGCGTCCGAATCGTCCTACTGGTTACACCAGCGAACTGACCTGGTGGCGCTGGCTCGTGGACGATCAGCGCGAGGCTTCAGGCCGCACTGATGTTGTGGCGTTCATCTCCGATGTCTTGACCGCGCCGGTGAAAATCAGCGGGCAGCCGATTGCCAACTTGATCGCTTCCACCAGCGGCACGGACTCCGACTGGGTGGTGAAGGTGATTGATGTTTATCCGGACGAGGTCGCCGGTCAGCCTGAGATGGGCGGTTATCAACTGATGGTCTCTGCGGACATTTTTCGTGGGCGCTACCGTGAGAGCCTGGAGACGGCCAAACCTATCGAAGCCGATAAGCCTCTACTTTATCGCTTCGTCCTACCCACAGTGAATCACGTCTTGCTGCCGGGCCACCGAATGATGGTGCAGATTCAATCGAGTTGGTTTCCGCTCTACGACCGCAATCCGCAGACCTTCGTGCCCAACATCTTTTGGGCCAAGCCCGGAGATTACCGCAAGGCCATGCAGCGGATTTATCACGCGCCAGGCCATGCTAGTTTTGTTGAATTGCCTTTAGTCACATCGCCTTGAGGTCAAACGGTGATGAAACGGGTTCGGCAAGCAAATGGAGCCGCGCCTAACAACGGCATGCACCCGACCCGCGACATGACGGCTCTCATCTTCAGCAGAGGCTCGGGCGGGTGATGCCGGGCGTTATGCGCATGCGTGTGAAACCGAAACAATCGAGAAATAGTTAATGAGTTTGACCGAAACGGATTACGTCCGAGAAATAAAATCCTTGCTTCCAGAAGAGGGCGAAGTAGCCGTCGAAGTTCTGGAACTGATGGAGAAAGCCGTTGCCGAATATCCTGACAGTTCTAAACTTTGGTGTTGGCGCGGCGACTTGATTCAAATGGCTGCGCTTGAAGCGGGTTACGAACTTGACGATGCGCTGAAAAGTTATGAGCGTGCGCTTGAAATTGACCCGATAAATGCAGAAGCGTATGAATCAATCGGCTATTATGAAGACGTGATTATGAGTGATTCAACGTCTGCCGAAAGTCCATTCCGAAAAGCTATTGAGCTTGGTGCTGGACGAGACAGTTATTACGGATTAGCTAGAGTTTTAGCCGAACTAAACAGAAACTTAGAGGCGTTAGAAGTAATTTCGCCGGAAAATTGTCCGTATCACGACGCGGATGAAATTCAGGAAATCAAGACTGAAATAGAATCAGGCATGTGGCGCGATGACAGCGCATAACGAATAATTGGAGCGAAGGCGGGTTTAGTTGCTTTCACCGCACGAGGCTTGCTGACTCGTTTCAGAGTGCCACTGATTTGGCTCAATTTGACCGCTGAACGCGTTTTTCTTGGTGATCTAGGCCCCTTTGATCAATTCATCTCTATCGCACGAAAATAAGCCCGCTGAAGGCTTAATTTTTATGCAAAATGCTTGCACTAAAGAAGCGCCCGCTGCATAGAATCTAAAATTCTTCAAACAGCCGAACTTATGTCAAGCCTCTAACCCCTATGTTTATTCACCTTCAATCCGTTCGCGTCTTATAATTCGCATTATGAATCAATTACTAATTATCATTTTCCTTTCTCTTGGATTCCCGATTATTTGCCACTCTCAGGAAAGTGAAACATTTACGCCGCCATGCCTTGAGTTTGCAAGACGTGATGTTGTTTTTACCGGAACCGTTAAAAAAATTGAAAAAGATTTCGCACAAATAGTGTTTGTGATTGATAGAAAATTTAAAGCACCCGCAGAATTAAAAACAGCAGTAAATAGCGAATTAGCAGTTCGCTATCCGTTCGGTGAACAAAGTTACGAGCTTATTGTAGGCCAACGATACCTGGTTTACGCTTCTTATGATAAAACCCGAAACAATGTATTTATACCTTTGTATAGCCGAACAGGTAAGATTGACCTGAATGATTATGATTTGAAGTACATAAACTCGCGAGTAAAGGACAGGCACACTTTAATTGGGCAGTTAATTAAGCTGGATGAAAATTATGCAAAAACAGTTCAGGTAACAGTAAGAGATAAAAAAGGGAATCAATTCAAACCCGAAGTTGACAAGTGGGGAATTTTTGAGACTAAACCTTTAAAGGCCGGGAAATATTCAGTAAAATTAATCTTTCCATTCAGGATTAAAGTTGATAAAAGTGATGACCTAACAGTGAAATCTTATTCTCAACTGACAGAGATTTCTTACACCGAGCAAGTTGAAAGTGACAAATGCAGCTACAGGGAAATATTGGTTAGCCAAGACAATTGACCTTGATTATCTAAATTATGCTTAGCACTGAAAAAGAAACAGATGTTAATTGTCAAAGAATGCCAATTAAATCGCGGCGTTCTGGAGATTTCTGCAATAGTTAACAATCAAGCGCCGGTTTCGGGCATCGGATAATTGGATTTATGACGTGGACTATGATTGACTGCATGAGTCCTCGAATATTCACCGCTGTCAGTCAAAGAATTGTTGACATTTTCCGCAAAATCATCATCATAGAAAACCACGTCTGAACTTTTCTAAATGTGAAGACGGATTGCTAGATAAGGTTGGTGGGTAATTTTGGCAAAATCTTTTAGTTCAATAAACAAATCTAACGGTGCAAATGGTAAAAGCTCTAACTCTATCAAGTGCGGTGGGACGTCTGCCTCGGCGAAAAAGAGCAGCTCCGCTACGATGGCAGCGGGAAAATCCAATGATTCGGGATATGAAACGGAAAGAGCGGCGAAACGAAAAGCCGCTACCTTGGCGTCATTTGCCGCAGCTTATAAAAATCATAATAAGAGTCGTTAATGACTGCATTTACTTTTGATACCTCTTTTATCATTGCTAGAAAGTTGTCAGTTTATCCTGACAACTTTTTTTATTCCGACGTGGTGCTGCTTGAGTTAATCGGCAGCGCAAAGGATGAAGCCGAATTTAAACGACACCAAGCAGCTCGAAGAGAAAACCTACTAGACGACAGACTCATTGTTCCTAATGAAGAAGACTGGCTAATGGCAAGCAAAATCCTTTATTGGCTCGAACAAGGAAAGAGAAGAGGCAACAAGGGGATGGCTCCGCCCAAGAGACCAGGAGCAACGCAAAGAATGGCTCTCGATGCTTTGATCGCGATGAGTGCACGCCGCTATGACGTAACTGTTGTGACGGAAAATTACGACGACTTCAATGCAATTAAATATTACCGAGATTTCAAGCTAATGAGAGGATCAGAGTTTCTGGACAGATTTGGCTAATTTTTGGCGTTTAGCAACAAGATAAACGAGACTTAGGTTAATTAGCTAGCTACTAAATCTAACTTGACACAACAATAGCTCAGTAATTTTAACGAACGCGCGGAACCGCTGATGCACGTTAATGCAAATGTACGACATTCGACAACAAATTTAAGAGCTGAAAAAGGGTTATTTTGAAACAAAACTTAGGAGGATGAGATTCCAACTTCCGCTTTTCGAAACCTCGAAACTTGATTCCCGTATAGCTGAGTTAATAAAAGGCCAAAAGCAATGAAAAAAATCTGTCTTCTTTTTATTTTAGTCTTTTCTTCAAGCTTTATTTGTTACTCGCAAGCTTCCACGGCAGAATTGGACTACATTTCAGACGGTGTTCGACAGCCTCTGCTCATCAATGCTTCAAAAGATGACAGCCAAATCCTAAAATCGCGCTGGCAAGCTATCGGAGAAGAGCTTAAAACAACCGACAATTTAATTGCAGGAACATACATCAAGTCAGGTTATCGCGGTTACTATCTACGATGGTCTCCAGAAAATGGTTTTGTATATATTTTTCACTCTGAAGACATTGACATTATTGATTATAGCTTTGGCAAAGTTGAAATTAACGGCTTGGAGGTAACCTTTATTTCCGAACGTGAAATGCAAGAGCAGTTCCGTGGCAAGAAGTTAGATACTCCCAAATCATGGATTGCTCTTGGCAGAAATTTTATTCCAAAAGAAAGCATCAAAGATTTTGCTGATTATGAAGCTGGACTTGGCGTATATAACAATTGGAATTGTGAATGCATGGCCTTCTTCAGCAAACTATTTCCTCAGAGAGCTGCGCCATTTGTGATCCCGAAACAATATAGACAGTTGTTCAGGCCGCCCATTGAAGGAAAAATCACTTTGGTTGGAAAATCCCAAATAGTGAGAAAACCAGATTTCGCTCCGCAGGTGAAAATCGCTCTAAAAATAAATGTTGGAAGAAATAAAGGCGTAACCAAAGGAATGCTTTTTCGCATTCCGATTGTTGAAGGCGTGATGCGCGAGATTGAAGTTGCGAGAGTATCTGCAAATTTCTCTCTAGGTACGATCACTGATGGAATTAGTGAGGATGGGAAAAACTCAGTGCCTACGTATTATGATTGGACGACAGAAACAGAGAAGCCATTCCCAGCGCTTCGGGTTGGAGCTACAGTCACAACGAAACTCTTCTTTTGAGCAGAGAGTAATTCGCGCGAGGCTAATCTGATATACATCAATCATTGGAAATAAAGGATAAGAATTTGCCTTTACGATGTGTAGTTTGAATATTAAAGATCCTTTTCACGTAGCCATTTTCTAAAATTCTGATCATTGCTTAAAGCAGAATCAATGATGTTAGAAAAGAGAACATCAAGAGTAATTTTATCGCTATGAGTTTGCTAATAGAATTCGAGATAGTGACGAGCAAATTGTTCGACTTTAACTGGAGCAGTAAATGAAATTTTGGTTTGTTTATTCTGCTCTAAAGATTCTTTAATTCGCTGATCCAAACTACGTCTCATATTCATTCCCCTTCAACGCCTTATTTTAGAATTTAAAGCCATCCAATATTAACAGATTAATAATCGCATTTTCTATTAATTTAACTAGCCTTTAATTTCAGCAAAGATGATCATCAGCTTTCTGAGACTCGACATGCTTCCCAGATAAAATTCGGCTACCGAGCGGGAGGCTTCCTACCAAGAATCTAATTTCTCAATGAATCATTGATCCTAGCGAGAGACTTCTACCAACTTTGTATATTAACGTGTATCTCGCATGAGGCAAGCAGGGTTTTGCTAACGCAAAACTAATTAATTGAGAGCGGCGCGGCACTCCCGTTTGCGCCTCCGAGTACAATGCAAACCGCCCACTAACGAGAGAGTAAAAAAACATTGGTTGCTGCGCACCCGAAGTTTTAGAGACACGTCACCCCTCAAGGTTTGTAAAAAATGTGTGTGTTTGTGCACGATCATGTGCACTTTTTAAACGCAAGAAATTAAACGATTTAAAAAGATTCCCGTGCACAATGTGCACGGAAGGTTAACAATGTTAACTGGTTGTTTACGATGTAAACGCAAGAAAATAGACACCTTAGCCGAACTTCGTTAACTTTGTTAACGACCCATTTGTTAAACTGTTTAGTATCAAATGGTTAACGACGTTAACGATTCGTTAACAACATCAACTTTTTATTAAACCCTTCGGGGGTGACGTGTCTCACAAATTCGGGTGCGAGAGCGCCCCCCTCTGTGTTTTGTCACTGCATCGGATAATTGGTTGACTCTGGATTGGCGGGGAGCTCTTTGGCCCCAGATTGAATGAGCATAGGACAACAACTTTTCACTCGACAAATTTGCCTTAAACAGTTCCCCGCTGCAATGCGAATAACTCATCAATTCCTCTTGGAAAAATTACGGCTCGCTGATACTTCTAATATTTTCAAGTTCAGCCAGAAGCCGGAGTTTTTCAAGCGGAATAATCATCTGATCGGTTGAAATCTTTTGTCGTGAGATTCAGTAATTTCAAATTGGAATTGTCTGAACATTTCAACCTCAAAAATAAAGTTGAATTTGATAGAACTCAGAAGCTTTTAAAATGAGTTTGATTTTGATGCGACTCTTTTTTTAGCCGAGAATTGCGTGTAAATAATCTAGAAGGCAGGATACGTATTAGTGCTAGCAAATTGAAGGAAGGGAGAGTTGAAGGGGCACTAATACTAAGCATTTTAACAGATGCCGGGAGGCGATAATTGATTGTTTATTTTTAACATTTTTGGTATTGGGCAGCGGTTAAATAATCAATTTAAAATTCTCCTGATTAAAAGGTGAGCATGGAAAATGAATTGGAAATAACAGGCATCGAGCCGAAAATTAGCAAGAAAAAAGATAAGCCGGAGGTTAAGAAAATTCTCGTTCGTGCGAGCCAGGACGAACATGCAAAATCTGAAGGTGAAAGCAAAGGCAGCGAGCTTGATAAAGAATATGTGCAACAGATCGCCGAGCGGTTTGACGCCGGTGCAAACAGGCTGGCGAGTGAAAGCGAAATTGGAAAACTGGAAAAGTTAGCAGAGCGAAATGGAGTCGCGCCGCTGGTAACGACGCAGAGCGAAACAAGGGCGGCTTTTATAATGAACGCAACGTGCGAGTAGCCATGCCGCTGATCAAAGGAGAGCGAGAATTTGTGCAGGAGCGTGAGCAACAGAAGGCGCAGGAATTAGTACAGGCCAAACAGCAGAGGGGGCAGCAGATGAGAGGGCGCGGCGGGTATGGGTTTAGTTGGTAAGCTTTGCCAGAACAAGCAGAATTGCACACAACTATCGGAGGGCAGATTTGAGCACGAAAAGTCTTGAGGGTGTATGGATTGGTCAGCCGGATAAGGAAACGGTTGTTTACGAATTTGCGAAAATCATACGAGCCAAGCGTTCAATAATGTGTTTCAAAAGTGCCATTTTTGAGCCAACCGCCGAGGATTGAAAACTGAGCTTATGAAACAAAAATTGGTTGCAGATTTCTCATCAGAGCGAGCTTTTGACATTTTTGATGCCGAAGCTGGGCATCATTTCCTCTTAGTTCGTAGTTCAGGTGGAGAGCATAATGTAAATATTGATCTTATTTTCGGTGGGGTTTTATTCGTAGAACTTCCATCTTCGCTTTTTGGCATTAAAATTTCAAAACCTTGCGACGAAAAAGCCCTCGAGCTCGAAAAAAGGTTTACAACTTACCAGGCGGCTGAATACAAGGGGGAGTTTGTTTATGCTCTCGAATCCCAAGGTAACAGATTTCATATTGTGGCTTCCGCATTATGGATTCATGAAAATACATTGCCAACCTCATCGCTAATTCCGATGTGCAAAGATAGAAAAGTCGAAGAGTATTACGCTAATTATGTAAAAAAAGAATATAAACTGGGTTAAACAATACTCAGATATTTGGGTCTCAAAGTGGGTATTTTTGAGACCCAAATATCTGTAACGAACATTGTAATTTATGAAAGTTTCTAAAATCATTGTTCTTTTAGCTTTACTATTAGCATTTGTTTTAAGCGTTTCGGCACAAACCAAATCCCCAAAAACTGTTCGCGAATTTTTTATGCTTTTACCTCAAAAGTATTTTGAGATTGAAGATATAACCCATGACAAAAAGCTGTTTTTAGAGAGGTTTCTAAGAGTTGAAGACAATAAAAACAGCTACATGGAGGCGGATGGCGACGGTTCACAGGAGCATTTCAAAATGGCCTTGTTTAAGCGTTCAAATGGAACATATATCGTCGGCTTATATGTTTTCGGTGAATGGGGCGACAAATCTTATTTTTTAGAATACAAAAATAGAAAGTGGACAGATGTCTCGAAAAATTTAGTACCGCAATATAAGAAAAGTAATATTTATGATTTTCCTCACTTCTGAACAACAACTAAAGTTTCCAGTTGGGTAAAAATTAATAAAAAAGACACCGAATTAAGAGAACTTTACGATTTGGTTTGGAAAAATAAGAAGTTTATCATCAGAAGAAAGCAAAGTAAACATAGATAATAAGCCTCATAAAGAATAGCTTAAATGTCTTTTGATTTTCGTGTCCACAACTTCATATGACAAGAGAAGAGCGAATTGATGATTAAATTGAGTATGTAATGAATGTCTCATAAACGCCCAATTTTGGATCTAAAACAATTTCACCTAAAAATACCTTGACAAAATGCGTAAAAGTTGTAAATTTACGCCATGGAGAAACAGGACCTAAAGTTCATAACTGCTAAACTTACTAAAGAATCTCATAAAATTCTTCGCCTCGTTGCGGCTTTAACAAACGAAAAACAGTATCAAATTGTCGAACGCCTTCTCAAAGCTGAACTGAACAAGGTTGAAAAGAGGAGAAAGTCACAATGAATATTATTGCAATCGCAAACCAAAAAGGCGGAGTTGGAAAAACCACGACGGCTATTAATTTTGCTGCTGGGCTTTCAATGAAAGGCTATCGAACTTTGTTGGTTGACCTTGATATGCAGGCCAATACAACAGTCTCTTTCTTTCACAAAAATGAGATTAAACATTCGTTATACGATGTGCTAGTCGGAACTGACAAAAGAATGTCTATGAGCGATGTGATTCTTGAAACCGACCTTGAAAAACTTGATTTGCTGGCTGCTGATATTCGCATTGGTAAGCTTGATAAATTTGCTGGATTTGAGGAATTGTATCGGCTTAAATATGCGCTGGACAGTTTACAAGATTATGCTTTTTGTGTTTTGGATTGCCCGCCAAACCTCGGCAATACCTTAACGCAGGCATTGCTTGCCGCTAATCAGGTGATTATTCCGATCAAAGCTGATTACTATTCAATGGAAGGAGTTGCAGATTTGCTCGAAACAATTCACTACACCAAAAAAGGCAATCCTCAATTAAATCTGCTTGGTGTTCTTGTTACTGAGTTTGACCAACGAGAGACAATTTGTGGACAAGCTTGGCAAGCTGTTGCTGATCGTTTCGGTGATCTAAAGTTTGCGATAGATATTCGTAAAAACACGACTTTGAGAAGTGCACCCTCACTTAAGAAAACTATTTATGAGCATGACCCAAATAGTTTTGGTGCTAATGATTATTTTAATTTTACCGAAGAAGTTTTAGAGAGATTAAATATCAAAACCAATTTGCGCGTCGTTGAAAAAAAGGCTAATTGAAAATGACTAGAAAAAAATCGCAAGAGAGTGGAGAGCCAAAATTCGTTGTAAAAAAACGCGAGCCGAAAGCAAAACCTGATTATTTTCAAAATGTAACTCCTTTTGCTCACCCGCTCGCCGAAATCATTAACTTCCCTGCCACGCTTAACAACCTCGATCAATTTCAACAGTCATCTGACTCTTCTAGTCAGGAGGAAAACAACCTTGGTAGCATAGTTAGTTCAGGCCTGTTACCAGAATTGATTAACCCTGCTAGCAGATCTGCTAGCAGGGTTAATTCTGCTAGCAAACTAGCACCCTTAAATCAAGAATCTGCTAGCTTGCTAGCAGAAGAAAACAACCCTGCTAGCAGAAGCCCTTTACAGCTGCTAGCAGACTTAAGGCAATCGGTCGGTTCGAGAATACAAGTCGCTATTCGCATTAGACCTGAGATAAAGCATTTAATTGATGTGTTTATAGCAGAACAAGGAATCAGTCAACAAGACTTTTTTGAACTAGCTGCTAGCAGCTTTATTGAAGATTCTCAAATGAAGCTAGCAGACTTAAAAACCAAGGGTGCTAGCTTGCTAGCACATGATGATTTGATGAGACTTGATTTATGGAAAACCGTACCTTCCATCATCAATCTTCATCTGCAATATAATAAACACCTAAAATGGAAACCGGCTGATGATGAAGTTGCTCAAAAATTTAATTCTGTGGATATTAGAATTATCGAAATCGGAATTGTTCAAACTCAATTTAACGCCCATTTTAAAAAAATCAATTCATTCAAATATTATGTTTCTGGGATTGAGTTGGCTATTGAAGAATGTAAGACTGTGAAAGACACGGAAGTTTATTTGCAATTTATAAAAGATATATACGAGCGAAATAGAGATCAGAAAATAAAAAAATTATGACCGAAGAAAATAACGGGAGACTGGACCGAATCGAAAAAAACATTGAAGCCCTAACTGTGCAAATAGCGGCACTCGTAGGTGTGCAAGCAAACTCTCAAATAAAACTTGATCACGTTATCCGGCTCGTCGGATCAATTGCCGATAAAACTTTTGAGCATGAGCGCAAACTTGATGGTATTAAAGATGCTCTAAAGTGAGGCAGCCTCGGTCTCAGGAGTTCTAATTTGATAAATGGTTTTTCGGCAAATTTTCCGTATTGATACCCAACACCGTTCGAGTCCGATAATCGCAGTTAAGAATTTGTAAATAATGAATTAACACTATTTTTATCAGACGTTTAGCTCCCTATATGGCTCACTAATATTGTTTGTTTCTCCATTTTGTCCCTCAAAGAGCAACTAACAGAGC
>MWWH01000174.1_pt1 | contig 17333 bp, 16 predicted proteins | sample 1047231 | NCBI WGS metagenome assembly MWWH01 (sample SAMN06349967, study PRJNA376086) | soil metagenome | isolation source: MG3-2 sample Antarctic (ecotone) soil | place: Antarctica | collected 2015-01-13 | reverse complement strand
TCATTTCCCTGTTCCTAAAAATCCCTGACCACCCTTTCCTAAAACGTTGGGGGAGGGTGGTCAGGGATTTTTAGAAACATGCCCTTTTTGAGTTTGTGAATAAGTCCCTGGGCTTGCGGGGATGAGGGTGGTGACTCGCTTGTAGACTTAAGTCGTCACCCTGTTACTCAATTTTTTGATGCTCGTTCCTTAATTTTTATCCCTCTCGTTTTACCTTTTTATCTAACGCGTTCGGTTTTCGGACTGGGCAGTTGGGCCTACAACTAGCCCTACAACAGGGCCTACAGTGAGAGCTGGTGGATAATGTAGGATCAAAATCTTTTAGGTAACTGGAATCAAAACAAAAAAAGAAAAGGGAAGCCCACCCCATCACCCCCGACCACTCGCCCTCTACGATAGCAAGTGGTCGGGGGTGATGGGGTGGGCTGGGGTGTGGGGGTTGTGGGAGGAGGATGGGGGTGTTAGTTGGGTGGTGATGGGATGTGGTAACGGAAGGATTTTTGAGCAAGAGCAGGACGAGAGAAAGAAAAGAAGAAGAGAAAGAGCGGGGGAAGTCTGGGAGCAGGGGAGCTCTTTCTCTTCTTCTTTTCTTTCTCTAATCATGGCTAATGACTGAGGGTGCAAAAATGGTCGGAGACTTAAGACAGGACGAAGTAAAAGTTCCAAGTTCAAAATTGAAGGCTTCTCGTAAGTCTGTGGTTTTAACTGGAGTCGTGACAGAGCGAGATGCGGAAGCGCTTCTTTGGATTTTACATCAAGGTGTCATGACCGTGGATCAGATCTTTCGGGCAATCTACTCGAGGGGAAATGCTGGCTCGCCAAGACACGCCTACACAAGAATTCAATTTCTAGAACAGTCAGGATTTTTAGTTTCGCTCGTGTCCCCTCACCGAAAACACCGCTTCTTTAAAATCACAAAGCAGGGCCAGTCCTATCTCTTAAGCAGAAATGTTCCTTCGGTAACGCGAGTGCTTTCAGTCCCGAGCGTTTCAGAGATTCCGCATGCAGAGGTATTGACCGAGATCAGAATTGCGATTCAAGCATCGGGCAAACACGGGGACTGCTCATGGTGGAGGGGTGAGGGGGAGCTTTTTGAGGATGAGGATTTTCCAAAGGAGCGGTTTCGGGATCTCATGCCGGATGCGATTTGGGTGACTAAATCATCCCGGCGGGTGGCCATTGAGTTTGAACGCGCAAGAAAAGGGATCACCCGGGTCAGAAAAAAAGTCGAGGGTTTCGAGCTTGAGCTTGCAAGGCCCGACCGAGCATTTGACGCAGTTCTTTGGGTTTCGGTCGAAGGCGCTTACCGGGACTTGAAAAAGGCTTTATCAAACAGGGAGACTCAGCTTCTTCGGACTCTCCCTGAATTGATGAACGAGTTAAAAGGAGAGAATACCAATGGCTGAAGCAGCTCAAAAAAGCAGTGATGAGAAATCCAGTGAAGCCATGATGATGGGAGGCGCTTGTTTGGGTGTCTTTGCCCTTCTGATTAAGTTTTTGGTGCCGGTAGTGATTGCACTCTGTCTCACCCCTCTTATTTGTTTGGGCCTGAGCGGACTGCCTCTCAAGCAAAAGCTAAGACCCTTTGGAATGATGGTTTTGAATCTAGCACTTTCGATTTATTTGCTTGTTGGGCTTCCATTTCTTCTGCCCGGAAAGAAGGAGCAGTTTGAGAGTATTTTTGGGAAGTACGCAATCGATTTTGCGGTTTATATCATCAGGGCTTGGAATGCCTGGGTACAATCGAGCCAATACGCATTTTTTAAGAAAGCAGCTTTCATTAAAGACATCTCTTGGGTCGAGATCAGCCAAAAAATATGGGGAGGCTTTGTACTTGGACTCATTCTAACCATTTTATTTGTGGGAATTCATCAGTGGAATGAAAGTAGAGATAAGAACAAGCAGACACGCACGCTTGAGGGGCGTGCGCGTGACTCAAGCCTCAATTTCCTCGGTCGAGTGCTTTGCTTGCCCGCATCCTTCATCCTAAAATGGCTGATCTTTAAGCCGGCACATGAAGGGCACGAGTACGCGCTTTCAGTAAGGCTTAAGGCTTTTGGGTTTTTGCAGCGAATGATGATTGAGGTTGTTCTCTACACCCTGCTTTGTATTCCATTTTTCTTCATGCCCGATAGATTTACTGATCTTGCAACGTTTGGGTCGGTTCTTCTCTTATTTCCGCTTTCGGCAATGATGTGTGCATTCGGAATCGGACTGATGCCGGGCGCAGGCGATGCACTCAATCAAGCCATTTTTAAAAGTCCTTACGAAGGGGATGCCAGTTCAGAGCGCAATCCCTTTCGAAAACCAAAACCGCCGGTCGGATTTGTCCTTGGTCAAAGCGTTCGCGGGACAGATTACTTACTGACCGAGAGGAATCTCAATCACCATGTGCAGATTGTGGCGCCCTCAGGCGGCGGAAAAACCAATATCTTAAAGAATCTGATTTCAGACCGAATCTTAAAAGGCCATGGGGTGATCTTTCTAGATTACAAAGCCGATTTTGAAGTGGCGGAGTTCATCTATCAAACAGCTAGTATTGTGCATAGAGAAGACGAAGTCAGGGTATTCTCCCTCTCGAGTAGAGAAATCTCCGTGCCCTATAACCCGGTCTCGCACGGGAGTGCGGCCGAGCTTCAATCAAGACTCATGAATGCATTCAACTGGAGTACCGAGATCTATTACCGCTCGAAAGCTGAATCAGCGCTTCTTAAAATCTTCAGAGGGCTTTGTGAACTCAGAGACCTTGGCAAAGAAGTCATTACATTAAAGACCGTGTATGAGGTGCTCACGAAAAAAGGCTACGCCAGAGAGCTTTCCATTGAGCTCAGAGACTTAGGCGGAAAATCGGCTCACGCTTTAGAAGAAATTGCAGCCATGCTTGACCGGCCGTCAGAAGCGAAGGACCTCCAGGGACTGATTACCAACTTGGAGAAGGTCATCTATTCAGGCGCAGGAGAGCTTTTGACTGAGGATGCAGGCCAAAACGCATTCACGGTAGAGGAAGCCATTGAAGAGGGGCTTATCACTTATTTCTTAATGAACTCGCTCTCTTCTAAAGAGACCGCAACCACCGTGGGAAAACTTCTTCTGCAAGACTTAATGGGTTACGTGGGCAGGGCTTATGAGAAAGAAGCAAAAGAGAGAAAACCAATCACCATCATTATCGATGAGTTTGCCGAGTTTGCGATTCCTGAATTTCCAAGCTTCTTGAACCGAGTCAGAGGGGCCGGGATCAATGTCGTCATTGCCCATCAAACGCGATCAGATCTTAAGGCAGTCAGCCCTGATTACCAAAATAAGATCGAAGCCAATACGAACACAAAGATCGTAGCCGGAGTGACGGATCCAGAAGACGCGCAGTTTTATGCTCAAATGATCGGAACGCAAACGACTCTAAAGAAAACGCATCAAGTGCAGGAAGAGGGGATTTTCTTTGTCACTGAGACCACTACCGGCATGAAATCGGTTCGTGAAGTGGAGGAGTTTATTATTCACCCGAATAGGATCAAGCGGATTGAGCAGGGGGAGGCACTGGTGATTTCTCGGACGGTGGATACGGGCTTTGGATTAGTCGCAGTGCCAAGGGCGAGAGTGTTTGAGCAGGGCAGTAACGGACGAGTTAAGATTCAATCAGAACTTCGGGAGACGAGGCAGAGGTACATTCATCGAAGTACGCCGGGCTTGTCTTTGAAGCTTGGGGGGTGGGCAACTCAGAATGACAAAAAGAAAAATACTGATTGGGATTAGGTAGGTGTGGCCCATTATTCGTTGACGGATCTGGAAAGGATATCGCTTCCGATTCAATAGTACCCTAATCTGTTTCTGGGACAGCCGAAAATTACTCTCTCTCGTGGGCTTCGCTCTGATTACATTCGTTTAGAATATTTCCAAGTCTGATATCTTGCTTGGACGTTTTCTCTGAATATTTTTTATTTAAGTTATCTCCAGGTTGATGGCCGCTGCTCTGATCCGCCATCCCTATTGCCGTAACTTCTGCACCTGAGATTTTATCTTGGTAATAAACTTGTCCGCTATCTGAAACTACCTCACACCGTTTTACCCAGGTTCCATATTTGCGGTTATCAAAGAAAATGGCTGACCCAGCAACTACGCCCAACACTGCTGCGACACTTGGCGAACCCTTTTGTTCACACTTAATGGAGCATGCGCTTGCAGATTGGAGAGAGCTCGTAAGTAAAACAAGACTCAAAGTTAAGAGTGTTTTTTTCATAAAAAATCCTTTACTGATTCCAATTTCATAACAAAATAGGAGTTAAACAATTATTGCATTCGAATTATGTACTAAATTTTTTGTTTTGTCACGTTATAAACGGATCAATACGAATAGCAAAACAACAACAAGATTAATTTAATCGTTCGTGTTCTAAAGACACGTATTAAAGCGAATTTTACTTCAGCCGACCGCTATCGCCATGAAATATTTTTTATAAATTAACCTAACCATTATAGGTGAGCCAAAAAGTATAGATTTTATCCAGTCTGAATAAACTGCGAAAACCATCACTATTTGGCTGAAATGACCACGCCGATTCTGATACCTTTTTGGCCAGGGGTAATTTCATGGCTGGAACGATCAGAGTTGGCATTTATACGAGGATTTCAACAGGTGAGCAGCGTTCAGGGCTACAGCTGAGAGCGCTTCGTAAGTATGCGAAGGACCGGAAGTGGGCGATTACTCTCGAGCTTCAGGAAACCGAAAGCGGATCGTCCAGGACTCGGCCGCTCCGAGAGAAGCTGCTTGAAGCTGCAAGGCGCAGGCAAATTGATGTGGTGATTGTATGGAAGCTTGATCGCTGGAGCCGGTCGCTGTTGGACCTTTTTCATACGCTTCAAGAGCTGAAGACATTAAATGTAGGATTTGTTTCGCTCACTGAGGCGTTAGATCTAACTACTCCTACTGGTCGTGCAATGACTGGAATGCTGGGAGTCTTTGCTGAGTTTGAGCGTGAAATACTGCAAGAGCGCATTAAAGCGGGAATTAAAGAAGCAAGGCGTGCGGGCGGCGCTCACGGCAGGCCTCTTACTGCTGCCCTCAAGTCAAAGCAGGTAAATGCTTTATCTAAGCAAAAGCTGTCAAACTCAGCAATTGCCCGAAAGCTTGGGATCAGTCGTACATCGGTTCGGCGCCTAATCGATAATAGAAGTTCCTAATAAATAATCTTTACGCCGTACCCTGTTTTAGGGTACAATAAATCATGATCTGGTCGGTGCTACTTGAAAAATCCGCTGAAAAAGATTTGAAAAAAGTTCCGCCTCATATCTTAATTACCTTCAACATCTGGCGTTTGCAGGTAATAGAACTTGGGCTATCGGCTGTTCAAGGCAATGCAACCTGGCACGATCGACCAAAACGCGGAAAGCTAAGCCATATGCGTAGCGCCAGTCTAAACCAGAAATACCGAGTTATTTATAGAGTTAAATATCAGGTGAAAGATAACCAAGTAATTGTCGAAGGAGTAAGTCATGACTACGAAAAGATCGAACGCGGATACTGATAAATTTATTAATGATCTTCTCGGTAAGCCCATGACCTTCGGGATGGCTGTCGAAGCACTTCGTATATCGGCTGAGTTTTCTCAAGTCGCTTTTGCAAAAAAGCTTGGCATTTCCCGGTCTCAACTTTGCGATATTGAAAAAGGAAGGCGTCCGGCTACCATTGAACGGGCAATTCGAATCGCCAAAGTACTGGGCCAGCCATCTAAGTTTTTCATTAAACTCGCACTTCAAGACCAACTTGATGAGGCGAAAGTACCTTTTCAAATCGAATTACTTGCTGGCTAATAGAGAAACATAAGTTCTCACTCTTTACCTTACGCCGCTTGGTGGTGCTCATGAGGCGTAGCAATGTGAGCGCTTCTCAAGCAGAAATCGACCCAACTCTTTACAAAAGGCACATAAAGTAAAGAGTCGCTTAAAGTAAATCAAAACTCAGGGTCGCTGAAACCAGAAATGCTGGATCTATGAGCCAAGAATAGTTCAGGGATTTCAAGTTTCAAATCTCGTCCAGAACTGTCGCATTGCTTGCGATAGGATTAGGTTTCGGCGGGTAAAAGTCCTCCCTGAAATATCTATACTTGGACTTAGGGAAAGCCGCGCTACGGAATAGGATATTTGCAACCGATCCACTTTTTCAGTTTAATACAACAGAGTCGCTGCTTAAACTTTCTGCATCTGTAAAGTGGAACCATGCTGCATCTATCTAGCCTCAAATATATGCACTTTGGCCGGGCACAACCATTGCAATTATGGCGGTTATGATTCTCACCTTTTCAAGACAGTATCCCCTCACCAAGGGCATTACGGCGAATACCCTAGTGCTAATGTCACTATTTTTTTTTGGATTTGCAAAAGCAGAAGAGTTTTCCCCAAGAATCGACCCAAGCAAATTTACCATTTGCACCGCAACCATCAACTCTTCAAATGAAAAGTCGTTATTTGAGGAAATGGCAAAATTCAACAAAGAAAAGTTTAACCCAGTCGTCGAACTAACTGATTTTGGAGATGATTGGTTCCAAAAAGCATGTAAGTCTAAAATTCGCTGCGATCAACTTGTCATTTCTGGACACTTTGGAGGGTCATTTTTTGGAAAGTCCGGTCTATCGCTGAGTTCTAATGAGCTCGAGGATCAAGGTTGCGCCAAAACGTGTGATGGAATCATGAATGCACCCTACGAGATATTTTTGTTTGGTTGCAATACTCTAGCAACTAAAGCAAAAGATTCTCGTTCACCTGAAGCTTATCTCAAAGCCCTCTTATCTGACGGGATACCACGCGTGGAAGCGGATGCGATAGTTGAAAGCAGATACGGCGTCACAGATGAAGACAATAGAACTAGAATGGTCCGCGCATTCGCAGGACAAGCAAAAAACATATATGGTTTTAACTCAATTGCTCCAAGTGGCGAGCATGTAGAATATTACCTACGCAATTACTTGGGTTCCATAAATCCTGCACAGAAACTAGAAATGCTCAAAAAGAATCGAAACCTTCAAAATGCAGTTTACCCAAACAACTTGATTGCAAATAGTCTCCGTCTCACTTCATTTGATCAAGTCGCAACTAAGAAATTAATTTTGCGCGACAAGTCCTCAGAAATGATTTGTTCTCTCAGAAGTCAGATCGCATCAGTCGACGAGCGAATCGAATCAACAATTGAGGCGCTTAATGATCCTCGATATCTGAGCTATATTCCATCAATCAACATATTTTTCAGTAACTCGCCTTTAGCGAACATGTCTGAAGAACAGAAAGCCCGTATAAAAGAAATCGGTAAAGATCAATCTCTGACAACAAATATGCTGTCCTTAATGAATCAGACGAAATCGTTCTCGTTACTTTCCGATTGGGCGCTGCTGCTCGAAACCATCGGTGTCTACACAAAAAATGAAGTGCGCGAGGTGATTGGGGGCAGAATTCGGGAAATGCTGAACCTCGGACTAACCCCGGAAAGCAGAGACGCTCTTTGTTCGATTGACTCGAGACTTGGGCTGATGCTTGATTGGGGATTAATTCCTAAAAATAAGACGCTAAGTAAAGCTGAGCTACAGGTAATCCAGTGTCAAAAAGCTCTCAGTTCAGACACAATGATCTCGCTTCTCAGAAATTATGGGATGAGCAGTGATCCTCATGTAAGATGGGCAATTGCGAAAATTTTAAAAGATAAGCCTTCTTCAGATAAGATTGTCATCAAGACGACCCTCGAATTACTGGAGAAATTTGCGAAAGACGAATCTTCTCTCAACTACTTAGTACAGTCCCTTATAGGTATACCAAACGATAATCCCGAAGATCAGATACGCTTATTGTCGCTTGTACCTACTATGGAATCGATAACAGGTGAACAAGCGATTCAAACGGTTGATCTAAGTGGCTCGACTCATCCCGCGGTGGTTCGGCGTATCTTAGATTTCCTACACTCTGAGGACCCTGGGTTGAGGGTACGTGCTTTGTATTTTCTGTTTAGGGTCAAATCGCTGGAAGAAATGGTGCAAAACGAAATTCTTAGTGATTATGAGAGAGAACCTTCGAAAGAGATAAAAAGTCTATCTGCCCGTGTTCTCGAAAACACAAAGCTAACCGAAGGAGTTCAGCTTAGAATGATCGATCTAATTGGAAAGGTTAGAAGGACAGCTTGGCAGCCCGCAGATTTAGTCTATACTTTGACATCCAATAAATCTGTACTCACGACCCGCGCGATTCAAAAATTGAAAACCACAATCAACGGCCTGGTCAATTCAGAAAAGGTTGAATTTAACAAATTGTTGGATTTTTAAAAACGGGTGACCAAAACCGGCCATCGTTTAAAACTGCTAGCCGATAAACTTACAAAAATTCTCGGTCCGCTAATAGAGTTGGCGCTAATGTCAACAAGCGTGTCCGATTTGGAGTATAGATGGTTCAAAGGCCTTGCTTCCATCCATGCCGCCCTCCCCGCTTCCCAAAATCCCGCGCGAGAATGCTTGATGATGGTAAAAATGCGGGAAATTTGAACCCTACGGGTTCATTCATCTAAGCATTTGCTGGTTTCGGGCGCCCATCGGCGCAGTTTGCGATGAAGGTGGGCTTTATGCTGGCACGGGCACTGTGGGCGGAGTTTCTTACCACTACATGACGACAGGCTCATCCTGCGCGCCGGGAGTGGGTCCGACCTATTATTATTACTGCGACGAAAATCCCATAGTTGGAGCGCGCGTAACAGATGGCGCCAACTATAATTGGAGTCAGAGTTCGACGAGCGACGGCGCAACTTCACTCGATGACGGCAAGGCAAATTCGGCGCTGATTTTTCAGAATGATTCAAATTCTCCAATTGTTAATCACTGCAACGATACACGCGTGTCGGTTTATACCGACTGGTTCATTCCAGGCCAACAAGAACTGATCGACGTAGTTTACGCAAACCGTGTTGCCTTGGGAGGATTTGACTCGGCAGCCGGGTATTGGTCTTCGACAGAAGACAGCGCGAACAACGCGATCATCGTCGACTTTAATACGGGCGCCTCTAGTTCTGTTTCAAAGCAAAGCTATAAGCATTCCCGCTGTGTGCGCCGTTATTAATAGTAAAGGAGTTAAAATCTATATGAAAAAGACAAAAACATTCCTGATCTTAGTTTCTCTAGCTCTCGCCGTTTCGTGCGGAATAAAAGATGGGCCGTCTCTATTATCCGGCAATACAGCACGCGGTCCGTTAGTCAGTTTCGCTTGGATTGGTGCACTGGATATCTCTAACGTAGTACCAGGATGGAGCCAACAAAACGTTGCCTCCTATAGGCAGCTGCCCGCGGGGCAGCTGGACGGTGGTTTTGGCAACATCAATGGGATCGCCATTGATGAAAAAGGGGGTCTACTTTACACAGTGGATTCAAATTTAAATCGGGTTAATAAAACGGACCTGAGGACCGGCTTGTTTATCGGGTCGATTGGGTTCACGAGCGCGAGTGTGGGCAATTGCCCATCAAATGGTATGACCCCGGGTTGGTGCACGGGTGGTTCATTCGCGTTGGGTACAGGGGACGGTGCGTTTAAGTCTGTGAATGACATTGGGATCGATGTGCCCCGCGATACCCTGTACCTCACTGACAAAAATAATTACCGGGTTTCTAAATACGTTCTCTCTACCGGAGTTTATGTCGGTTCAATCGGTTATACTACTTCTTCGACTGGAACCTGCCCCGTTGGAATTGCATCCACTTGGTGCACCGGAGGAGTATTTGCGAGCAGTGCCGTCGATGGTGGGTTCTATCGACCAATTGCAATGGCGATCGATGCGCCGAGTGACCTTCTCTACGTTTCACAAAGTAACAATCACAGAATTGACAAATTTAACGCTTCGACTGGTACTTATCTTGGTTCAGTCGGTTATCTTGCTTCTTCGGTTGGCACTTGTCCTGCAAGCGGTCCGAGCACAAGCTGGTGCACCGGTGGTACATTCACTTCAACCGGACCTCAGCAAGGTTCGTATGGTAGTATCATCGGCCTCAGTATCGACATTAAAAATAAATTTCTCTTCGTAGCCGATCAAACTTTTAATAGCATCACTCGTTTGAACCTAGATACTGGGTCGTTTGCGGGGGCAATTGGGTATCTGACCGGGTCAACCGGAAGTTGTCCGAGTAGCGGCGCCGCACCCGGTTGGTGCAGTGGAGGTACTTTCGCCGCTGCGCCCATTTTAGGAACAGGTGACGGTGAATTTAAAACTCCTTACGGTCTTTCAGTCGATCCAGATTATAATTTGATGTATGTAGGGGATGCTGATGGAAATCGTATCGAGCAATTTAATTTAACCACTGGAGCATTTATCGGTGCAAAGGGTCTTCTCACTTCAAGCACGGGCACTTGTCCCGCGAGTGGTCCTGCAAACACGTGGTGTACTGGCGGTACTTTTACCAGCAGTGCGCTGATCGGAGGATTTAACTATCCGCAGAATGCGCTCGCCACTTCCGACGGTTATATCTACATGCTTGATAATAGAAACGCGCGAATTGTGCGGATTTCTTACCGTTAACTCCAACGAACGATTCGGAAAAAAACTAGGTGACTGCCTTGCCGTGTCTGTCACCTAATTTCTAATTATTTCAATGAATCCGTCGTAGAATGTTTCCACCTGCTATTCCAACCTCCTGCACGAAGACATCACCCGAATCATCAATAGCTATAGCGATCGGACCATTGAATTGTGCCGACGTAGTTGTTCCGTCAAGAGTTGCCGCGGTCCCGTCTCCGGCTAAAGTAGTGACGACACCCGCTTGCGTAATTTTTCTGATCATGTTGCCACCTGCACCGAATGCTTCACCCTCAGTTACAAAAATGGTACCCCATTTATCCACGCTGATTCCGTAAGGAGTGTTAAAGCCCGCCAAACTACCGGTCCCATCAAGGGTAGCACCGACGCCGTTGCCCGCAAAGAGCGTGGGTGTGTAGAATGGTGGAGTCAGCTTAGAAATACTGTGGGTCGACTCACTCGTAATAAAAATGTTACCGATAAAATCAATTGCTATTCCGTAACTGGACGGATCGATACCCGTCGAGGGTAAGAAATTCAAAGCACCTTCCCCCGCGAAGCTTCGACTCCTAAATCCCAAAAAATTGGCCCCGCTCACGCTGGGACTTGTCTTATTGATGTTTCCGAAATGGCTGGCGCATTCCGCTCAGGATGTCAAGATGCGAGGAGAGCAATAAGACTGCCGCTATTAAACTAGTATACCGTACAGTTTGATGCTTGATCGAGGCCGAGCGCGCTAGAGGTGGCCCATGCACCGCTCACCGCTTGCAGTTCCACATTTAGCATTCGTTGAAATGGATTGTTACTCCTGACCACATGAATCTGCTGAACTTCATAAGGCACTCTTCCTGGACACGAAACATGAAATACCGCACTACTTGCGGAAGTGATTTTGCAAACTTGGCCGGTCTCGACATTTTTAGAAAGTTTAAATTCTTCTGGACAAACTGTCTGGCCCCTGAAGTTTTGACTGCAAATTTCGAAGTTTCCATTATTAAGGGAAATGAGATTGGCACCGTTAAAGACTGGAGTAACCATTTGTTGCACAGATGCTGTGCCACAGCTGAACACTAAACTTGCTTGAGAGCTTAGGCTCGTAAATAAACTGATTGAGATTATGCTAATTTTAATTTTCATGGATGTTTTCATATGTACCCGTTTTCTGTGGCCCGTAGACCACCGTTAAAATGAATTGAGAAGATATCTAAAGAGGAAAGCAGCAGAAGTTCTATGCTTTCCCCAAAGTTGAAATGAGTTTACTTGAGGACAGCGCGAGCTACGGAATTGAGCGCGTCACTATTTTGTTCGTAAGTGTATCAAACCACTTAAACATTGGAGGACGGTTTCCAAAAGAGTTTTGATACAAAAGAGCTTCTTCAGGGCGCTGGTACTGAAGCGACTCCATCACTTGCTGCGACTCCGGCTCACGGCTTAGAATCGAGCTACTAAAAGAGAGCGAGTTGAGGACGTCTCTGACGAGTTGTAAGTACCCGTCACTTGGGCAACTGGCATACTTGATCGAGCGAATAGAATCTTGGACTTCGCCGATCTCATGGTCGTACGCTCCGTACTGAAAATAGTGAGTTTCACCTGCGATTTTTTCAATGCGGCCTTGAGCGGCTTTCGCGATTGAAATTTCAGAGTCCAGGTCTGCGCCGCGACGTTGCCAGGTATCAAGCATCGCGATCAGCTTCGCGATATTTGATTTTGCGGCATCTAGTTCTTTCTTATGGTATTCCTTGAAGCTGGAAGCTTCGATTTTCTTTCTTGCGCTAGCAAGGAGTGCAGAATCCCTCGGGTCGAACCCCAGCACGTAACGAGTGAATTCCTCGATTTCCGCAGGTTTTAGCGGATCTTTTAAGACTGAGTACACGTCGATGTTTCGTAACTGCTCATGAATCACCAGCGCGCATTGACCATCTGGCGATAATGTCCTAAAAAGTGCTTCGTCTAAATCAACGTGCCCGCCATAAAATCTGGCCACGCTAAATTGTTTCTCTTCGCTTACCGTAGTACTGACTTCCTTTTGTGCCGGTAGATGAAACGAATAGGTTTCTGATGGCTTCGGAAGTGGGACATTCATTAAGAATACAGAGGGAAGGGTGGCGACCTGAGACTGGAGCTCCAAGGGAAGGAATGCGGACAACTTTTTACCCGCGCATTCGTTAAAGTGCTTGATAAAGTCCTCGTCTTTCGAGCCCCCTTCGTACTCGTAGGCTCCAGACGTTTCACTAGAGCTAAGAAGCATTTTTCTCGCGATTTGCTTAACGAATCGCTTATGGTAGGTCCCATACAAGTGGCTAGCAGAATCGGCATCAAGTAAATTGTTTACAAGATCATCTCTACTCAATAGGTCCGTAATGACGAGGGTCCCGTCTTTTTTAAATACGATGGTGCCTCCGCCACTGCTCCCTGTTCCCTCACGGGCGAAAGCGGTCGCGTTAATTAAAAGACTAAGCATTCCAAACACATATAGTGATTTTTTATTCATACTAATTTACTCCGAGATTATAGAACAGATTTCGACTTATTGCATTAACCAATTCGTCTTGAAGCATTTATAAATCTATTATTATGCTATTGCGATGTATTAATAATTATTTAACACTAATAAAAGTAACTAAAAGGTGATGAATGAGTTTATTCGATTTCGACGATTACCGAGATTTTCTCTCCACGACTTACTCGGGTACCGGTGTAAGCCGGGGTACTCGAGTACAGCTTGCGCAACACCTCAACTGTCAACCGACTCACTTGACCCAAGTATTTTCAAAAAAATCGCATCTCAGTCTCGAGCACGCACTACGGACGGCCGAATACCTGAATTTCAATTCGGTCGAGATAGAGTTCTTCATGCTGCTCGTGCAAAAGGATAAGGCTGGGGAATACGCTCTCTCTCAATATTTTCAAGGGAAGCTCTTAAAAATTCGACAGCAGAGAAGCAAAATCAATCAGAGAATCAAAGTCCACACTACACTTTCGGTTGAAGATCAAATGACCTACTATAGCACTTGGTATTATGCCGCAATTCACATTCTAGTTTCTGTGCCGGGATACCAAACGGTGGATGCGATTGCTTCTAGGTTGAAATTAAACGCTAGAACGGTAACTTCGGCACTGAGTTTCCTAGTGGTGCGAGGTTTTGTGTTGGAAGATCAGAACACCTTTTCCATCGGCAAGACCCGCATGCATCTGGACAAGACAAACCGAATGCTACCCCGGCACCACTCGAACTGGCGAATGCGAGCTCTAGATTCTGTAGATAACGATAAAGTTGACGATCTCCATTACACTTCTGTATTAGGGATTTCAAAAAAAGATATGAAAAGATTCAAAGAAGAGCTGCTTAATTTGTTGGAAAAATTTGAGCCAGTCATTCAGGAATCGATTCAGGATACACAGGTCATTTTTTTATTGGATTTATTTGAGACATAGTACTGCTCAAAATTTATATCCCCAGCCAATGCCTGCATTTTTCGGCAAATCAATTGAAAAATGCTAACTCTCAATGGAGATAATAATTCTTAGTTCACGATAAGACCAATTTATCGGGAATGAATCAAACACTCTTTCCATTAACTCCTAAGCAGCATTATATTTTCGGACATCAACTTGAACGCCTTCTTTTGCAGCCGATTCAACTTGAACGAGAAGTTTAGAGGTTACTTCTTGTGTGAGATAGCCTTCACTACAGTTGTCACAAACTTCTGCAGGAATGCCTTTCACGACAATAGTCGCATCGTCTCGTTCAAAGGTTGCAGTAATCAAACCTGACTGGGTTTCTCCATGTTTACAGATTACACATTTCATATTTTTTTCCTCTTCGTGAAGCCTAGTTCCCACTTTAACGGGTCGGGCTCATAAACTGTGATGACAACTAAAGTTTGTTCAGTGAAATTGTTGGCAACCACAACATGAATCGGACGATTGCCTGAAAACCCGAGTTTTAAAAAACTTGGATAAGGCTCATCATCAGGATAATTTTCGATGGTCGTTCCACTTTTAAGAACGTTAGCCACGTCGGTTTCAGAAATTTTTCGCTCAAACATCCTCAAAGTTGCATGGAATCGATAAATGATTTTTTCCATTAGTCTCCAACCGGCCTAAGAGGATTACTGCTTATAGATATTTTAGCCGCTTGTTGCTCCTGAAATTCCAAGAACCCAAACTCTTCTAAAAGCTCCCCTTTCAGACCCTGTTTTTCATACTTTGAGATCAGGGCCTGAAAAGCCTCAGGAGAGCTTGTCTTCATTTCTTGGTACTTCGCCCACCCCTCTGTGCTTTTAGCTTCAGAAATCGAATCCTGGAGCGTCTGTTGGGAACTGAGTGCTGTTTTCATTTCCGATTTTAGCGCTTCTGCGAATTTTTGAGAATTGTAGCCGCCGTTATTTTTGATCGCCCCTATGAGTAAACCTACCGGGTTTGCGGTGTGCTTGGTTGAGACCAATTTATTTTTCAAATCGTAAGCAAAAGCATCAAGGCTCATTTGGAGTTCAGATTCTGAAATTTTTCCTTCAAGTACGAATTGCGAAAGCTGCCTGCGGCTGACCATTCCGGAAAGTTCGTTCGGAATGACGAAGCAAGGCTGCTCTGAAATTGAACTTTCTGTATTAGTAGTTTTAAGACTTAAAGAATTAGGAACTACTACTATAGGAAAGCTTGTGTTCGGTTCTGTGTCCGGTTTGGTGTCCGGTTTGTGTTCGGTTTGTGTCCACTTTGTGTCTAGTTTGTGTTCAGTTTCTAATTGAAGCAGCTCAGCATAAATGGATTTTGTCATCTCAAATTTAAACCAACCACCTCGACCATTTTTTGATTCTACTCTTGCTAGAATCCCCTTCTCCTCTAAGCGTCGGAATGTGGTTTTTATGCTGGAAACGTTAATGTTTAGAAGGTTTGCGACGTAACTAATAGTGAGCGGTTCACTCTTTTTAGAGCGGTTTTTTTGACAAGATTTATAGACTAAAACAGTGAAAACTTTTTGAAGCCCGATAAGCGAGGAAAAATTGGGTTTTGTGTCCACTTTGTGTTCGGTTTGTGTCCACTTTGTGTCTATTTCTGTGTTCGGTTTGGTGTCCGGTTTGTGTTCAGTTTCTACTTTTCTCTCAAATTTAGTTACGTTTTTTGTGTCCACTTTGTGTTCGGTTTGTGCGCAGTTTGTGTCCACTTTGTGTTCGGTTTGTGCGCAGTTTGTGTCCACTTTGTGTTCGGTTTTAAGCGGGTGAGAATGGGCCTCTGCTTGGGCGCTGTTTTCTAGGACTTCTCCACGAGCAATATGGTCCGGTCTTATGCCTCTGCTAAATTTCTTTTTAGCGGGAACCGTATCGTTCTTACTATTTGCGTTTTTGAGAAGCGAATTTAAATCAGGCATAAGTTACTACGCATTTCCCTGAAGTTCTTTACGCCATCCGAGAAGCTCGCGAGCAACAAGATCAAAATCCTCTCGTGCCGGAGCACGAGGAAAATCAAAGATAGACTTTTTCTGATCAATGGCGTTTTTAACGTCGGTATTTCTTTTAATGACTGTTGATAAAAGTCGGTCCCGATAAGTTGACCCATACTCAATCAGATACTTCTGAGAAGAAGATTCACGTGCGTCATAGAGTGTATAAAGCAAACTAAATTCCATGGGCTGCTTGTAATCAACCCCCACGCGTTCAAGCTCTGTAATGGTCTTTGCTAATCCGCGCTTTGAAAATCGATCAGGGTTAACTGGGATGACAATACGATCTGAAGCAAGAGCGATAGAAATGTTAAGAGAGGAGAGGGCAGGGTTACAATCGATGATAATAAAATCATAACGATCGCGCACCTTGTCTAACTCTGACTTTACGAAGCTAGCTAGGTTTTTCCTTTTAGAACTCAGCTCGTAATCGAGAGTTGAGTTTTCAAACTCGGAAGGGACCAAGTCTAAACCCTCACAAATTGGAATAATGGTTTCATCGATAGTGGCTTCGCCACGGGCAATATGAATAAATAAGGCATGATCTTCTGTTACTTCTACTCCCAAGGCATCGGAGAGATTTCCCTGCATGTCTAGATCAACGCATAAAACCCTGGCTCCGTATTGATTGAGTCTGATGGCCAGGTTAAAAGCACTCGAAGTTTTAGTGGAGCCTCCCTTGAGCATTTGGAATGCGATTACCTCTTTAGGGTAATTGAATCCTCTTGCTTGGAGAAATTTTCTTACCGAGAAAGGGGAGTAAGAAGTTTTGTTTTGTTGGCGATAGGGCTGCAGCTCAAGTTTAGCAGCATAAATAGAAGCCGCTTGAGGAGAAATTCCAAGCAGCGAGGCGATCTCATTTTGTGTCAGGTAGGTTCTTGGGGATGGCTTCGCCGCAGGCCGGTTACTTTTGTTTTTGTCAGTATTCTTTAATTCCATGATCACCTCAGGGCTTACGGTTTATTTGGCAACTTGAGTAAAAGCTTAAAGCAATCGTTTGGCAATTTGAATTAAAAAGTTGATACCGAAAGAATTATTTAAGGAAGCAAAACTCAAAAATTAACCTTCATAAAACGAGCTTTAAAATTCTCAACTTACTTAAAAACTCGAAGGCGTCATCACCCCGCATTAGTTTTAACGCAACCGCTCTAACATCCTCCTCTGTCCTCGCCCTCCTGCTTCTTTCCCTTTTTCATTTCAATCATCATCCTCATCCCCGCAAGCCCAAGGTCCATGGTCTTTCATTTCCCTGTTCCTAAAAATCCCTGACCACCCTTTCCTAAAACGTTGGGGGAGGGTGGTCAGGGATTTTTAGAAACATGCCCTTTTTGAGTTTGTGAATAAGTCCCTGGGCTTGCGGGGATGAGG
>MWWH01000173.1_pt1 | contig 17374 bp, 14 predicted proteins | sample 1047231 | NCBI WGS metagenome assembly MWWH01 (sample SAMN06349967, study PRJNA376086) | soil metagenome | isolation source: MG3-2 sample Antarctic (ecotone) soil | place: Antarctica | collected 2015-01-13 | reverse complement strand
GTGTAGCCAGTAGCGATAAGAGCGTGTAGCCAGTAGCGATAAGAGCGTGTAGCCAGTAGCGATAAGAGCGTGTAGCCAGTAGCGATATAATGTGTAGCCAGTAGCGATAAAAATATCTGTAACCCATTGAAAATAAAGGAGAATTAAAAATAGGAACATAAAGAAGAACATATATTAAGAACATATGTTAAGAACAACAACAAGTGCCGTGGGAGATTATCAGACGCTTCATCAAACTAGAAAAATTGTTGTTGTAAAACTCAAAAATCAAAAAGATATGGCAACTGAATTAATACCTCTCAAACCCGAACAACACACCGTCACATATGTGCCGAAGACGACAACCGATTTGCCGTTCTTCAATTTGACTTATCGCAAAAAAGAAATTCCAAAGTCGGTTAAGTATGAAGGAGTAGACGAAGCCGGACATCCAATCAGGTGGGAAGTCTATCACAACACCAGCAGCGAGATCGGACACGCCGGAGTCGAAGCACACGAGGTTTGGTATCTGCTGATTAAACCGGCGATTGATGCCAGCCAGAAAGCAGACGGAGCGATCTCACAAATTATCCAGCTCGGCGGGATGCGCGAATGTCTGCGGCTGGTCGGCTGGTCAGTCGGAGGACACCAGGCAAAAGAATTAATTAAAGCACTAACCCAAATTGCTTTTGCCGGGTGCGTTGCCGATTTATGGTTTCCGACCGGAGAAATGGATGCAGACGGAAAGCAAAAATATCTGCAAGTAAAATCTCGATTTTCCCGATTATCAATCTACGCCATCGGTGAACATCATCTGACCGAAGATGAATTAAAAAACGTCCAGTTTGAATTTGATCTCGAAGATAAACTTTACATTCGTCTCGATCCGATCGAAGTAAAATTGCAGCAACTTCAAGCCAGCCAGCAACGCCTTATTGACAACGCTTATATGTTTTCAATTAAACCGATTGCCCGCCGGTGGTATGAACTTCTGGCAGGAAAGATATTCGGGACGCTCAAACACAACGCGCCGTATTTTGAAATTCGTTATTCGTGGTATATCAAACATCACCACACATTAAAAAAATTTCACCAACGCTTTCGGATTGTCGAACAGATGAATCGCGTCGTCGAAGATCATCTTGATTCGGGATTTTTGACGAAGGTAGAATATCGAAAAATAAAAGAGCCGGAACAGGAGGAAGATTTTTTGATCCGGTATTATGTCGGCAAGTCCGCCAGGGAATCAGTCAACCGGATACAAGGTCATATTTTGAACCGGAGAAAAAGGAAAGTCGCCTGGCAGGTTTCGACCAAAGAAAATCCAGAAACGGAAAACGCCAAAACCGACGAAATAAGCCCGTTAAAATCAGTAACCGATACCGAACTACCTCCGGGAAGAAAAGTCGCCGCTAAGACGGCAAATTTCGCCGCTGACGAGGTACTGGTAAGCAGGGAAGATTCGGTTTTAGCGATTACCACTTTAGAGAGCCAATTGCTGCCCCTGCAAAAAGAAATATTTGAACAATTGAAAACCGATTTTTTAATCACCGAAACGAAAGCATACGAGATGCTGAAAAAATATCCGGTCGAGAGACTCCACGCGCAAGTCGAAGCATTCCCGTTCCGGGAAGACGCAGTAACCGGAAGCCGCGCCGGGTTTCTGATCAGGGCGATTGAAGAAAATTATTCATTCCCGGAAGGCTACCTGGAAAACCTCAAACAAAAAGAATCCGCTAACCGCGCAGCAAAACGACAGACAAAAATTGATGACTGCGCTTTCTGCGACCAAAAAGGATGGCGCAACGTCAAAAGCGAGAGAGATACTTTCTACGGCGTGTTGCACCAATGCACTCACGACCCGGAAACCGAAGCGCAGTTTGAAGAACACGCGGCGTGAAACGCGAGCCTTAAATAAAGAAAAGGTGTCCAAAAACTACTCTTTTCAGACAGGCTATAATGTACTCTCGAAAAGCCCGTATTCATTGCACTTTTTAAAGGTAAATTTTGAAGGGTTTTTGGACACTCATGAAATAATTAAATTATCTGAATTTATGAAAGTTGGTATCTACGCCCGCATATCGACGTAGGAACAACAAACACTCTCCTTCAAATCAAAGACTTCCTTGAATTCGCCAAACGCCGGAAATGGAAAGTTGAAATTGAAATATCTGGTATTGCATCAGGAGCAAAAAGTCGACTAAAACGTGAAGATCTTTTGAAATTAGCCAGACAAAGAAAGATCAGATTGTTTTACCTGAGTGGCGAGAGCCACTCGCTGTCAGTATCGCATGCCCTACACATCCTCAACAGCAAGCCAGCACCAGACGTGGTGATACAAATTCTGTTGTTTGCGTGTGAGTTGCTGACGCCATTAGAAGCCCCATTCACGCTTCTCGATGACCTGCGCGTGACTCTTGCTTGCGCCGTAGGATTCAAATTTCCCCGCCACGGAATTCCATCCTGACTCATTATTAACTAACTTGGAGAAGCTGCGGTTTGAGAGAACGCACCTTCGGCAAAAAGGTATTCGACAGATTTTGCCGAGCGCCCTAAATACGTTGCGTTATCACTTTTGAAGATAGTTCCGATGTGACCGGGAAAGGTGATGTTACCCGGACAATCCGTCTTCGGCGTTTCGTCGCTTCAAATGTCAAAATTCCGCAGTAGTCTTCCCTTTTCAGTAAAGCGCAGATGCGGGCGAGAAAATAGTTTTCGGCATTAAACTCCAGAAAGTCTTCGAGCGCGAATCGCTGAAGCAATAAACAATCTCCAGCGTAAGCCGGACCGAACACATTCGGAATCGTATTTTGTGCTGCGCCGTTCCCAAAACGGCAACGCCCGCCAGCTCCCCGCTCCGAAAAATTCCATAGCAACCGGTCGCCGATGGAAAACTGCCAAGGTAATGTTTTTCAATGATTCAATCAGCGACTCATTTATCGAGGATTTTCACCGCATCTTGGCGACGCGGATTAAAGATAACGTGGCTTCAAGGAAAAACCAGCTTTTGCTGTCCTCGCGTTAATGTACTTGTGAAATCAACTTCCATTTTTATCAATAAAAGAAAATGCCGACAAGAAAACCTTGCCGGCGAATAAACAGTTTAGATAAAACAAATTGATCTACTTCCGAGAAAAATTGAAATAACATTTGTCTGACTGACAACCGTTTTTCAGAAGGAAATATATTGACCTCGCAAGCTTTGCCCGGTCAAAACTGAAATTAAGCCAAATCAAAGCGGTCAAGATTCATCATCTTGTCCCACGCCGCCACAAAATCTCGGACAAACTTTTCTTCTGCATCATCCGCCGCATAGACTTCGGCTAAGGCTCGCAGTTCCGAGTTTGAACCGAAGATCAGGTCAACACGCGTGGCGGTCCATTTGAGTTCGCCGGTTTTGCGGTCGTGCCCCTCGAAATCCGTTTCGGCTTCCGAAGTCGCAGACCAGGTCGTGTTCAAATCGAGTAGGTTGACAAAGAAATCGTTAGAGAGCGTTTCGGGTTTTTGGGTTAAAACGCCGTGCTTTGAATTATCGTAATTCGCGTTGAGAACGCGCAGACCGCCGACGAGAACCGTCATTTCGGGCGCGGTCAGCGTCAGAAGCTGCGCTTTGTCAATCAGCAAATCCTCGGTCGGCGATTTGTGATGCGTTTTCGTGTAATTGCGAAATCCGTCGGCAATCGGCTCAAGGTGTTTGAACATTGCCACGTCGGTTTGCTCCTGCGAAGCGTCGGCGCGTCCCGGCGCGAACGGAACGGTGATATCATAACCCGCATCCTTTGCCGCTTTTTCGATTGCCGCGCAGCCGCCGAGAACAATCAAATCGGCGAGTGAAACTTTCTTTTTGCCGGAAAAAATTACGCCGTCCTGAGCGTCGTTGAATCCTTTCTGGACACCTTCGAGAGTTCCCATAACCTTTTGTAATTGCTCGGGATTATTGGCTTCCCAATACTTTTGCGGCGAAAGGCGAAGTCTCGCGCCGTTCGCGCCGCCGCGTTTGTCCGAGCCGCGAAAAGTCGAAGCCGATGCCCAGGCAGTCGAAACGAGTTGCGAAACGGTCAAGCCCGAATCGAGAATTTTGTTTTTCAGTTCCGCGATGTCTTTTTCGTCAATCAATTCGTAGTCAACTTCGGGAATCGGGTCTTGCCAGATAAGCGTTTCTTCCGGCACTTCCGGTCCGAGATAGCGCGTTTTCGGTCCCATATCGCGGTGCGTCAGTTTATACCACGCGCGGGCGAAAGCGTCGGCGAATTCTTCCGGGTTTTCCAAAAAGCGGCGCGAAACTTTTTCATACGCCGGGTCCATCCGCATCGAGAGATCGGTCGTCAGCATAAACGGCTGATGAGTTTTTTCAGAATCGTGCGCGTCGGGAATCGTTCCCGCGCCGTCATCGCCTTTCGGTTTCCATTGATACGCGCCCGCCGGACTTTTGGTCAATTCCCATTCATAGCCGAACAGATGTTCAAAATAATCGTGGCTCCACTGCGCCGGAGTTTTAGTCCACGCGCCTTCGATGCCGCTGGTAATCGTGTCGCCGGAATGCCCTTTGCCGAACGTATTTTTCCAACCCATGCCCATCTCCGTAATGCCCGCGCCCGCCGGCTCCGGTCCCATATGCGGCTGCGGCTCGGCGGCTCCGTGTGTTTTACCGAAAGTGTGACCGCCCGCAATCAGCGCGACGGTTTCTTCATCGTTCATCGCCATCCGCCCGAATGTCTGGCGAATTAAATGACCCGAGCCAATCGGATCGGGATTGCCGTTCGGACCTTCCGGGTTGACGTAAATTAATCCCATATGGTCGGCGGCGAGCGGGTTTTCGAGTTCCATATTTTCCGAATGACGGCTGTCGCCGAGCCATTCGCCTTCCGAACCCCAGTAAACGTCTTCTTCCGGCTCCCAAATGTCTTCGCGTCCGCCGCCGAAACCGAATGTTTTAAAGCCCATTGATTCGAGCGCGCAGTTTCCGGCGAGAACCATCAAATCAGCCCACGAAAGTTTTCTGCCGTATTTCTTTTTCACGGGCCAGAGCAGAAGCCGCGCTTTATCGAGATTGGCATTGTCGGGCCAACTGTTGAGCGGCGCAAAACGCTGATCCCCTTTCCCCGCGCCGCCGCGTCCGTCCTGAACTCGATAAGTTCCAGAGCTATGCCACGCCATCCGAATAAACAGCGGACCGTAATGACCGTAATCAGCCGGCCACCATTCCTGCGAATCGGTCATCAAGTCAAAAATATCCTTTTTCACCGCTTCCAAATCGAGCGTTTTAAATTCTTCCGCATAGTTAAAATCTTCGCCCATCGGGTCGGACAGCGAAGAATGCTGCCGGAGAATTTTCAAATCCAGCGCGTTCGGCCACCAGTCTTTATTTGACCGGCGAGTGCTGGTCGTAAAACTGACCGCACCGCCCGTGAACGGGCAGCGGGTTGATTCGTTAGTTTCCCAGACCTTGTGATTTTCACTGCGTTCCAAGTGTTCCGTTCCGCTAGGTTCAACGGTTTCGCGGCTCGATTCGTTTGTTTCCAAAGCTACATGATTTTCTGTATTATTTGCCATTTTTTTTCTTTAATTATTTTTTGTTTTCGTATATTTTTTCGGAACAAATTTAAGCTATTCGTTTTAGCTTTTTGCTCCGACAGGTTGTCAATTTTCTTGTCCACTGCACTCAGGACATAAACCACGCAGAGTCAGTTCAATCGTTTCAGGTTTGAATTTCGAGCGACTTGCCGCTTCTTCAAGCAGTTCGTTCGGAATAGTCAACTCCAAATCAACCAGCTTCCCGCAGTTATTACAGAGCGCGTGGTCGTGCCGGGTTAATTTGCGGTCGTAAAGGTTCGCATCTGTGCCAAACTTGATCTCGCCGATCAATCTCTGAGTTTTCAGGTAATTCAAAGAATTATAAACGGTGGCGAACGATATGCCGGGCAAAAGCCGTCGGGCATCATCAAAGACCTCGTTTGCCGTCAAGTGTTTGTCCGATTCCCGAATCACACGGAGAACGGTCCGGCGCTGTTTCGTCAATCCTAAATCCTCGATTTCTTTCATTGTGTGTTTCACTGTCTGAAGTTTGAGTTAGAATAATTCTAATTCAAATGTATGTCAAGAAAAAATTATCTGAGCACTTGGAGATTTTATTTTCAGTTCACACATTGATTGAATCAACACGCAAAGATTGTGCGCGAGAACTTTACAAAGTGCTTCGTTGATTTGTGCCGTTCTTGATTTGTTTCTCAAGCTACCGCCAAACTTAGCTTTTATGATCGAAAAAGTAGTTTCCACATTTGAGCGTTTATGATAATGTTCTGACGGGTTATGATTTCTTTTCAAACATTTCCGCTTCGATTCAAAACACGATTGAAGCGACGGTTGATACGCAATAAAGTAGAGACAGGAAAAATTAAAGAAAGAGTGTCAAAAAGCGATGTTTTTTGACACTTCCTTTTTTGTTTACTATCTTTCAGTTATGAGATTAGGAATTTATGCGCGCGTTTCGGCGCACGACCAGCAAACCCTGCCGATGCAGATTGAAAAAATGAAAGATATATCGAGCCTTCATTATACCTTGAAACTTTGTCTTACCTACTTACGCTTTTGCAGCTTACCGGTTACGCAAACGAAAATAAAAACGCAAACTATTATTCCCAAAAAATACCAGAGGGAATAGTCGGTTAATAAAAACACCATAAGATTTACGTAAATACCAATTACCGCAATCCATAGGTAGTTCATAATCTTCTTATGTCCTTCTCGTTACCGAATAGCTGACAAATTTTTTGTTGCTTTAGCTACAAATATTAGCCAAAGTATCCGAAAAATCAAAGAGCGGAGGCTGATTTTCCGCGAGCTTATTGGAGTTTATAAAGTTTTTCACGGAGCCGCCCGACCTATTTTTGCCGATTTCGCAAAATCTTTACAAACGAACCGGACTGAAGTTCATCCAGCGAAAGGCTCGTTAAATCCTGCGCTTCCTGTTCGGTCAGAGCGCGGCAGTTAATGGCGCGAAGGAAATAATTTAACAATCCTTGTCCGGTTGCCGCGTCGTCAAAAACATCGCCGACGAGCGTCGCCTGCGCCGCCTTTGCGACAAAGTTGCTCAGACGTTCGCTCGCCGCGTCCAAGCCTTCGAGAAAGAATGTATAAACCGCCGCATAGCGCGTCGGAAACTGCGCCGGATGCAAATCCCAGCCTTGATAAAAAGCGTTAGTGAGCGAATGTCGAACGTGGTCGTAATGCAATTTCCAGGCGCGATGCACGACGGCGCGGTTTTCCGCTTCCTGTTCTGCCGTCAGCTCTCCGCGATGCGGCGCGACGGGCATAATGTTGGTTGCGCCGTCCGACAACCAGATTCCCGTTCCGCCAAATGAAACCTGCATTATATGACGTGCGAAATCACACGCCGGATGCAGCATATCCTGATACGCGGCGGTAATGCTGCAGCTCGCCGTATAATCGTAAGTCCCGAAGTGCGCCGCCGTGCAGCGTCCGCGAGCGGCATCGAGCATTTGAGGCAGATTAGTTTCGCCGCGTTCATTGATGATTGATTGTGTCGTTTCAACCATTATCTCCATTTTGAGCGAGCCGGTCGGCAGACTGAGTTTCGGTTCGAGCGCATCGAAGATGTCAGCGAGAGTCGCCACCTGCGCCGGATGCACGATTTTCGGCAGCGTAACTACAAAATTTTCCGGCAAGCGTCCACCGGTTGCTTCGACGAGCGTCGTCAAAAATAAATCAAGTGTGTGGATGCTGCGGGCGTGAAGTTCTTCGGAAAATGTTTTAATGCGAATACCGAGAAACGGCGGCAGCGTTCCGGCTTCGAGACCTTTCGCCGCTTCCTGCGCGGCTGATACGGCGTGTCCGTCTTCTTCCGAGTCGGGGCGCGTGCCGTAACCGTCTTCAAAATCAATGCGGAAATCTTCGACCGCTTCACGCACGAGTTTTTCGCGCACTCGCTCGTAAATCGTATCGGCTAATTTGTCCGGCAGTTCGAGCGTCTGCGCGAAAGCCTTTGCGTCCGGCGCATACGTTTCAAATGAGCGAATCGCAAGCGCACCAAGACGCGATGCGGTGTCCGATTTGAAAAGATGCGCTCCGCCATAGACGGTATGCACCGGCTGACGGCGACCCGATTCGCCCGGGTAACGCGATGCAAAAGCGGCGAGGGAGGATTGTAATCCTTTAGTGATTTCCTGCATTGATTCTTGGGAAAGAGTTGTTTTCATAGCAAATTTGTAAATGATTTTCCTGTTTTCTTAATTCGCGTTTCGGCATTTCACTAACGCGACAATCGCGCTTCAATCAATCCGTGCGGCTCATCCGTCGGCAAGAATATCTGATTGCCGTTCTCCAAGCCTAAGCGCGATAAATCTATCGGCAGGTAGTGTATATTCGGCAGCGAAAACGCGATTTCTGTGATGTCGGGGAATTTCTCCAGCATCGCTTCGCCCATTGCATAAAGCGTATGCTGCACCGAAAGGCTGTCGTGTCCGGCAAATGTTTCGATAATCGTTTGCCTTGCGCCGCGCCAGTTTTCACCAGTAGCCGCATCAGCATTTGCATAATGCCAGTTTGCTTTGATGGAAGTGGCAAGGATTCTGTCGGTCGTTTCCGGCAAAGTTGTGTATTGGTCTTTGACGAAACCGACAAAACCCGATTTAGTTGTTTTCAGGACGATTAAATCTTCAATGCCTGATTCAATCGCCGCGCCTTCGCGCGTAACGCTGACCTTTGTAGTGTGCTTTTCGTCGCTGCCTTTGATAAAAGAATGCTGGTGCGTCTTCCCGCCTAAAGCCATAAGCGCCCAGCCGTGTTCGGCAATTTCGATAATAACCCGCGTTACGGGCGAATTGTTTATTAGAAAATGATTCGCCAGACGCAGCGCAAAGGTTTCGATTTCCTCAATTTCCCGCGTCTGCGAGGCTAATGCGTAAACCGTGTTTTTCATCGTGTCAGTGGGCAGCACTTGGCTGTTATCGCCGACGATGTGAACTTCCCTAAATTCACCTTCAAACACAATTTTGACGGTAGTTTCCTGTATTTCGTGCGATTCACCGCGCCGCGCCACTTTCATCAACCGCACGCGCGATTTGCCGTAATTGTTGTGGACTATTTTGACTGACATAAATTTAACTTCCGCGATAAGTCGAGTAACCGAACGGACTCAAGAGAAGCGGAACATGATAATGCTGCGCCGCATCGCGCACGGTGAATGCAACCGCTACCTGCGGATAAAAACTTTCGATTTTTTGTTGTGAAAAATAATTTCCCGTGTCGAAAGTTAAACGGTAATTTCCCGCCTGCAAAATCGCTTCCGAATCGAGCAAGTCGCGCAATCGTCCGTCTTCATCCGTCGCGTCTTTGCCGACGATTTCCCAACCCGTCGTCGTCTGTCGCTCCAGTGTAACGGGAACGCCGCGTGCCGGACAGCCTTTTGAAACATCTAAAATATGCGTCGTGATTGCGCTCATTCGATTTCTGTGTTTAAAAGTTTCTTCAACCTGATTTCCGTTATCTTTCTCTGCTCGTCAGCCGCAATGCGAATTTCCGCATCGGCATCATTGCGAACACGCCGACGACAAAGGTCGAGCATTTCCTCCGCGCTTTTTCCCGTCGCGCAGACGATAAATATAAACCCGAATTTCTCTTCATACAAACGGTTAACCTTTTCCAATTCATCTCGCAGTGAATCGGCGGCGGTTTGCGTGCCTGACTGTTCCGCGTTTGACCATTCGGCGGCTTGCGCCGATTGGTGAGAAACGGCTTTTTTCGCACCGATTTTCGGATGCGCGGCAAACGCTTCGAGCCAATCCTGCGCTTCGAGATTCAGCCAGATTTGCCTCGCTTGACTTATCAATGCGGCGACATCGGCGAACGGACGCGCTTCGGTCATCATTCGCGCCCAGTTTTGCGAGCCGCAGCAATTCAAAAAATCGGCTTCCGCCGTTTCTTTTGCGGCTTGATTTAGATGTTCTAATCTTTCGCTCATTCCGCGATTCTCCCGAAGAGACGCAAACGGCTCACGCCGCCGTCCGGGAAAATGTTAAATCGAACGTGCGTTATTACGCCGCAATTTTTTATTTCATCAACGAAAACGTGCCGCGTGTGCGCCTGAAGTTTGGAGTTCGATAAAAGTTCCTGCCAATCGAGCGCGTCGAAATTTGCATCGTCGTCAGCGCGGCAAACTTCAATTGAACAGCTTTCGGGATAATTTCCTTTGAAGTGCGACGTATCTACTTCAACGCGCTTGATTGTTCCCGCGTTGCCGAGTTTGATAACGCACCAATCGAAACCCGCGCCGCGTCGCCGCTTGGTTTCCCAGCCGTCGCTCATATCCTGAGCCAGTCCGGGCATAATCAAATTGTGCTTATGTCCGAAGAACATATCGCTCGCTTCCAAAACCGTTCCGCCGTGTTCTACTGCCGCTAAATCAATCTCGCTCTCGCGTCGGCGCAAGGCTTCCCAATTCGGTGCGACTTCGCCATAAACTCTTAATCTGGCAACGCCGCCGTCAGGATAAATTTTCAGTCGCAAATGCGTAACTCGCTGAGGGAAATTTATTATAAAATGATTTTGCGCGTCGCCTTCCAATTCCGATTGTGGCAGGATTTCAGTCCATTCGGTTTCCGCATCGAGCAGTTGAGCGACATTCGGTTGCCCGTCAATCGCGCAGACTTCAAGCGAGCAATGCGAAGGGAAATTGCCGCGAAAAAAGCTCGTGTCCATGACAACGCCGTGAATAATACCCGACAATCCCAGACGAATAATGCACCAATCGAAAGTTTCATTTAAGCGCGGCGAACGACGACGGCGAGATTCCCACCCGTCCATCCATTTGCCGAGGTCGGTGTATTTGCCTTCGATAAAAATCGGCGCACTCGGTTTGAGCAGATTTTCTTTCGGCGCGAAAAAATCATCATTAGCGTATAAAACCGCGCCGCCCAGTTTTTCGCCAACTAAATCAATCAGTTCGATAAAATCCATAATTATTTTTAACCGTTGTTATTTTGCCAGCAATTCGCCGTTCGCATTTTCGGCAAACCGCCCTTGCTCATAAACTCTCACACCGCGCACGTAAGTTGATTGGACAACGCCGCGCAAATTCATTCCCGCATAAGGCGTGAGCTTGTTTTTGAATTCAATAATTTCCGGCACGACTTTGAACTTTTTTTCAGGTTGAAAAATTACAATATCCGCATCAAAACCGACAGCCAGACGACCTTTGCGTTTGTCTAAACCGGCTAACCTCGCAGGCGCGGCGGACATCCATCTACTTAACTCGTGCAAACCAAAACCACGCTTTTGAATTTGCGTCCAGATTGCGGGCAAACTGAACTGCAAAGCCGCGATGCCGCCCCAAGCCTCAAGAAAATCGCCTGTCTCTAACAATTTCAAATTCGGCGTGCATGGCGAATGGTCTGACACAATCATATCAATCACACCGTCTGCCAACGCCGCCCAAAGCTGCTCACGGTTCTCGCGCTCGCGCACCGGCGGACAGCATTTGAAATGCGTCGCGCCGTCGGGAATTTCTTCCGCCGCAAAGGTCAAATAATGCGGACAGGTTTCAACTGTGATTGGCAAACCTTCCTCACGTGCAGTTTTAAGTAAAGGCAAAACGTCGGACGAAGAATGATGAACGATGTGAACCCGCGCTCCGGTTTTGCGGCAAAGTCGAATCATCAATTCAACCGCTTCATTTTCCGATGCTCGCGGGCGCGATTTTAGAAAGGTTTGATAATCTTGCGGATTGCCTTTTAATTCTGCGGCGGCATTTTCAATCGGTTCGGGAACTTCGGCGTGAACGAGCAAAACCGAATTTAATCTTGCTAATTCCGGCATCGCTTCAAGCAAATGTGTTTCCGTAACGTGCGGGAATTCGTCAACACCGGAATGAATCAAAAAGCATTTGAAGCCGCGAACACCGGCATCCAAAAGCGGTTTTAATTCGTGTGTGTTGCCCGGAATTACGCCGCCCCAGAAAGCAACGTCAATCAGGCATTGCCCTCGTGCCGCCGCAAGTTTTTGGGAAAATCCATCCGGCGTTGTCGTCGGTGGAATACTGTTGAGCGGCATATCAACCAGCGTCGTTACGCCGCCCGCCGCCGCCGCCCTCGTTGCCGTCGTAAATCCTTCCCATTCGGTGCGTCCCGGTTCGTTAACGTGAACGTGCGCGTCCACCAGTCCCGGCATCACCACTGCATCTCCCGCATCTACGAGCGGAGTTTGAGCCGTAAATTCATCCCATTCGCCCAAAGCAGTAATGATACCCTTACGAATATGCACCGAAGCCGGACTGACGGTTTCCGACATTACAACCCGACGACTGCGAATAATTAGGTCCGGCTTGTCCATTTATCTTCCGTTCGATGTGAATGGAAGCGAGCAAATTCTGCTTTAACAGTCGCTTCCGCTTTTCAGCTTGATTTTTTGGTAGCGCATAGGAGAATTGAACTCCTGTTCCAAAGTTGAGAACCTTGTGTCCTAACCACTAGACGAATGCGCCTTAGGCTAATAAGCAAAGCCTGTTTCTTTCAAAGTATATGTTTTCTCGCCGGTTAACGCGAAATCTTCAGGGTTTCCGGCTCGATTTTTTACATGGGCGGGTTGCGAAATTGTTTTGCTGCTATCCTTGAAATAAATTTTCGTCTAAACAAAATGCTTGCGATAACTATACATTTTTCTTTGGAACAAGTAAGTTTTAATTTGTTAAAAACTGAAAAATGTGATGATAACGAGAAATTTATATGAAGTTTGGTTTCATACGCCTAATGTTGGCAGGTTCAATTTTATCTGCGGAAAAAATGACAATATGATTACAGCAAATTCCTGTGGTATTCGTCACAAGTATTTATATATTCTCGTGTACTTTCTTCTGTGGACACCAGTTTATGGGGCGGGTGGAGAAGCAGCCAGATGGGAGCGGCAGGCAAAGGATGTTTCCATCGTTCGTGATGACTGGGGCATCGCTCATATCGCGGGCAAAACGGACGCTGATACCGTATTCGGCATGATTTACGCTCAAGCGGAAGATGATTTCAACCGCGTCGAAACTAATTATCTCAACTCAACTGGACGACTCGCCGAGGCAGAGGGCGAAACTGCCATTTGGCGTGATTTGCGGATGAAAATCTTTATCCAGCCCGAGGAATTAAAGAAGAAGTTCGCCGAGAGTCCCGCGTGGCTGCAGAAACTGATGATAGCTTGGTCGGATAGTCTGAACTTCTATCTTGTTAAACATCCGGGCGTTAAGCCGCGGGTCATCACCAGATTCGAGCCTTGGATGGCACTATCATTTACCGAGGGCAGTATCGGCGGCGATATTGAAACAATTAACCTCGGGCGGCTGGAGTCCTTTTACGGGTCGGAGCCGACTGCAAAGTTAGAAGAACCTGCTCTCCTTGTTGAGCCAAGCGGTTCAAACGGAATGGCAATTGCTCCGAAAAATACTGTTGATAAACATGCGCTGCTGCTGATCAATCCGCACACTTCGTTTTTTTTTCGTTCGGAAATGCAGGTTACCAGTGGTGAAGGTCTCAATGCCTACGGTGCCGCGACCTGGGGACAAATTTTCATTTACCAGGGCTTTAACGAGCATCTCGGCTGGATGCATACGTCCAGCGCGGTCGATGCGATAGACGAATGGCGTGAAACCGTTTTGAAAAAAGGCGATAAATACTTTTACAAGTTCGGCAGCGAGGAGAAGCCACTGACCACATCAATTGTCAGAGTGCCGTATAAAACCGCGCAGGGAATGGCGGAGCGGACATTTACAGTCTACCGCACGCACCACGGTCCGGTTATCAGAAAAGACGACGCGAGCGGCAATTGGATTTCCGTCGGGCTGATGAGCGACCCGGTGAAAGCGTTGATTCAATCTTTTACACGGACGAAGGCGAGAAATTACAATGAGTTCCGGCAAACGTTTGAACTGCATACGAACTCGTCAAACAACACGATTTATGCCGATGCCGACGGCAATATCGCTTTTTTCTACGCTAATTTCATCCCGCGGCGCAATCCTAAATTCGACTGGACGAAACCTGTTGACGGGAGCGATCCCGAAAGCGACTGGAAGGGTTTGCTCTCATTTGAAGAATCGCCGAATTTGCTCAATCCGGCGAGCGGATGGCTTTATAACAGCAACAACTCGCCGTGGTCGGCAGCCGGTTCGAGCAGCCGAAAGCAAGCGGATTTCCCGAAATATGTCGACAACGGCATCGAGTCGGCGCGCGGTCGGCACGCGATTAGAGTACTTGAGAAGCGGCGGGATTTCACGCTCGAAAAGCTGCGTGAGTCTGCTTATGACAGTTACTTGCCTTGGTTTGAAAAGCCGGTTCCGGCACTCATCAAAGCGTGGGACGAATTGCCTGCGGGCAATCCGTTAAAGATAAAATTGGCGGATCAGATTAGCGTCTTGCGCGAATGGAACTTCCGTTGGTCTACTGATTCGGTCGCAACTTCGCTCGCGGTTTTTTGGGCTGTGGAGATTCTTCGCGTCACGGGTCCGAGTCCGGGCATCCCGTCAGAGGAAAATGTGGCGGCAAAGGCAACGCCCGCTCAGATGCTTGAAGCGTTGACACGCGCTTCGGATAAGCTCGCGGCGGATTTCAGAAATTGGCGAACTACCTGGGGCGAAATCAATCGTTTCCAACGCCTGACGGGAGACATCGCGCATCCTTTCAGCGATGCCGCGCCGAGTATTCCCGTTGGATTTACTTCGGGAAATTGGGGTTCTCTGGCATCGTTCGGCGCGGCACCGACCAGCCGAACCAGGAAATGGTACGGCACGAGCGGCAATAGCTTCGTTGCTGTCGTTGAGTTCGGCAAAAAGGTTCGCGCAAGGGCAGTAACCGCAGGCGGCGAGAGCGGCGACCCGAAATCCCCGCACTTCAACGACCAAGCCGTCCGCTACGCCAAAGGCGACTTGCGTGAGGTATATTTTTATCCGACCCAGTTGAAAGGTCACGTTGAAAGGAAATACATTCCGGGAAATTAAAGTAGGTGTTTATTTCTAAAAAGCTGTTTGAAAACTCAAAATCAATCAGAAACTCGGAAAAGTTTCCGTGACAATCTTGCCAACCGTCAAAGCGGCGCGTAACACGCCGAATTCGACATACAGATTATCCATATCGATTCTGGAACGCAGTTCGGCTATTTCCATATTTCATTAAACCTCCTGTTTGTTATTGATTAGTTGAGCGTAGCAGGAATCAGGAAAGATGCATAGAGTCTGATAACATAAATAGTAATGGGTTCATCCGTGTTTTTGGTGCAAATCAGCAGTAAATGATACAAAAAAGGCATAATAAATGCCGATACAATACTTACCAACCCTAACATTATTCGGTTTGAGTGTTTTGTTTCCGAACCAAACACAATCACGATAGTCATCCATTCAAAGCAGAAAGAACCTTGTTGCCCGAACTATCATCAGCCGTCGCCTCGGTTTACATAGTCATTACCGGCGAATAATCTCCATCTGCCGTGGCAAGGTGTAGCTGTCAAACTCCAATTGAACAGCAGAAAGTTTCGTTGCCGGAATGGGCTTTGCCGGCAGAAGATTTTCTGCGAAAGGCTGCCCGATGTAGTTGAGGTTTACGCCCGGAAGACTAATCGGCTCAATGGAGCGTTAACCTGGCTGGCATTTGCTTTAGGCGGCGAACCCGGAGCCAGAACCGCAGAACGATTACGAATGAAGACCAGCGGCGACACGCTGCTCAGAATGATTCGACGCTCCGCACGTAAACAATCATTATTTCAAATCGGTAATGAGCCAAAGGTGATTGGAGTTGACGATTGGGCATGGAGAAGAGGCTGTACCTACGGAACGTTAAGTTATCGTAGTTTGCGTAGGAGAGGTGCGGCTTCTTTTAGCTATTTGCACCAAATTTACGGATGAACCTAGTAATGCCTTCGAGCGTATTTCCCCGATTCTAACCAGAGGCTTATCGTAGGGCTCAAACCTCCGGGTAAAGCGTTTGCCCATTACGCTATTGAATCGGTCGTGCCAAGCGGTCTTTACCCTACCTGCTTGCAATACGTTTGGAAATCTATTCGCTTGAAGGCAGTTCAATAAAAATTTTTAGCCGCAGGCGATTGGGCAAAAATTTAATACCAGAAAACAAGAATACTGGTTTTCTGGTTTTTATTCCGGCTCGCCAAATCGTGTGGAAAGCGACTCCAGAATCACTGCCGTCAAAGATGTCCCCTGCCGTTTAGCTTCGGAAACCCAATGCCGCCGCCGGGACTCAGGAACTTTTATACTTAGATTGACATCTTTCCGCGCTGCCATTTCCATGTACCGGTTTTCTGGTTTTACTGTATTCTTGCTTTCTTTTTTACCAGCATTCTTGCTTTCTAGTTTTAATGTTTTCTGGTTTTCTGGTTTTACTGCATTCTGGCTTTTTGCCTGTTTAATAATTGCTCCGAATTTACTCATTTAATTATTCCTCTTATTTCATCACCGAGAGACTTGTAATCCTCCCAAGCCACTCTTGATCTTGAATCATCAATATCTCTAATCGCGCGACCAATCATCGCCGCTTTTGCAAAACCGACCGTGCGCCGAATCATTGTTTCAAAAACCGGAATGCCGCCTTCTTTTAAATCATCACGCATTAATTCACCTTCTTTGTTTGGATGAGGCGGGACGAGTGTAATCAAGGCACGATAATTTGCGTCGTAAGAAAGAGCTTCCGCCGTTTGGAGCATCGGTTCAAGACTTACCACATCTGGAATTGTCGGCAGAATAAGTAGGTCGCAACCTTTGGCAAGTTCCTTGAGATCGTCAGAGTCAGGACGGGCAGGCGTGTCAATAATAATAAAATCTTTTTTCTGCACAAGCCGCATCGCCTGTCTTTCGTCCGCCACATCGAAAGGTAACGCGGCGGAGTTTCGGCTCGCCCATTTTACCGCCGTCCGGTTGGAGTCTCCGTCAACTAAAATTGTTTCGCCGTAATCACAAAAATAAGTAGCAAGATGAAAAGCAGTCGTACTCTTCCCTACTCCTCCCTTAAAGCCGGTTACTGTTAAAATTTTCATATCTGGTATTCTCGTTTTCTGGTAATCTGGTTTTCTAGAAAACCAGAAAAAATATATTATCCGATTTTTGATAAAAAATAAAAACCTGTTCATAATATGCCATCTCAAAAAATTATAATGGGTTGGATTGGTAGAAAGTTTTTTGAATTTGGGAAATGAATTACTAATTATCTACACCATCTGAAACCTGAAACTTCATCCGGCGTGTTATAATAAATGCATTAAAAAAGATTTCCACAGCCCGACTTTTGAGGCTCATTTGAAACCAAAATGTGTGTAGCCAGTAGCGATAAGAGCGTGTAGCCAGTAGCGATAAGAGCGTGTAGCCAGTAGCGATAAGAGCGTGTAGCCAGTAGCGATA
>MWWH01000172.1_pt1 | contig 17415 bp, 15 predicted proteins | sample 1047231 | NCBI WGS metagenome assembly MWWH01 (sample SAMN06349967, study PRJNA376086) | soil metagenome | isolation source: MG3-2 sample Antarctic (ecotone) soil | place: Antarctica | collected 2015-01-13 | reverse complement strand
TACCAACCTAAGCCTTTCCATTACAAAACACGCTTACAGGCAATCACTCGGCGGACATACGCGGCAAAATAGCAACAAACTTTAGTGTTTATCAAGTGTCGAGCCTATGCGCGGGTTGGAGCAAGTAATTTCTGCCCGACTTAAGTCGGACAGATAATGTCGAGCCTATGCGCGGGTTGGAGCAAGAAGTTGTCTGGTGTTTCGCCATCGAAAGAATTCGTCGAGCCTATGCGCGGGTTGGAGCAAGGTATCTTTCTTTGTTTGTTCACTTAAATGAACAGTCGAGCCTATGCGCGGGTTGGTTGAATGGCTGAAAATTACTTGTTACATTTGAATGTAACGTCGAGCCTATGCGCGGGTTGGTTGAATGAGAATTATTTATCGTTTCAAAACGATATTCCGTCCGCGCGTGCGTGGGTGCAATGCGGCGGAGAATTATTTGTTGCACTTAAGTGCAAGTTTGTCCGCTCACGGCTTTTTGTGTTTATTTTGTATCTGGTATTTGGTGGATGAACTCAACAATAATTTTGTCTGTCGCAGTCGGTTTATTGCACTTCCGGCAAACTTCCGGGACAAGTTTTTCTCCCCATCGTTCTAATTTATTCGCCGCGCCGTTTTCGTCAAAAGTCTGCATAAAAACTTCGGTGTATTGCGGAAAACAAACGCAAACTGTTGAATCGTCAATTACTTCATTTTCAAGTCGCTTCAATCGGTTTTGAATGTTCATTTGATTTCTCCGTCTAATTGCGCGTTCGTGCTGATATTAAGAGTGCAACGAAAAGGTTCTGGCATCGGTTTATTGCAAAATTCGCAAACGCCCGGAGATTCAATGTCATCTTCGGGGCAAGTGATGATTTTGAATTTCACTTCTTTTTCGCAACAGCAAAATTCAGAATCGTTTCCGATTACTTGGTTTTCCATTTTCTTCAATCTGTTTTGAATGTTCATCTTCTAATTTCTCCAAGCGTGTTAAAACATCGGTCATTTCCATTCCTTTAATGGAATTTTCAAAAATAATTTGAGCGCAGCGAGCGGCAACCGCCGGGTTTTCGCAGTATTGCAATTCCTTCAACCTTTCAACCGCTTCGGATGCCGCGTTCTGCAACAGTGCGATTGCCGATCCAACCGTTTGCCGCCGGGCGTTTCGGTATTCGGCAAGAAATTCTTTATCCTGTAAATATCGGTAAATTGTCGCTTCACCGATGCCGCTTGCCTTTGCGGCTTCACGGATTGACGATGTTTCAATCAATGCAATCAATACTTTTTCTTTGTTCGTTTCTTTCGGCATATATCTATCAATTTGAATCAACTTCTATCGAAAGAAGGATTTTCACGCTCTCAAATTTTGGTTAAAATCGCCCAAAAGCTGCTCGACAAGTGTTTCGATTGTTTCATTCGGCTGAATGTCTTCAACGGCAATTTCTCCGATTCCAACGATTCTACCGTCGGACGCCTGCAAGCCTTCGATTGCTCCGGGAGTCGTGCCGGGAAGGAATCCGCCCGCCCGCAATGATTCACGAATGCCGCGCAAATCCTTTTGGTAAGCGACGACGGATGACAGGTAATCGCTCAAATTCTTTTCAAACGCGATGAATTTTTTATCAATTACAGGACGCGAATCCGCGATTTGAGCAAGAGTTTTTTGCAGGTTCAGTAAATCCGCCCGGCGCAAATTATCTATGGCTTTTTGTTCGGCAACCCTTTTCGCTTCGTCTTGAAGTTCGGCAAATTCGAGTTCGTTTTTAGCATTGCTCAAATCCGATGCGGTTAATTTTTTATCACCGCTCAAAATTGATTGCCGAATTGATTGGATTTTCGCGTTCGCCAATTCGACGGCGTTTGTTTCTTCATTTATTTTTGTCATTTAGTTTTTTCTCCATATCTGAAATTTTATAACCGAGTCCCATTCGCTCAAGCGGTGTTATGTCTTTTCCCGCTTGCTCTTTTAAGGCTTCGAGTTCGGCAAGCTGTGTTTTTGCCGTTTCAAGTTCGCGCTGCGTCGTAAGCTCCGCAATGCGTTTTTCTGCATCGGCGTTTCGCATCGCGTCCGCAAATTCAGACGGCGAGACGGTTTCGCCGTTCATTATTTTTTCTTCGAGTTGCTGCATTGTGTAATCTGTCATTTTTTATTTTCTCCGTTTATTTTTAGATTTTACCTTTCGGCAATTTTTGTTAATTTTCACGTTCTCTGTGAGCGTCTTTTATTTGTCGAGCCTTGTCCTGCTATGTCTTTTTTTGGCTTTCGCAACCAAACGGACAAAACCAAAGGTTGCCGCCATTGATAAGCTGCATTGGTAAAGCACAATTCGAGCAATGCGGCGAAAGTGCCTCAATAATCCGCGTTCTGAATAGCCTGCAAGTTTTAATCTGCGCCGGTGTCGCTTTGCCGACGATTCGCAGGGAAGATTTATCCGTCAAACTCAAACTCAAACCGCTTGCTTGAAGTTCGGATAAAATGTGTTCGCTTTGTGCCTTATTTTGAATCTGCATAATTTTCAAATCTCAATGTCCACATATTTGGCTTTACCGTTGCCGTTAGAATATGACTGTAAATAACCGTCATCACCGTCATCACCGTCATCTTTTGCCCTTAAACCATTGTTATTATTGATGTTTGGTTGGATGACGGTTGGATGGCGGTTGGAATGACAACCGTCATCTTGTCCGTTCCAACCGTCACCGCGTTCCGAATTGGTGATGGTTGTCGTTTTTCGGATGATGGTTGTGTTTTCGCAACCATCATCGTTTTGCGCCTTATTTTGCGGGCTTGGTGATGATGGTGACGGTGGTGACGGTTGTTTGCAACCATATTCTAATGACACTTGACTACCGACTTTAGTTCGTTTTGGAAACGTGATGTTTATTTCAAGTTGACGCAAATTCGGATTAATTCTTTCGAGTTGAGCGCGCAAAGCTCGCGCGTTTTTCGGATAGGCTTTGGATTGTTTTGTTTTGTCATCGGCGAAACTGTCAATCAGTTCTAAAAACTCTTTCATTGTGCCGTCAAATTCCGTCCGCTTTTCGTGAATCTTTTGGATTGCTTCAAATATCGGCGAATCTTCCAAAACAATCGAATGTGCATCTTCTCTGTTTTGTGTATAAGCATCGAGAAAATCATTTGGGTTAAGTCCTAAACCTTTTTCCGCCGCCGTCGCCCAAAGCGCAAAGTCCGCCATTCTTGGAAGTTCCGGCAAGCGTATGTTTTCGATTTGTCCTAAAGCGATACTGACGGCGGAAACGAGAGCAGAAAAGATAGAAGTTTTATCTTTTTCAAACTCCGTCCAAAATTCTCGCTCTGCTTTTCTTTTGTCTTTCGGGATGGCTTCGAGTTTGACAAGCAAAGCCCGGTCAAGTAAATCGGAGCGGCTGGCAATGTCGCCGATGCCGTTTATGATAATCGGACGCTTTGCGCTGAAAATCGTTTCCTCGTCATTTTCGTAAAGGGTTCGTGTGCCGAATCCGCCGCCCGTCGATAAGCGGCATAGCGCGTCTGACAACCAATCCGGGATAACCGATAAATTATCGAGTCCGACAATCCACGAATTATTTGCCGCTATAACTAAATTGTGTTCATCACGCGGAGCGGAGCGAAAAGGCATAACGCTTGGGTCAACCAATTCTTTCAAAAGTTTTGACGTTGTGCTTTTCGCTGTGCCTTGTTCGCCGGAAATAAGCAGAATCGGAAACGGATAATCCGGGCGAAAACAATTAACCAGCCAAGCCAGAATTAAAGTTAGATTTTTGTCGTCAACGTTCAAGAAACTTTTAAGTTTCGCAATGTCGCCACGCTCCGTCGGTGTCGGAAGTGCCAGCATTGCCTTAGCACGTCTAAACCTAACGGGCGAGTCCGCCGCTTCGGTTATCCGCCAGCCGTCCGCGTCAATTTCGATTATTTGCCAATTGTCATTACACGAATCGAGATAAATTTTTCCATTCAAAGAAGCAAGTCGAATGTGAACGTCCTGCGTTTTGCCTTCAAATTTAGCTTTACCGCTCAAAGAATTGATTGCGTCCTGCAATGCCTGGCTTGATGGTGATTTTCCGTCCTCTTGATAGAATTGATAAGCTAGATAGTCACGGAAACTTTTAGACTTGACGCGGTGATTTTCAAAGTGTCCGCCGACTTCGATTGTGGCAAACGGTTCGCCGTCTGAAGTGTGATAAAGCTCAATATCTTCTGCAAGACTTAGAATCTGATTTGCCTGTGATACTTTCTCGGCTTTGTATGGTTTAGCTGTATCGAGAATTTTTAGGCACTGATTAACAGCTTCATCCGTTCCTTGTTCACTTTCGATTTTGCCCAAAACATCATCAATTCCGTTGCAGCCTTCAATGTCCGGGCAATCGGCAAAAAATACGATTGCGCCAAGTTCGGTTAATTCTTTAGCCAGATTAAGCCGGGCGAAGAAAACATTTTTGTTTGTTGAAACATTTGGGTCAAAGAGAATCGTAACTTTTCGGTTTTGCCATTCGATAAGTTGAAAATCAGGTATCAAGCCTTTCAGGTCTTTGCGCGTCCCGCCGTCGTTTGTTTTGCCGACGACTCCGCGAAAATTCCAAACTCCGCCCAAACCGATTGGAATAAATTTAGGATTTTCCGCCGCGTCAGAAAGGTTATGCCTGGATGCGCGATAGAGTGCCAACGCTTTCTTTTCGCCTTCGGTAATAACAATCCCTATTGATACATCTTGAAGCGGCTTATTCAGGCAATTAGGCGGAAAATAAAGCATATTCCTTTCACCGACGGGTGAAAGATATTTAGCTTTCACCTTTCTTGTGCCGTCCGCTTTTAGCTCAGAATCAGGATTGTCGAGCCTTAAACGGTATTCACGCTCGCTTGTCTGTTCCGGCAAGTAATAAGGAAAGACAACGCCCGCAAAATCGTTGTTAGCCGATACAGGACGAAGCATATAAGCCGCGCCGACGCTCGAATCCACGCGGAAAAGATTTGCCTGGCTTGCAATTTCCGCCGTGATAAATGAACTGGCTAGATTTTCCGAATCGCGTTGCGTCAAAGGTTGTTTGTAAATCATCGTTTTACCTCCGCCGCAAATTTTCCGAGCAATTCTTTTTTCTTACGTTTCGCGCCTTCGTCAAAAGCTGCTTCAAGCCGTCCGTAAATTGCAATGCACTTCCGACAGCCGTTAAATGTTTGCTGAATGGCATCATCACGGTCGAGCCGTCCATTGCATCCGGCGCACACGGCAACGACGGCAACGGCATTGGTTGGTGGCAATTCAGGTAAAACAAATGGCTTGCGCTCCGGCAAGCGCGAAAGTTTTGTTGATTCGAGCAAACTTTGCCGTGTCGGTGTCGAATTGAATTGAAATTTGTTTTGGTTTGGTGTATTGTTGTTCATAGTAAATAGTTCGTTAAAGTCAGTATTTGAGCCGTTGCTTGACAGAGCTTCGGCTTTTTCATTTTGTTTCACCTTATTTTTCTCCTTTTATTTTTGCGGCATTCACGCCGTTGATAAGGTTCTCCAATGCCAGCGGGGTCAGCAAAACTCTTCTTCCGATATGCACCGCGTCCAGTCGTTTGGCGCGAATTAGTTGCCACAGATAGTCAGTGGACAATGATGTCCGCTCAGACGCTTCTTTAATTGAAATCGTAATTTTGTCCGTATTAATCTCGACTGTTTTTTGCATAATTATTTTTCTCCATTTTCATAAAAAATCTCTCAATAAACTCCAACCGTCTATAGCCTACAGTTTTTCAATGACCCTTATCTTTTGATATGAAAACGAGCGAAAAGCCTGCGTCTTCGGCATCTGAACACAAGCGGAAATAAGCCTCGTTTCTCCGGGCTGAAATTTTTTTATTTAGTTTTTGAAGATTGTTTGTCAAAATCTGCCTTTGTTTGGGATTAGGCAAATGCTTGACATTAAGAAAGGAAAATCTTAATTTAGTAGCAGAACCTAACCGCCGTGAACGGTTTGTAGTTTCAGAAGTGCCGTAAATTGTCTAGATTTACGGCACTTCGCTTTTATGTATCAAAAATCTGAATCAAACTTAAATCTTTATTCCTCGTGCGTCAAGGAAAACTATTGAAAACGATTAACCAATATTTCTTTTGTAATCTTCCACATCTGCCAGATTAAAAAACCAATGGCTTTGCTTACCTTGCTTCCCTATCAAAGCACCTCCTTTGGCATAAGTTCGGACTTGGCGCGGACTGCGATTAAGAAGTTTTGCGGCTTGTTCAACCGTAAGTAAATCGCCCTCAGATGCCGTTGTTCCGGGCGTTTCTGGCTGGCTGGCTGGCTTTTCCGTTTCGGATTGGTCTAACTGTTGTTTCGAGTTCGCCGGGATGCTTACGGGCATTTCCACTACATTAGAAGTATTAACAGAAATTGAATCTTTATTCTGTATTACACTTTCGGTATCATTTTTACCCTTCCGATAAACAAGCAAATCGCCAACACTAACGCCAAAACTCTCGCACAGCTTGTCTAAAATTTCGACTGAAAAGCGTGTAACCTTTTCATTCCAAAGGCGTATAGCATTACTTGGCGCAATACCTAAAGCCTTTTGCAAGCCGTAAGAACTTCTTATCCCTCTGCTAGCTGCTATCTCTTTTATCCTTGATTCAATCATACAAGAAAAATAACATTATTTTTTTAATACTACAAATAAAATATCATTTTCTTACATTTCTTGTATTATTCGCTTGCAATGTTACTATTTTTAATGTAGTATTTTTAATGTAGTAAGCAATTAACAAATTCACGAAAGGAAGGAAAAACAAAAATGTTCATATTGAAAGGAATTGACCAACTTACAAACGCAATCGCAAAAGCTAAAAAACTTCGTCCGCGTGTCGAGTTTGACCGCTTCGGACGTTACCGCGTGTCTGGCTCGAAAGGCGGATTTTATACCGTGATTTGTAAGAAATCCGATAACGGATATAAAACCGTCGCCTGCACTTGTCGCGGTGCGGAAAAGGGTTTGGTTTGCTTCCACGCAGCCGCCGCTTTAAGTCTGCACATCGGACTTGCCAGACAGCAACAAACGGCATAACAGACGAAAGGCTTAGGAAAATCTTGGCGGACTTCCTAAGCCTCCCTTTTCAAACCACGTATGATTTGATTACTAGCAAATGGAGAATATCACAATGAAAAATATACCACTAGACAATTTGGAAATGCCGGATAACACACGAGAAATTAGCAATATCAGGCAATCAAATCTTGGTAAGAAATATCTGGTTTTGCGGATGCTAACGAACTCTCTTAAACATCAGGGCATTTTCAAAAATGATTTCCTAATCGTCAACACTGATGCCAAATTCAAAGAAGATGTTTTGTCGGTATTTCAAACGCCTGACGGTATAACAGTCGGATACGCTTATGAAAATTTTGACGATACGGCTATCCACAATCAGAACGGAAAACTAATGCGTTTCCCTGCTCAGAATGTGAAACATATCGGCGTTGTCTGTCGCATCGAAAGAGATGTCTAAAACTCTGCAAATTTGCATCTTGAAAGCCGTGAGCGTTAAAACTTGCGGCTCATTATTAAAATAAAATATGGCTAAAATATGCTTTCAACACAAAGAATTTAGGCAAGCAACGCTTAGCTTAATCGGCAAATGTAACGCTATCCTGGAACGCTATAACGCCTCTGGGTACGATATGACAGTGCGGCAAGTTTATTACAAACTCGTTACCGCCAACGAAATTGAAAACAGCGACAAATCCTACAACAAAATACAACTACTTTTGAACGATGCGCGGCTTGCCGGGCTTGTTGATTGGGATTTCATTGTTGACCGCACGCGGAATTTAAGACGGCTTCCCACTTGGAACGCGACGGAAAGCTTTCTGGGATCTGCGCGTGCGTGGTTTAGAATAGATAAGTGGGCGAGCCAGGATTACCGCCCGGAAGTCTGGATTGAAAAAGACGCGCTGGTCGGAGTATTTGAAAGAGTCTGCAACGAATTGGAAGTTCCCGTCCTTAGTTGTCGCGGCTATGCTTCACTCTCAGAAATGTTTGAAACTGGCTATCGGCGGTTTAGTCAGCACATTCAAAACGGGCAAACTCCATTTATTTTACATTTCGGTGACCACGACCCGAGCGGTATTGATATGAGTCGGGACATAATTGAGCGGGTTGGTCTTTTATCAAAAGCAGGCGAGCCTAAGTTTGTCCGACTTGCCTTGAATATGAACCAGGTTGACGAATACAAAACACCGCCGAATTTTACTAAATTGTCTGATTCACGCGCCCACGATTACGTCATTAAATACGGCGAGAACAGCTGGGAATTAGACGCGCTTGAGCCAGAGGTTCTGGCAAAACTGGTCAGAGATAACATTCTCCCAATCCGCGATGATGACCTGTGGAACGAAGCTTTAGACGAAGAGAACGAACACAGGTCAGAGTTAAGTAGGCTTGCGGAAAACTACGACGACATTATGCAGTTTCTTGATGACAATGAGATGTAAAAAAGAAAGCCGTGAGTTTTGACGCTCACGGCTTTTTCTTCTGTATTACTTAAGTAATACAGATAATTTGTCGCCCTCATCCGTTTAACTTTCCTCGAATTATCATAGAAATAACTTATGATAATCATCCTTATCGAAAATTATAATTGCTGTCATTGTGTTTCTCCGTTTTTAATTTTCCTTGAAATTAGTAACGTAATTCAAAATGATTGTTTGCTTTCTGGTTGGCTTGAGGCATACCGGGCAAATGTCCAGAATTGGCTTTAGAGCGTCTTTTTCCGTGTTACGGTGCAGCCAGCCGGGCGCGGCACAATCAATGCCGTCGTGCTGATAACCGACAATTATTTCCGGGTGCAGTCTGCACGTTTCGGCGCAATATAAATCGTCGCCGTTTATCGTTTCGAGCTTCTTTAATCTATGCAGAATGTTCATTTAGGCTTCTCCAGTGAGTTCTGCTTTTGTGCTAATGGTAAAGGTAGCGTGAAGCGGTTCGGCGTTTGGTTTGCCGCATTTGTCGCAAAATTCCGGCGGTTCTGTCAAAGGCTTGCCGTCTGCGTTTGGCGTGATAATAAATCGAACTTCTTTTTCACAGTCGCAAAACTCAGAATCGTTTCCGATTACTTGGTTTTCCATTTTCTTCAATCTGTTTTGAATGTTCATCTTCTAATTTCTCCAGGCGTTCCAAAATATCGAGCGTTTCAAAATCCTTGCGGTTTCCTTCGATAATGATTTGCGCGGCGCGAACTTCAACCGACGGATTCTCACAATTCAAATTTCTTTCGAGCGTGTCAACCGCGCCCGCGTGAAGCGATTGCAGACGGACAATGTTTTGCTCAAAGACGACGCGCCGCGCCGCTCGAAACTCTTTTTGAAATTCGGCATCTTCCAAATATCTTCGGAGCGTCTTTTCGGACAAACCACATCCTTTCGCCGCATCAGTTATCGAAGCAGATTCGAGTAGTGCGGTTAATGCTTTTTCTTTATTTGCTATTTTCATCGGACATTTTCGGACATTTTCGGACATCTGCTTCTATCGAAGAAGGATTTTCACGCTCTCAAATTTTGGTTAAATTCTCCCAAAAGTCGCTCGACAAGTGTTTCGATTGTTTCTTGCGGCTGAATGTCTTGAACGCCAATTTCTCCGATTCCAACGGTTCTACCTTCGGACGCTGGCAAGCCTTCGATTGCTCCGGGAGTCGTGCTGGGAAGGAATCCGCCCGCCCGCAATGATTCACGAATGCCGCGCAAATCCTTTTGGTAAGCGACGACGGATGACAGGTAATCAGTCAAATTCTTTTCAAACGCGATGAATAATTTATCAATTACCGGGCGCGTGTCAGCGATTTGAGCAAGAGTTTTTTGCAGATTAAGTAAATCCGCCCGGCGCAAATTATCTATGGCTTTTTGTTCGGCAACTCTTTTCGCTTCGTCTTGAAGTTCGGCAAATTCGAGTTCGTTTTTAGCATTGCTCAAATCCGATGCGGTTAATTTTTTATCACCGCTCAAAATTGATTGCCGAATTGATTGGATTTTCGCGTTCGCCAATTCGACGGCGTTTGTTTCTTCATTTATTTTTGTCATTTAGTTTTTTCTCCATATCTGAAATTTTATAACCGAGTCCCATTCGCTCAAGCGGTGTTATGTCTTTTCCCGCTTGCTCTTTTAAGGCTTCGAGTTCGGCAAGCTGTGTTTTTGCCGTTTCAAGTTCGCGCTGCGTCGTAAGCTCCGCAATGCGTTTTTCTGCATCGGCGTTTCGCATCGCGTCCGCAAATTCAGACGGCGAGACGGTTTCGCCGTTCATTATTTTTTCTTCGAGTTGCTGCATTGTGTAATCTGTCATTTTTTATTTTCTCCGTTTATTTTTAGATTTTACCTTTCGGCAATTTTTGTTAATTTTCACGTTCTCTGTGAGCGTCTTTTATTTGTCGAGCCTTGTCCTGCTATGTCTTTTTTTGGCTTTCGCAACCAAACGGACAAAACCAAAGGTTGCCGCCATTGATAAGCTGCATTGGTAAAGCACAATTCGAGCAATGCGGCGAAAGTGCCTCAATAATCCGCGTTCTGAATAGCCTGCAAGTTTTAATCTGCGCCGGTGTCGCTTTGCCGACGATTCGCAGGGAAGATTTATCCGTCAAACTCAAACTCAAACCGCTTGCTTGAAGTTCGGATAAAATGTGTTCGCTTTGTGCCTTATTTTGAATCTGCATAATTTTCAAATCTCAATGTCCACATATTTGGCTTTACCGTTGCCGTTAGAATATGACTGTAAATAACCGTCATCACCGTCATCACCGTCATCTTTTGCCCTTAAACCATTGTTATTATTGATGTTTGGTTGGATGACGGTTGGATGGCGGTTGGAATGACAACCGTCATCTTGTCCGTTCCAACCGTCACCGCGTTCCGAATTGGTGATGGTTGTCGTTTTTCGGATGATGGTTGTGTTTTCGCAACCATCATCGTTTTGCGCCTTATTTTGCGGGCTTGGTGATGATGGTGACGGTGGTGACGGTTGTTTGCAACCATATTCTAATGACACTTGACTACCGACTTTAGTTCGTTTTGGAAACGTGATGTTTATTTCAAGTTGACGCAAATTCGGATTAATTCTTTCGAGTTGAGCGCGCAAAGCTCGCGCGTTTTTCGGATAGGCTTTGGATTGTTTTGTTTTGTCATCGGCGAAACTGTCAATCAGTTCTAAAAACTCTTTCATTGTGCCGTCAAATTCCGTCCGCTTTTCGTGAATCTTTTGGATTGCTTCAAATATCGGCGAATCTTCCAAAACAATCGAATGTGCATCTTCTCTGTTTTGTGTATAAGCATCGAGAAAATCATTTGGGTTAAGTCCTAAACCTTTTTCCGCCGCCGTCGCCCAAAGCGCAAAGTCCGCCATTCTTGGAAGTTCCGGCAAGCGTATGTTTTCGATTTGTCCTAAAGCGATACTGACGGCGGAAACGAGAGCAGAAAAGATAGAAGTTTTATCTTTTTCAAACTCCGTCCAAAATTCTCGCTCTGCTTTTCTTTTGTCTTTCGGGATGGCTTCGAGTTTGACAAGCAAAGCCCGGTCAAGTAAATCGGAGCGGCTGGCAATGTCGCCGATGCCGTTTATGATAATCGGACGCTTTGCGCTGAAAATCGTTTCCTCGTCATTTTCGTAAAGGGTTCGTGTGCCGAATCCGCCGCCCGTCGATAAGCGGCATAGCGCGTCTGACAACCAATCCGGGATAACCGATAAATTATCGAGTCCGACAATCCACGAATTATTTGCCGCTATAACTAAATTGTGTTCATCACGCGGAGCGGAGCGAAAAGGCATAACGCTTGGGTCAACCAATTCTTTCAAAAGTTTTGACGTTGTGCTTTTCGCTGTGCCTTGTTCGCCGGAAATAAGCAGAATCGGAAACGGATAATCCGGGCGAAAACAATTAACCAGCCAAGCCAGAATTAAAGTTAGATTTTTGTCGTCAACGTTCAAGAAACTTTTAAGTTTCGCAATGTCGCCACGCTCCGTCGGTGTCGGAAGTGCCAGCATTGCCTTAGCACGTCTAAACCTAACGGGCGAGTCCGCCGCTTCGGTTATCCGCCAGCCGTCCGCGTCAATTTCGATTATTTGCCAATTGTCATTACACGAATCGAGATAAATTTTTCCATTCAAAGAAGCAAGTCGAATGTGAACGTCCTGCGTTTTGCCTTCAAATTTAGCTTTACCGCTCAAAGAATTGATTGCGTCCTGCAATGCCTGGCTTGATGGTGATTTTCCGTCCTCTTGATAGAATTGATAAGCTAGATAGTCACGGAAACTTTTAGACTTGACGCGGTGATTTTCAAAGTGTCCGCCGACTTCGATTGTGGCAAACGGTTCGCCGTCTGAAGTGTGATAAAGCTCAATATCTTCTGCAAGACTTAGAATCTGATTTGCCTGTGATACTTTCTCGGCTTTGTATGGTTTAGCTGTATCGAGAATTTTTAGGCACTGATTAACAGCTTCATCCGTTCCTTGTTCACTTTCGATTTTGCCCAAAACATCATCAATTCCGTTGCAGCCTTCAATGTCCGGGCAATCGGCAAAAAATACGATTGCGCCAAGTTCGGTTAATTCTTTAGCCAGATTAAGCCGGGCGAAGAAAACATTTTTGTTTGTTGAAACATTTGGGTCAAAGAGAATCGTAACTTTTCGGTTTTGCCATTCGATAAGTTGAAAATCAGGTATCAAGCCTTTCAGGTCTTTGCGCGTCCCGCCGTCGTTTGTTTTGCCGACGACTCCGCGAAAATTCCAAACTCCGCCCAAACCGATTGGAATAAATTTAGGATTTTCCGCCGCGTCAGAAAGGTTATGCCTGGATGCGCGATAGAGTGCCAACGCTTTCTTTTCGCCTTCGGTAATAACAATCCCTATTGATACATCTTGAAGCGGCTTATTCAGGCAATTAGGCGGAAAATAAAGCATATTCCTTTCACCGACGGGTGAAAGATATTTAGCTTTCACCTTTCTTGTGCCGTCCGCTTTTAGCTCAGAATCAGGATTGTCGAGCCTTAAACGGTATTCACGCTCGCTTGTCTGTTCCGGCAAGTAATAAGGAAAGACAACGCCCGCAAAATCGTTGTTAGCCGATACAGGACGAAGCATATAAGCCGCGCCGACGCTCGAATCCACGCGGAAAAGATTTGCCTGGCTTGCAATTTCCGCCGTGATAAATGAACTGGCTAGATTTTCCGAATCGCGTTGCGTCAAAGGTTGTTTGTAAATCATCGTTTTACCTCCGCCGCAAATTTTCCGAGCAATTCTTTTTTCTTACGTTTCGCGCCTTCGTCAAAAGCTGCTTCAAGCCGTCCGTAAATTGCAATGCACTTCCGACAGCCGTTAAATGTTTGCTGAATGGCATCATCACGGTCGAGCCGTCCATTGCATCCGGCGCACACGGCAACGACGGCAACGGCATTGGTTGGTGGCAATTCAGGTAAAACAAATGGCTTGCGCTCCGGCAAGCGCGAAAGTTTTGTTGATTCGAGCAAACTTTGCCGTGTCGGTGTCGAATTGAATTGAAATTTGTTTTGGTTTGGTGTATTGTTGTTCATAGTAAATAGTTCGTTAAAGTCAGTATTTGAGCCGTTGCTTGACAGAGCTTCGGCTTTTTCATTTTGTTTCACCTTATTTTTCTCCTTTTATTTTTGCGGCATTCACGCCGTTGATAAGGTTCTCCAATGCCAGCGGGGTCAGCAAAACTCTTCTTCCGATATGCACCGCGTCCAGTCGTTTGGCGCGAATTAGTTGCCACAGATAGTCAGTGGACAATGATGTCCGCTCAGACGCTTCTTTAATTGAAATCGTAATTTTGTCCGTATTAATCTCGACTGTTTTTTGCATAATTATTTTTCTCCATTTTCATAAAAAATCTCTCAATAAACTCCAACCGTCTATAGCCTACAGTTTTTCAATGACCCTTATCTTTTGATATGAAAACGAGCGAAAAGCCTGCGTCTTCGGCATCTGAACACAAGCGGAAATAAGCCTCGTTTCTCCGGGCTGAAATTTTTTTATTTAGTTTTTGAAGATTGTTTGTCAAAATCTGCCTTTGTTTGGGATTAGGCAAATGCTTGACATTAAGAAAGGAAAATCTTAATTTAGTAGCAGAACCTAACCGCCGTGAACGGTTTGTAGTTTCAGAAGTGCCGTAAATTGTCTAGATTTACGGCACTTCGCTTTTATGTATCAAAAATCTGAATCAAACTTAAATCTTTATTCCTCGTGCGTCAAGGAAAACTATTGAAAACGATTAACCAATATTTCTTTTGTAATCTTCCACATCTGCCAGATTAAAAAACCAATGGCTTTGCTTACCTTGCTTCCCTATCAAAGCACCTCCTTTGGCATAAGTTCGGACTTGGCGCGGACTGCGATTAAGAAGTTTTGCGGCTTGTTCAACCGTAAGTAAATCGCCCTCAGATGCCGTTGTTCCGGGCGTTTCTGGCTGGCTGGCTGGCTTTTCCGTTTCGGATTGGTCTAACTGTTGTTTCGAGTTCGCCGGGATGCTTACGGGCATTTCCACTACATTAGAAGTATTAACAGAAATTGAATCTTTATTCTGTATTACACTTTCGGTATCATTTTTACCCTTCCGATAAACAAGCAAATCGCCAACACTAACGCCAAAACTCTCGCACAGCTTGTCTAAAATTTCGACTGAAAAGCGTGTAACCTTTTCATTCCAAAGGCGTATAGCATTACTTGGCGCAATACCTAAAGCCTTTTGCAAGCCGTAAGAACTTCTTATCCCTCTGCTAGCTGCTATCTCTTTTATCCTTGATTCAATCATACAAGAAAAATAACATTATTTTTTTAATACTACAAATAAAATATCATTTTCTTACATTTCTTGTATTATTCGCTTGCAATGTTACTATTTTTAATGTAGTATTTTTAATGTAGTAAGCAATTAACAAATTCACGAAAGGAAGGAAAAACAAAAATGTTCATATTGAAAGGAATTGACCAACTTACAAACGCAATCGCAAAAGCTAAAAAACTTCGTCCGCGTGTCGAGTTTGACCGCTTCGGACGTTACCGCGTGTCTGGCTCGAAAGGCGGATTTTATACCGTGATTTGTAAGAAATCCGATAACGGATATAAAACCGTCGCCTGCACTTGTCGCGGTGCGGAAAAGGGTTTGGTTTGCTTCCACGCAGCCGCCGCTTTAAGTCTGCACATCGGACTTGCCAGACAGCAACAAACGGCATAACAGACGAAAGGCTTAGGAAAATCTTGGCGGACTTCCTAAGCCTCCCTTTTCAAACCACGTATGATTTGATTACTAGCAAATGGAGAATATCACAATGAAAAATATACCACTAGACAATTTGGAAATGCCGGATAACACACGAGAAATTAGCAATATCAGGCAATCAAATCTTGGTAAGAAATATCTGGTTTTGCGGATGCTAACGAACTCTCTTAAACATCAGGGCATTTTCAAAAATGATTTCCTAATCGTCAACACTGATGCCAAATTCAAAGAAGATGTTTTGTCGGTATTTCAAACGCCTGACGGTATAACAGTCGGATACGCTTATGAAAATTTTGACGATACGGCTATCCACAATCAGAACGGAAAACTAATGCGTTTCCCTGCTCAGAATGTGAAACATATCGGCGTTGTCTGTCGCATCGAAAGAGATGTCTAAAACTCTGCAAATTTGCATCTTGAAAGCCGTGAGCGTTAAAACTTGCGGCTCATTATTAAAATAAAATATGGCTAAAATATGCTTTCAACACAAAGAATTTAGGCAAGCAACGCTTAGCTTAATCGGCAAATGTAACGCTATCCTGGAACGCTATAACGCCTCTGGGTACGATATGACAGTGCGGCAAGTTTATTACAAACTCGTTACCGCCAACGAAATTGAAAACAGCGACAAATCCTACAACAAAATACAACTACTTTTGAACGATGCGCGGCTTGCCGGGCTTGTTGATTGGGATTTCATTGTTGACCGCACGCGGAATTTAAGACGGCTTCCCACTTGGAACGCGACGGAAAGCTTTCTGGGATCTGCGCGTGCGTGGTTTAGAATAGATAAGTGGGCGAGCCAGGATTACCGCCCGGAAGTCTGGATTGAAAAAGACGCGCTGGTCGGAGTATTTGAAAGAGTCTGCAACGAATTGGAAGTTCCCGTCCTTAGTTGTCGCGGCTATGCTTCACTCTCAGAAATGTTTGAAACTGGCTATCGGCGGTTTAGTCAGCACATTCAAAACGGGCAAACTCCATTTATTTTACATTTCGGTGACCACGACCCGAGCGGTATTGATATGAGTCGGGACATAATTGAGCGGGTTGGTCTTTTATCAAAAGCAGGCGAGCCTAAGTTTGTCCGACTTGCCTTGAATATGAACCAGGTTGACGAATACAAAACACCGCCGAATTTTACTAAATTGTCTGATTCACGCGCCCACGATTACGTCATTAAATACGGCGAGAACAGCTGGGAATTAGACGCGCTTGAGCCAGAGGTTCTGGCAAAACTGGTCAGAGATAACATTCTCCCAATCCGCGATGATGACCTGTGGAACGAAGCTTTAGACGAAGAGAACGAACACAGGTCAGAGTTAAGTAGGCTTGCGGAAAACTACGACGACATTATGCAGTTTCTTGATGACAATGAGATGTAAAAAAGAAAGCCGTGAGTTTTGACGCTCACGGCTTTTTCTTCTGTATTACTTAAGTAATACAGATAATTTGTCGCCCTCATCCGTTTAACTTTCCTCGAATTATCATAGAAATAACTTATGATAATCATCCTTATCGAAAATTATAATTGCTGTCATTGTGTTTCTCCGTTTTTAATTTTCCTTGAAATTAGTAACGTAATTCAAAATGATTGTTTGCTTTCTGGTTGGCTTGAGGCATACCGGGCAAATGTCCAGAATTGGCTTTAGAGCGTCTTTTTCCGTGTTACGGTGCAGCCAGCCGGGCGCGGCACAATCAATGCCGTCGTGCTGATAACCGACAATTATTTCCGGGTGCAGTCTGCACGTTTCGGCGCAATATAAATCGTCGCCGTTTATCGTTTCGAGCTTCTTTAATCTATGCAGAATGTTCATTTAGGCTTCTCCAGTGAGTTCTGCTTTTGTGCTAATGGTAAAGGTAGCGTGAAGCGGTTCGGCGTTTGGTTTGCCGCATTTGTCGCAAAATTCCGGCGGTTCTGTCAAAGGCTTGCCGTCTGCGTTTGGCGTGATAATAAATCGAACTTCTTTTTCACAGTCGCAAAACTCAGAATCGTTTCCGATTACTTGGTTTTCCATTTTCTTCAATCTGTTTTGAATGTTCATCTTCTAATTTCTCCAGGCGTTCCAAAATATCGAGCGTTTCAAAATCCTTGCGGTTTCCTTCGATAATGATTTGCGCGGCGCGAACTTCAACCGACGGATTCTCACAATTCAAATTTCTTTCGAGCGTGTCAACCGCGCCCGCGT
>MWWH01000171.1_pt1 | contig 17427 bp, 13 predicted proteins | sample 1047231 | NCBI WGS metagenome assembly MWWH01 (sample SAMN06349967, study PRJNA376086) | soil metagenome | isolation source: MG3-2 sample Antarctic (ecotone) soil | place: Antarctica | collected 2015-01-13 | reverse complement strand
ACGAAAGTTACAGCGCCGTGTGCAGGAACTTGAAGAAGAAAACTGCAATCTTCAGGCGGCATTAAATCAAATAAATTCAATTAGCGATGTTGCCGTAGAAGACGATGAACAGACGCATGAAACGAGAATGGCTAACGGTCTCGGCAGTTTGTTTCGGCGGCAGGGTAAGAGCAAAAGCACAGCCGGACGCGAGCGGCGATACACCATGAGCGCACTCGGAAAATATGACGAAGATGACAACGTATATCCGGTGCGTGATTTTATTGCAGCTACTAAAACGGCGGCGCTGATGGAATTCAAACGCTATTTGCGAGAGACCGGAAGGGAGCCGCGCGACTATACGCTAATCGCGGAACTTGTTTGATTCTTCGTCAATCGAAAACGAGCGAATCCACCTTGTAGACCCATGACGAGCGCGGAATAGTTAAAGCGTCGGAGCGTATGCGGAGACAGCCTTACCGCGCGAGTGTAGACAGCGCGCACACAATGTTATGAAGCGAGACATGCCCGGCGCTGGCGTAACCCAAGCCCGAAACAATGAGCACACAGCTTAAAAGCAAATGGCGATCAGCCGATACGAGGCCGCGCAATGTGGCTGCGATCCACAGAGAATTTCTTGACCGTGAAACGTATCGCTTTCGGGAATATCACACGCCGCCCGGCACGCCGAAAGATTTAGCGATGCTCGGCAAGCTGACTGAGTTGAACATGATGGACGGGCAGCAAGCGACGTTTGAAGATAACCCTGCTGTGCTCGGCGCATCGGGCGGCGAAAAGCGTCGTCGTTTGCACATCGGTTTGACTGTTCCTTATGACATGCCGGAAGGCACAGAGCAGTGGCAAGAGTACGATTGCGGCGAAGTTTTGAGCGTCGTTTATGAAGCAAGAAAGCCGCATTTAGATACAGGCCGATTGAATGAATATGAGCATACTTTTGGGGATGAAGGCGGCGAGCTTCCGCATTTAATTCTTATTGATGGTCTGCTGCGCTTTCGCTTCGGCTCGTACTACATCACTCGTTACGGAATCCAAAATTAGCTCTTTACCGACAAAGCGACATGTCGGATTGTCGCTCTAATTCTATGTTGAATAAATCAATCAAAATAGCGATCAAACACGATCATTTTGTGGACGGCGTGCTGGTGATGCTGCCGTCCCGATTCGCGCGCTACGGCCACAGTATGGCGTGTTTTCCCGCCCCTTTACGGTAAATGCGGAGTAAATGACCATGAAACGAACACAAGCGGAGCAATTGAAAGCCGTGCCAGACCCTTTAGAGAATCAGCAAAGAGCGGCGCGGAAGCCAGAACGCGAGACATATAACGTCTATCGCTTGCCAAGTGATGATGACGACGCGGACGCGGAAAAGGAATTTTTGTTGACCTTGCCCGTTGATGTGGATGTCGAGCGCCGCATTAAACGTGAATACGGAGCGGGAAGCTATCGCGTCGAGCGACGCCGCGCAGGTCGCTTCGTCTCCGTTACTGAAATGCACTTCGATGAGCCGCCGCAACAACGCGAGGACGCGGGCGAAAGAGAAAGCGACGTGCCGGAAGATTTCGATGAGCGTGTAGCGCAGGCCGTCGAGGATATTCTGGAAATGCGGCGTGCCGAACGCGCACGGGCAAGAGCATTGAAGCCGAACCCAGCGCCGAGCGTGCCGCCACAGCAGCCAGCCGCCGTTGCGCCCGACCCGCTTAATGAGCTTGTTCGTACAGTGGCGGTATTGAAACAGTTGGGCGTGGCGATTGGTGAAGCGCCGCCGCGTGTGAATAGTGCAGAAGCGCCGAAAGATAAAGATGAAGATGATCGTGTGTTGTTGAGCTTGCTCAAAGATAGAGGTTTGCGGCAACGCATAGCGTCAAGTATTACATCGCTTGTTGGCGATCCCGATGCAAGCGAACCGCAGGCTTGGTATGTGCAAATGATGCAGGCTTTTGGAGAACAGCCGCAATTGGCCGCGCGAGTGCTTGGCCTTGTTGAGCGTGTGCTTCCGCTCAAGAAAGAAGAATCGAGCGCGACGGGCGACGCGGGCGACGATGAAGCGGAAGTTATTAGTCCTGAAGACGCTTGTGTGAATTATCTGATGGAGAAGTGCGTAGCAAATGAGGAGATAACTTTGGATGATGAACCTATCCGCGCACTATCGAGTGCTAATCCGAACGGCTACAAAGAATTCATCGGCTTAGTGCAGATGTTGAGCGTTGAGCAGGTGATGGAGTATTTGAAGGGAGAGTTTGAGACTGCTCGAATTCCCTTACGCGCGCCGCACGCGAAAGCGTGGTTCGTTCGATTGAAAGAGTTGGCTGCGGCTGTTGTTTAGGTTAGAAATTTACTGCTTCTAATTGCGACAAAGCGACAAAGCGACAAAGCGACACGTCGGATTGTCGCAATTGAATAAGCCTTGACGAGTGGTGTGATTAGTGATTTATTGTGTATCAACACGTAGCGCGTGCAGACCATGTGTCTTGCTCGTTAGTGGTGAATTTCATTTGCCACTAGCGAGTAGGTTTCAAAATAAGAAACCGCGCTTCCCTTGTTTTATCTTGACGGATACAGGGAAGCGCGGCGCTCTAAACAACCGCTGGTAGTGACAGCGATTGAGATGTACGCCGATTGCGGCGGCGGTACAGCTCCATCATACCGATTGCATCTTTCCTGTCAACACCGGCGCTTACATTGGTAAGTGTCGAGAGTGCAAACTTCTCTCAAAACAAAATCCGAACAAACGCCCGCGCGTGATGGAGTGTCGCTTGCCTGCTATCGCTCCACGCGAGGTATACAGATAGCTTCACGCATTGACGCGGCGGCAAGCCTTGACCATGCGCAGGCGTTGGCCGTTGGTGACAAGCTGCGGCGCTGTGCCGATCTTGAAAACGTCTGGCATGGCGACGGCCTGCATAATAGCGACGGCGACGTGTACGAAGGCGTGGGTGCTCTGTGGGCTTGTAATGAGCGGCTTTGCCCTTCGTGCCTTGCATCGCGTAGCCGTAAGTCGCGTGCGCGTGCGCGTGCGGCCATTATGCGCCCGGCAATGCGGAGCGGTTATCTTTGGCGCTTCGTTACGTTGACCATGCCGACGCTGCCGGGCGTCTCGCTTCCGGTTGCAATGGATGTGATTGCGCGGGCGTGGCGGCTCTTTAGTGGCAAGCGCAGCGCGTCTTATAAGTGGTGGTCTGAATCTGTGAGCGCGGGCGTCAAGGGCGTCGAGTTTACTTTAGGCGACTCGAAACGATTGCAAAGGGAAGGGCGCGAGTGGTCGCCGGAGACAGACGGTTATCATGTTCATGTTCACTTGCTCGTATTGTCGCGCTGGATTGAATGGCGGCGCTTGCGCGAAGAGTGGACGGCCTGTCTAAAGGTTTCTTTAGCGGAGCATGGCATAGAGCAGGGAATCAACACGCGCGACGGTCTGGCGGTCTGTGACGTGCGCCTTGTGGTCAATAAAAAGCAGGGTTCAAAGTCCACTATCACGGGCGAGGGCGCAATCAATGAAGTCGCCAAGTATGTAACGAAATCTGAAAGCTGGTTATCAGTGCCGGACGCGCAGCTTGTCGAGATTGCATCTATTGAACGGTGGCCGCGCATGTTTGAATTGCTTGGCGAGTGTCGAGAGCAACGAACGCCCGCGCGGATCGCTGCCGACAAAGAGCGACGGCTGGCAAGAGAAAGCGAAAAGCAATGGTGTGCGGAGTTGGAAGAGACGCGCAAAAACATTTCCGTTGATGAACGGCTCGAAGCGTTGGAGTCCGGCGCGGAAGTTAAAACGGAAAAGCGTTGGAGCGTCGAGCGTGGCGAGTTGGTCGAGAGCGACGTAGAAGTAATAAACGATGTTCAACTACTCCAAGATGCGCGGGCGGAGCTTCGCATCTTGTGGGAGCTATTGCCAGCGACACGCGCCGCGCTGGAAGCGCGGACTGCTTACCTTGATACTCAAAACCTATCTGCCCTGAAAAACGCGCGAGATGGAACAGTCTTTCGACATAAGAGACGCGCGAAGTCTCTCCGGGAGCGAGGCCGGGACTTGATCGAGCGCGGCGAACGTGAAAAGTGGCGTGAAGAGTTGGCTGCGCATGTTGCGGAAGTGCAGAGCTATCGGCGCTCACAGCAAACATGGCGCTATCCGTATGCTGAATTCTCTGATCTGTCGGGCGGGCGCTGGTATGGTCTGCGTGCTAATCCGGCTTCGGCTTCTGTTTGATTATGTGCGGTTTCGATTCGCTGGAAATTATTTGCGGGCGTGTTGGTGGTAACGAGCGGGCGCGATCCGCGCCGATGGCGAGCGGCTAGGGAAAATTCCTAGCCGTGATTCGTATAGCTTTGATGCGTGACAGAAAAAGGCATCCAACCGCCTTGCCCGCCTTCTGCAAACGTGCCACAGCGCCCGCTATAAACCTGTTTTTCAACTAAATACGCTATTTGTGACTCCGCGCGGCTTTTTCTCCCGCGAGAAGTCACACCGTGACAGACCGGGCTTTCGCGGCGCTCGAGGTGTCACGTTATCGGGGTGGGTGACGCTTCGCGCCATGACATGCGTTGTCGCCCGTTTCGGTGTCAAAGAAGTCTTCGGAATTCGTCAACGCTCATGCCTGTTTGTTTGATTATGGCGGCAAGCGTTCCGGTCTTTAAGTCTTTGTTGTGATACGGGACGGAAACAAAAAGCGTCGGGTTTGATGGGTGCGTGAAATGGTGATGACTGCCGGAAACGCGGTCAAGCACGAAGCCAGCGCGTTCGAGTGCTTTGATAACTTTCGCTGGCTTGGCAACGGGAAGCTTTGTCATGCGGCTTCGACGCTGACAGGCTCGGAGATTGTTTGCACGTCTTCAGGGATTGGTAATTTATGAGCGCGCAAACATTCTAGGTGTCCGCGAATGGCATCGGCGGCCATGTGGCGAGCTTCTTCGATGGTGTCGCCTTCGGTGACGACGCCGGGCAACGCGGGGCATGTAACGACAAAGCCGCCTTCTTCGGCGGGCGTAAAAAGCACTGTGAAGTTATAAATCTTTTGTTCCATGAAGATGATTGTAGCACTTTGCCATTGGTCGCGTTCTATTCGTCAATCGAGCCGCCGCGACGCTCTTTCACTTCGCGGCTGACTTCCGCCCGGCTCAATAGCTTTTCGCCGGATGCGACAATGCGCCGACGGGCGGTTATCAATTTACGTCCAAGTTCGGTGCGTGGCTGATAGTCTTTACTCTGTGGTTTTGCGGATTTGAACTTTCCGAGAAACTTTCCACGCTCGCCGCCACTGAAATCAACGGACGTGGGCATCTTATTTTCTTTTTTCATGCAGGGCTATCTTAGCATAATTTTACTACTTTTCGGGATGGGTGACGCTTCGCGCCAGACATAGATTGTCGCACGCTGTTTCTTGTGCTATAAAGTGATTATGAACAAAGAACAGGCTGCGAAGAAGTTGCAGATGTCGGTGCGCTCGTTACAGCGTGCGGTTGCGGCTGAAATGGAAAAGCCGAAAGAGGAACGACGGCTTAATGTTGTTTATAAGCGCGGCAAAAGTGGGAAAGACGAAGCGGTTTATGATGCGGGCGAAGTGGCTGCGTACAAGCGAGAGCGTGAACAAGTCACGGAGCGCGAGCCGACGCCGAAGAAAGAAAGCAACGCTTTAATTTCTATGACAATGGGCGACGCTTCGCGCCAAACGCAACTTGTCGCCCTTGTTTCAGCCGTGCGTGAGATAGTACAGGCCACGCCGACGCGCGCAGACGTTACGTTATCAGACCTCGCGGTTAAGCCGCTTCTAAAGTTGGATGAGGCCGCGCGGTTGACCGGATTGAGCCGCGCCATACTGCGCGAAGCAATCGAAGCCGGAAGCTTGAAAGCTAAAATAGTTGGGCGGGCATGGCGTGTGCGTCGCGTTGATCTTGACGCCTATGTATCAGAGTCTTTTAAGTAATTGTTCTTTGAATAAGTGAGAAGTTTTGAAAGCTTCTCAAAAAGCGAGACGGCCACACGTTAGAGGCGTGTGGCCGTCTCTAAGCACGTCGCAAGACTTTAACCGGAAGTGCGATATGCCTGTCTGGAAGTGTAATGCTCACAGGCCGCATAGCGCCACGCGAACGGAGGCGTTATGCAAAAAGCAGAACCAATTTTTAGTAAGACATTCATGCGTCATATCTTTCATGGGACACAAGGCGGTGGTTTTCATTTTGAAGGCGCGGGGATGCGGGCGCAGTTCGGCGCGAGTGTAATTGAAGAGACGCGGGGGAATATTAGCGGCAAGGGAATCTATACGGCAGATGTGTTTATTCGCGGTGGCCGAAAGAAAAATACTTCTAGCTTCTTTCCGCAATATTGGACGCGGATACAAGTGCTTGAATCTGTCAGGGAAGCCTATGCAACGCGAAGACATTTGCGCGATGGTTTTAGGTGGGCTTCTGGATGGTCGGAAACGTACAAGCTGCGAATTTTGATGTGTCTTGATGGTGAAGGCAGGATATGTACTGCATATCCATTGAGAGGCACACCGAGAAGTCGATCAGCGATAGAAGGGAAGCGACGCCGTCGAGCGCGTAGAACGGCGCTTCGCTGGTGGGCGTTCGTTCTGGTGATGAATTGGATGAAGCATTACAATCTTGAGGCCGCGTTTGTACAGATCGAACCTTTGAGAAAACATTAAAGCGTGCGCGCTGTTTAGGAAAGAAAGTAGAGGCTGAAGCAATGAATGAAGTTACAAGCAGATTTAATGAGTTTAGAAAGCGTCTTGCTGGTGCTAGCAGCGCACCAAGAGCAAAAAGACCGCTCTGCTCAAACCCCTTTATGATGACTACGGAGAGTCATCTTAGGCTTGCGTTGGATGAATGGCTTAGAGAAAAACGCCCTGACTTGCACGCCGTCGCCTCTGGTAACGACCTTAATGCCTTTCTAAAAGAGCTGTTCATTTCTCAAGGTGTAGCGACGTTCGACGCGCTGATTAAATTTTTGAGGTTGGCTCGAAAAGAATATGTACTACAAAACATCGCGCCATCTAATAGAAAAAGCAAGCTAATGCCCGGCGAGCGTGCATCAAATCAGGTGAAGAAAGGATATGACCTATATCAAAAGTCTGTGAACGCCGGAGAAAAGCCAGACTGGGAAGAGATAGCGCGCGAATGTTTGCCAAATCCGGGAAAGGCTAATTCAAAGGCGACGTGGCAGCAAAGAAAAAGTAACTTTAGAAAGGCAATTTTTGCGCATAAACGTCGCCTTAAAAAAGGGTAGTGTCTACTCGGAAAAATATTTCCTTAAAAGTAGACGTTGTAAGTGTAGGTAAACACGAAGCTTAACGAAGCCTCTGAAAATAAACGGCAACGCGAGATTTGAAATCTCTCGCGTTGCCGTTTTGCTTGCTAGGCTTTTAGCTATGAAAGGGGATCGCCCATGAAGACGAGATTCCATAACCCAACAAAACCACACTTGGAGGAAACACGAATGTCTACCATTAAAGAATTGCGCGCGGAAAACGAAGCCCAATGCGAGAAGATTGAAGAGTTGGAGCAAAAGTATGACGAACTGCGGGCTTCGGTTCTTGGAACTTACGAGCTGCTTTCAGATGAACCGCTCGGAACCGAAAATAGCGATGACGACGACGACGAAGACGACGACGAAGAATAAACGGGCGGCGCGCGTTCGTCTTACCGTCGCGTGCGGTGATGAATTGCGCTTCTTTGAAATTCCTTTGCAGACTGCCAGCGTAGAGGAATTTCAAAGAGCCGTTTCATTAGCTGCGCTTTCGTTCTCGCAAACATTCGATGCGGAGTTGAAGAATCAAACATCTTCGCCGCGTCCACAAGTAACATGAAAATTATCGTCGGCGCATTGGTGCTCTTGGTGTTGCTTCTCAAAAGGTAAAACGCTTGTCGCGGGGAAGCGAAAACGAGCGAATCCACCTTGTAGACCCATAGACGAGCGCGGAATAGTTAAAGCGTCGGAGCGTATGCGGAGACAGCCTTACCGCGTGAGTGTAGCCAGCGCGCACGCAATGTTATGAAGCGAGACATGCCCGCGCTGGCGTAACCCAAGCCCGAAACGATGAGCACACAGCTTAAAAGCAAATGGCGATCAGCCGATACGAGGCCGCGTAATGTGGCTGCGATCCACAGAGAATTTCTTGACCGTGAGACGTGGCGTTTTCGTGAGTATCTTACGCCGGACGGCACGCCGCGCGATGTTGCGATGCTTGGCAAGTTGATTGAGCTAGGAATGGCAGACGGTCAACTGCTCACCTTTGAAGACAATCCGGCAGCACTCGGCGCGAGCGGCGGCAAGGTAAAGCGTCGTTTGCATATTGGTCTTTCTTTTCCTTATGAGATGCCAGAGGGCTTAGAGCTGTGGCGCGAATATAATTTTGGAGACATCCAGACCGTATCTTACAAAGCGCGGAAGCCTCATCTCGATACAGGCAAACTTAACGAATATGAACATACGTTCGGGGATGAAAATGGGGAATTGCCTCAACTCATCTTCATCAATGGCCTTCTTCGATTCCGCTTTGGAAGCTACTACATTACAAAGTACGGAATTCAAAATTAGACCTTAATCAATGTCGAATAAATCAAACGAAATTGCGGGGAATGACGGTCATTTTATGGACGGTGCGACGGTCTGCGCGTGGTGTTGCGGCGGCGGTGGCATGGTGTATTTGTGGCGGCTTCTTGGTTGTTTCGTGGTGGAGGCGGTGTAAATGTCCAGAAGAAAACCACACACAGAGCAGTTGCAAGCTGTTCCAGACCCGGTAGAGCGCCAGCAAAAAACGACGCGCAAGCCAGAGCGCGAAACATTGAATGTGTATCGGCTGCCGGATGATGACGATGACGCCAGCGCAGAGCGTGAATTTTTGTTGACGTTGCCTGTCGGCGTAGATGTAGAGCGGCGCATCAAGCGCGAATATGGCGCGGGACATTATCGCATCGAGACGCGGCGCGGTGGCCGTTTCGTCTCTGTCTATGAAATGCACTTTGATGAGCCGCCGCGCCGTGAAGAATCAGATGAGCGCGAAAGCGACGTGCCGGAAGATTTCGATGAGCGTGTAGCGCAGGCCGTCGAGGATGTTTTGGAAGCGCGGCGCATCGAGCGCGAGCGGGCAAAGTTGTTGAGGCCGAATCCATCGCCGCGAGCAATCACGCAAACGACGGGGCAAGCGCAAACGCCCGCCGATCCGGTTGGCGATGCTTTGCGATTGCTGCGCGAGTTTAAGAAGCTGGAAGCCGAAACCGCGCCGCAATCGCCTGTGACGACTACCAGCGCTCCGCAGTTGAGTGATGAAGACCGCGTAACACTTGCACTCTTCAAAAATGCTGACTTGCTTGGCACTATCACGAGCGGCATCACGCGAGCGCTTACGGCGGCCACTGGTGGAAAAGTTACCGAGCCGGAAGGCGGCATTGAGAAAGTGCTGAACTTCGTGGAAAGGAATCCGAAAGTCGTTGCTGCTGTGGATTCCAAGATAGAACGTGTAGCTAATTACTTTATGCCTGAAAAGAATGATGATGATGAGGAACCATCCGAGGAAACGCCGCTTGCCGATCAAGTGCTAGAGCTGGCGCGCGAGCGCTGCGCCGCGAATGAGCCGATCACGCTTGATGATCCGTTGCTCGTGAAAATGCGCGAGCAAGAGCCAGAACAGTATCAGGAGCTTTTATTCAACCTTCAGAACGCGACAGTGGATCAGCTAATTACCGCCTTTAGTGCGGAAGATGGAAGTTTTGCTCTTATTCTAAAAGCCCCTCATGCGCGGGAGTGGGTTTCTAGGTTGAAGGAATTAGCGATAGCGACACAAAGCGACAAGCCGACATAACTTTTACTGTCGCTTAGTGTCGCTTTGTCGCTTTGTCGCTTTGTCGCTTTGTCGCAATTGAATAAGCCTTGACGAGTGGTGTGATTAGTGATTTATTGTGTATCAACACGTAGCGCGTGCAGACCATGTGTCTTGCTCGTTAGTGGTGAATTTCATTTGCCACTAGCGAGTAGGTTTCAAAATAAGAAACCGCGCTTCCCTTGTTTTATCTTGACGGATACAGGGAAGCGCGGCGCTCTAAACAACCGCTGGTAGTGACAGCGATTGAGATGTACGCCGATTGCGGCGGCGGTACAGCTCCATCATACCGATTGCATCTTTCCTGTCAACACCGGCGCTTACATTGGTAAGTGTCGAGAGTGCAAACTTCTCTCAAAACAAAATCCGAACAAACGCCCGCGCGTGATGGAGTGTCGCTTGCCTGCTATCGCTCCACGCGAGGTATACAGATAGCTTCACGCATTGACGCGGCGGCAAGCCTTGACCATGCGCAGGCGTTGGCCGTTGGTGACAAGCTGCGGCGCTGTGCCGATCTTGAAAACGTCTGGCATGGCGACGGCCTGCATAATAGCGACGGCGACGTGTACGAAGGCGTGGGTGCTCTGTGGGCTTGTAATGAGCGGCTTTGCCCTTCGTGCCTTGCATCGCGTAGCCGTAAGTCGCGTGCGCGTGCGCGTGCGGCCATTATGCGCCCGGCAATGCGGAGCGGTTATCTTTGGCGCTTCGTTACGTTGACCATGCCGACGCTGCCGGGCGTCTCGCTTCCGGTTGCAATGGATGTGATTGCGCGGGCGTGGCGGCTCTTTAGTGGCAAGCGCAGCGCGTCTTATAAGTGGTGGTCTGAATCTGTGAGCGCGGGCGTCAAGGGCGTCGAGTTTACTTTAGGCGACTCGAAACGATTGCAAAGGGAAGGGCGCGAGTGGTCGCCGGAGACAGACGGTTATCATGTTCATGTTCACTTGCTCGTATTGTCGCGCTGGATTGAATGGCGGCGCTTGCGCGAAGAGTGGACGGCCTGTCTAAAGGTTTCTTTAGCGGAGCATGGCATAGAGCAGGGAATCAACACGCGCGACGGTCTGGCGGTCTGTGACGTGCGCCTTGTGGTCAATAAAAAGCAGGGTTCAAAGTCCACTATCACGGGCGAGGGCGCAATCAATGAAGTCGCCAAGTATGTAACGAAATCTGAAAGCTGGTTATCAGTGCCGGACGCGCAGCTTGTCGAGATTGCATCTATTGAACGGTGGCCGCGCATGTTTGAATTGCTTGGCGAGTGTCGAGAGCAACGAACGCCCGCGCGGATCGCTGCCGACAAAGAGCGACGGCTGGCAAGAGAAAGCGAAAAGCAATGGTGTGCGGAGTTGGAAGAGACGCGCAAAAACATTTCCGTTGATGAACGGCTCGAAGCGTTGGAGTCCGGCGCGGAAGTTAAAACGGAAAAGCGTTGGAGCGTCGAGCGTGGCGAGTTGGTCGAGAGCGACGTAGAAGTAATAAACGATGTTCAACTACTCCAAGATGCGCGGGCGGAGCTTCGCATCTTGTGGGAGCTATTGCCAGCGACACGCGCCGCGCTGGAAGCGCGGACTGCTTACCTTGATACTCAAAACCTATCTGCCCTGAAAAACGCGCGAGATGGAACAGTCTTTCGACATAAGAGACGCGCGAAGTCTCTCCGGGAGCGAGGCCGGGACTTGATCGAGCGCGGCGAACGTGAAAAGTGGCGTGAAGAGTTGGCTGCGCATGTTGCGGAAGTGCAGAGCTATCGGCGCTCACAGCAAACATGGCGCTATCCGTATGCTGAATTCTCTGATCTGTCGGGCGGGCGCTGGTATGGTCTGCGTGCTAATCCGGCTTCGGCTTCTGTTTGATTATGTGCGGTTTCGATTCGCTGGAAATTATTTGCGGGCGTGTTGGTGGTAACGAGCGGGCGCGATCCGCGCCGATGGCGAGCGGCTAGGGAAAATTCCTAGCCGTGATTCGTATAGCTTTGATGCGTGACAGAAAAAGGCATCCAACCGCCTTGCCCGCCTTCTGCAAACGTGCCACAGCGCCCGCTATAAACCTGTTTTTCAACTAAATACGCTATTTGTGACTCCGCGCGGCTTTTTCTCCCGCGAGAAGTCACACCGTGACAGACCGGGCTTTCGCGGCGCTCGAGGTGTCACGTTATCGGGGTGGGTGACGCTTCGCGCCATGACATGCGTTGTCGCCCGTTTCGGTGTCAAAGAAGTCTTCGGAATTCGTCAACGCTCATGCCTGTTTGTTTGATTATGGCGGCAAGCGTTCCGGTCTTTAAGTCTTTGTTGTGATACGGGACGGAAACAAAAAGCGTCGGGTTTGATGGGTGCGTGAAATGGTGATGACTGCCGGAAACGCGGTCAAGCACGAAGCCAGCGCGTTCGAGTGCTTTGATAACTTTCGCTGGCTTGGCAACGGGAAGCTTTGTCATGCGGCTTCGACGCTGACAGGCTCGGAGATTGTTTGCACGTCTTCAGGGATTGGTAATTTATGAGCGCGCAAACATTCTAGGTGTCCGCGAATGGCATCGGCGGCCATGTGGCGAGCTTCTTCGATGGTGTCGCCTTCGGTGACGACGCCGGGCAACGCGGGGCATGTAACGACAAAGCCGCCTTCTTCGGCGGGCGTAAAAAGCACTGTGAAGTTATAAATCTTTTGTTCCATGAAGATGATTGTAGCACTTTGCCATTGGTCGCGTTCTATTCGTCAATCGAGCCGCCGCGACGCTCTTTCACTTCGCGGCTGACTTCCGCCCGGCTCAATAGCTTTTCGCCGGATGCGACAATGCGCCGACGGGCGGTTATCAATTTACGTCCAAGTTCGGTGCGTGGCTGATAGTCTTTACTCTGTGGTTTTGCGGATTTGAACTTTCCGAGAAACTTTCCACGCTCGCCGCCACTGAAATCAACGGACGTGGGCATCTTATTTTCTTTTTTCATGCAGGGCTATCTTAGCATAATTTTACTACTTTTCGGGATGGGTGACGCTTCGCGCCAGACATAGATTGTCGCACGCTGTTTCTTGTGCTATAAAGTGATTATGAACAAAGAACAGGCTGCGAAGAAGTTGCAGATGTCGGTGCGCTCGTTACAGCGTGCGGTTGCGGCTGAAATGGAAAAGCCGAAAGAGGAACGACGGCTTAATGTTGTTTATAAGCGCGGCAAAAGTGGGAAAGACGAAGCGGTTTATGATGCGGGCGAAGTGGCTGCGTACAAGCGAGAGCGTGAACAAGTCACGGAGCGCGAGCCGACGCCGAAGAAAGAAAGCAACGCTTTAATTTCTATGACAATGGGCGACGCTTCGCGCCAAACGCAACTTGTCGCCCTTGTTTCAGCCGTGCGTGAGATAGTACAGGCCACGCCGACGCGCGCAGACGTTACGTTATCAGACCTCGCGGTTAAGCCGCTTCTAAAGTTGGATGAGGCCGCGCGGTTGACCGGATTGAGCCGCGCCATACTGCGCGAAGCAATCGAAGCCGGAAGCTTGAAAGCTAAAATAGTTGGGCGGGCATGGCGTGTGCGTCGCGTTGATCTTGACGCCTATGTATCAGAGTCTTTTAAGTAATTGTTCTTTGAATAAGTGAGAAGTTTTGAAAGCTTCTCAAAAAGCGAGACGGCCACACGTTAGAGGCGTGTGGCCGTCTCTAAGCACGTCGCAAGACTTTAACCGGAAGTGCGATATGCCTGTCTGGAAGTGTAATGCTCACAGGCCGCATAGCGCCACGCGAACGGAGGCGTTATGCAAAAAGCAGAACCAATTTTTAGTAAGACATTCATGCGTCATATCTTTCATGGGACACAAGGCGGTGGTTTTCATTTTGAAGGCGCGGGGATGCGGGCGCAGTTCGGCGCGAGTGTAATTGAAGAGACGCGGGGGAATATTAGCGGCAAGGGAATCTATACGGCAGATGTGTTTATTCGCGGTGGCCGAAAGAAAAATACTTCTAGCTTCTTTCCGCAATATTGGACGCGGATACAAGTGCTTGAATCTGTCAGGGAAGCCTATGCAACGCGAAGACATTTGCGCGATGGTTTTAGGTGGGCTTCTGGATGGTCGGAAACGTACAAGCTGCGAATTTTGATGTGTCTTGATGGTGAAGGCAGGATATGTACTGCATATCCATTGAGAGGCACACCGAGAAGTCGATCAGCGATAGAAGGGAAGCGACGCCGTCGAGCGCGTAGAACGGCGCTTCGCTGGTGGGCGTTCGTTCTGGTGATGAATTGGATGAAGCATTACAATCTTGAGGCCGCGTTTGTACAGATCGAACCTTTGAGAAAACATTAAAGCGTGCGCGCTGTTTAGGAAAGAAAGTAGAGGCTGAAGCAATGAATGAAGTTACAAGCAGATTTAATGAGTTTAGAAAGCGTCTTGCTGGTGCTAGCAGCGCACCAAGAGCAAAAAGACCGCTCTGCTCAAACCCCTTTATGATGACTACGGAGAGTCATCTTAGGCTTGCGTTGGATGAATGGCTTAGAGAAAAACGCCCTGACTTGCACGCCGTCGCCTCTGGTAACGACCTTAATGCCTTTCTAAAAGAGCTGTTCATTTCTCAAGGTGTAGCGACGTTCGACGCGCTGATTAAATTTTTGAGGTTGGCTCGAAAAGAATATGTACTACAAAACATCGCGCCATCTAATAGAAAAAGCAAGCTAATGCCCGGCGAGCGTGCATCAAATCAGGTGAAGAAAGGATATGACCTATATCAAAAGTCTGTGAACGCCGGAGAAAAGCCAGACTGGGAAGAGATAGCGCGCGAATGTTTGCCAAATCCGGGAAAGGCTAATTCAAAGGCGACGTGGCAGCAAAGAAAAAGTAACTTTAGAAAGGCAATTTTTGCGCATAAACGTCGCCTTAAAAAAGGGTAGTGTCTACTCGGAAAAATATTTCCTTAAAAGTAGACGTTGTAAGTGTAGGTAAACACGAAGCTTAACGAAGCCTCTGAAAATAAACGGCAACGCGAGATTTGAAATCTCTCGCGTTGCCGTTTTGCTTGCTAGGCTTTTAGCTATGAAAGGGGATCGCCCATGAAGACGAGATTCCATAACCCAACAAAACCACACTTGGAGGAAACACGAATGTCTACCATTAAAGAATTGCGCGCGGAAAACGAAGCCCAATGCGAGAAGATTGAAGAGTTGGAGCAAAAGTATGACGAACTGCGGGCTTCGGTTCTTGGAACTTACGAGCTGCTTTCAGATGAACCGCTCGGAACCGAAAATAGCGATGACGACGACGACGAAGACGACGACGAAGAATAAACGGGCGGCGCGCGTTCGTCTTACCGTCGCGTGCGGTGATGAATTGCGCTTCTTTGAAATTCCTTTGCAGACTGCCAGCGTAGAGGAATTTCAAAGAGCCGTTTCATTAGCTGCGCTTTCGTTCTCGCAAACATTCGATGCGGAGTTGAAGAATCAAACATCTTCGCCGCGTCCACAAGTAACATGAAAATTATCGTCGGCGCATTGGTGCTCTTGGTGTTGCTTCTCAAAAGGTAAAACGCTTGTCGCGGGGAAGCGAAAACGAGCGAATCCACCTTGTAGACCCATAGACGAGCGCGGAATAGTTAAAGCGTCGGAGCGTATGCGGAGACAGCCTTACCGCGTGAGTGTAGCCAGCGCGCACGCAATGTTATGAAGCGAGACATGCCCGCGCTGGCGTAACCCAAGCCCGAAACGATGAGCACACAGCTTAAAAGCAAATGGCGATCAGCCGATACGAGGCCGCGTAATGTGGCTGCGATCCACAGAGAATTTCTTGACCGTGAGACGTGGCGTTTTCGTGAGTATCTTACGCCGGACGGCACGCCGCGCGATGTTGCGATGCTTGGCAAGTTGATTGAGCTAGGAATGGCAGACGGTCAACTGCTCACCTTTGAAGACAATCCGGCAGCACTCGGCGCGAGCGGCGGCAAGGTAAAGCGTCGTTTGCATATTGGTCTTTCTTTTCCTTATGAGATGCCAGAGGGCTTAGAGCTGTGGCGCGAATATAATTTTGGAGACATCCAGACCGTATCTTACAAAGCGCGGAAGCCTCATCTCGATACAGGCAAACTTAACGAATATGAACATACGTTCGGGGATGAAAATGGGGAATTGCCTCAACTCATCTTCATCAATGGCCTTCTTCGATTCCGCTTTGGAAGCTACTACATTACAAAGTACGGAATTCAAAATTAGACCTTAATCAATGTCGAATAAATCAAACGAAATTGCGGGGAATGACGGTCATTTTATGGACGGTGCGACGGTCTGCGCGTGGTGTTGCGGCGGCGGTGGCATGGTGTATTTGTGGCGGCTTCTTGGTTGTTTCGTGGTGGAGGCGGTGTAAATGTCCAGAAGAAAACCACACACAGAGCAGTTGCAAGCTGTTCCAGACCCGGTAGAGCGCCAGCAAAAAACGACGCGCAAGCCAGAGCGCGAAACATTGAATGTGTATCGGCTGCCGGATGATGACGATGACGCCAGCGCAGAGCGTGAATTTTTGTTGACGTTGCCTGTCGGCGTAGATGTAGAGCGGCGCATCAAGCGCGAATATGGCGCGGGACATTATCGCATCGAGACGCGGCGCGGTGGCCGTTTCGTCTCTGTCTATGAAATGCACTTTGATGAGCCGCCGCGCCGTGAAGAATCAGATGAGCGCGAAAGCGACGTGCCGGAAGATTTCGATGAGCGTGTAGCGCAGGCCGTCGAGGATGTTTTGGAAGCGCGGCGCATCGAGCGCGAGCGGGCAAAGTTGTTGAGGCCGAATCCATCGCCGCGAGCAATCACGCAAACGACGGGGCAAGCGCAAACGCCCGCCGATCCGGTTGGCGATGCTTTGCGATTGCTGCGCGAGTTTAAGAAGCTGGAAGCCGAAACCGCGCCGCAATCGCCTGTGACGACTACCAGCGCTCCGCAGTTGAGTGATGAAGACCGCGTAACACTTGCACTCTTCAAAAATGCTGACTTGCTTGGCACTATCACGAGCGGCATCACGCGAGCGCTTACGGCGGCCACTGGTGGAAAAGTTACCGAGCCGGAAGGCGGCATTGAGAAAGTGCTGAACTTCGTGGAAAGGAATCCGAAAGTCGTTGCTGCTGTGGATTCCAAGATAGAACGTGTAGCTAATTACTTTATGCCTGAAAAGAATGATGATGATGAGGAACCATCCGAGGAAACGCCGCTTGCCGATCAAGTGCTAGAGCTGGCGCGCGAGCGCTGCGCCGCGAATGAGCCGATCACGCTTGATGATCCGTTGCTCGTGAAAATGCGCGAGCAAGAGCCAGAACAGTATCAGGAGCTTTTATTCAACCTTCAGAACGCGACAGTGGATCAGCTAATTACCGCCTTTAGTGCGGAAGATGGAAGTTTTGCTCTTATTCTAAAAGCCCCTCATGCGCGGGAGTGGGTTTCTAGGTTGAAGGAATTAGCGATAGCGACACAAAGCGACAAGCCGACATAACTTTTACTGTCGCTTAGTGTCGCTTTGTCGCTTTGTCGCTTTGTCGCTTTGTCGCAATTGAATAAGCCTTGACGAGTGGTGTGATTAGTGATTTATTGTGTATCAACACGTAGCGCGTGCAGACCATGTGTCTTGCTCGTTAGTGGTGAATTTCATTTGCCACTAGCGAGTAGGT
>MWWH01000170.1_pt1 | contig 17442 bp, 13 predicted proteins | sample 1047231 | NCBI WGS metagenome assembly MWWH01 (sample SAMN06349967, study PRJNA376086) | soil metagenome | isolation source: MG3-2 sample Antarctic (ecotone) soil | place: Antarctica | collected 2015-01-13 | reverse complement strand
CATGGTTATATTTTGGTGCCGCCCGTAGCTGAGAGGTACAGAATGATAGCGGGCAGGAATGAAGATGACATTCACTTATTCATCATTATACCAAACCAAAACCCTGCCAATTTCCCCTTGTCAAGGTTGCGCTGGCAAGGATTGGCAGGGAATATGCATATTAAAGAGATGAAGCCGGATAGCGGTATAATTCAATAGTTAGTGCTTGTAGCGCGATTAAGTTTAGTGGAGAAATCAAATGCCTTATAGATGCACACTAAGTCTCATTAGCGATGAGACTGGCGAGACTATTTCACTTGAAGCTGAGTTCTCAGATGATGAGGTAAGACTCCTCGAAGCATTTGTTCAGTATGCAGATGAAGTATGGGACTCTGACTTTATGAAAAGTGAGGAGAGAGGACAGTTTAATATTGAATGGGAAAAAGAATCGGGTACAAAAATCACAACGGTTTTGCCAGATTGGAAACAGGTCATCGTTTTCCTACATAAGTTTCGCCCTATTCTGCTCCAAAATGAGAAAACACAATTCTATAAAATCACTGGCATTCTGGGTCAAAAGTTTGACCATCCAAACTTTAGAAATTCACTCCGTGTCGAACATGAACTATACAGCGGTAAAACCGCCCAAGAAAAGGTTCAATTCCGCAGTGATGGTATTCTCCTAAACTCTGAGAGGGTACTGTTTGACTGGCTGAACGCTCACGAATATCACAGGGAAGAAGACAAGCAAAAATTTATTGAAAGTCTACATCATTTGATACCCTTAGATGCTTCAAAGGTGATTTTCTTGAGGCTGTTAATTGATAAAGCAACTGCTTCAATCAATATAGCTAACTTAATCCGAGTGATATTGGGCAAGCAACAGGAAGTAACAATCTCAATGAAGCGCCCTTGAACGATGAACACGGTTTCCTTCACTCGATACCTCGTCAGAGCACGCCCCTTATAAGCTAGTTATGAGTTAGTTCCCGCGCCAAAGCGAAGCGCAGGCTAATCTAGTTTGAGGCTGATGGAGCGGTTAGCGACAGAAGCCCGGAGCGCCCCTGAAGGATGCAATGCGGTGAGCGTTGCAGCCGGAAGGGTGCAGCCCAACGGGATGCAAGCGGAGCCGGTGCGCGGCAAACGAGTGAGCTTGCGAGCGAGTGTTTTTGGCGCGCACCGGGCAAACTAGATTAGCCTGCGGTAAGCAGGCGCGGAGTTAGTTTTAGTTGTGCGCGGTTTAGCTGAACAGTCCCACATACCTTGTATGCGGGGGTAAATGAGGCGATTTTTGCGAGTTAGTTTAGTGGCTTGCTGGGGCTTCTATGGCGGGGTCGTGGGTGCATTTTCTGACTGACTTGAGACCATCCTTTTCGATATAGACAAAGCCGTTCATTTGTTTGCAGAATGAGCATTGATTAATAATTGCTCGCCGCTTTTGAAACTGCTGCTGCTGGGCTTGTTCCTGCTGTTTGGCTAGAAAGCTCTCCGGGGCGCTGTAATTGGCTTCTATCGCCTTAATAATCCAGCCGGCTACGTTAGCCGGCTTTACGTTCCGGTGCTGCCAGTAGGCAAGCTGTAAGGCGACCGCTTCCCTTTTCTCTTTGACCAACTCAAGAGCTTTTATTGCCATGATGCCGAACTCGCCTACGAGCTGGTTGACCATCTGTTGATTCTCGGCATCCTCGGCGGTAATGAGAGCCATAGTAACGGCTTCTGTGCCTGCTGCCGGAGCTTCACTCCCCTGCTCTGCTGGTGGCTTGCTGGTCGTGATGCCGCCTTGTGGCGCTGTGTGAAATTCGGCTGTTTTAGCTGCTAGGTTTTTGGTGCGTTTGCGGTAAATGTGTCCTTGAATCCGCGCAATGGATTCCTTTGCGCCCTCCCCTGGGTAGTATCGGATGATATAATCAACCTCTTTGTCCGGTTCTTTTATGGCACGATATTCAACCTTGCTGATGTATCCGCTTGCTATGTGGTCTTTTACAATCCTGTCCATTTGAAAGCGCACCCGTTTATGCTCTGAGTATCGTTTCAATGTGTGATGATGCTGCGCATACCAGGAATATCGAACCTCACAGAACTGCCCTTTGTTCTTCACCACGCCGAATATTTTGGCTGCCATTAATTCATACCAGCGGCGAGATGTGGGACTAACAGAAAATAGATACTGGTTATCAATATATTTCTGGGGCTGATTTTTTTGTATTTGAACTTCAATGGGATGAAGCTGTACATACAAAGTATCTTCAAGTTCAAAATCAAAGTTGAAATTCCCACTATTAAGCTGTTCTTCGGTAACGTGGGTTGCTCCAATGGCATAAATCGTCAGTTTTGAAAACGTAGCATTAATACGTTTAAAAATCGGATTGCCAGCAGCATCAATTTCAGTGGTTGGTATCCATAAGTCTGCTATACAGGAAGCTGCTCCGATTTGATGTAAGGCTTTCAATAATCGTCGAGCTTCCCAACCACCCTGCCCCCAATCTACAGCTCGGAGACATTCTCTAATTTTGCCAAGAGGAACAATGCTAATCTCCTCCCCTTCAGCCTGATTAATGCGCGCATCGAAAGACGGCTTAACTAGCCGCATCCAGGTTTCGTGTGCGTCTATCGCTGGTGCGCCTATAGCCGGATTCGTATTGGGGAAAACTTGCCAGCGTATCGGTCTGCCCAAGCCATCTACGCCGCGATAATCAATATTCTGGGTAAGGGTGTTTTTTTGCTTCGTGAGGTAAAAAAATGGAAGGTCGGTTGTGGCTCGTGGAACGAGCACAACGCTATGTTGCCCTGGTTTAATTGGGATAAGTTCGACAGCCATTAGGTATAGAAAGTTAATTTGGCAACAACAAATTCCCTTCTCCCCTCTCGTGTCCGATAACCACTATATACTTTGTTGTTGTTTATCATATTAATACTCTTAATACAAAAACTCCTATTTCGATTTCTCTAATGTTATCAGACACTTAATCTCGTTTTGGGCACTTGATATGACACAGCCGGGGCACCTGATTAGACACACTAAAGGCACTTGTTACGACACACACGGGCACTTGATATGACACAGTTGGGGCACCTGATTAGACACAGACTGACTGCTCCTGATAGCACACAAATATCTACCCTGTGCCAATATGGAATACCGCTCAATCCAAATGCTTTGTTGCCGCCGACTGAGCAATGTTTCATGGCGCGGTCACTACTTGATACACAGTTTTATCCCTACTGAGCACACAAACGGAGAGGGGAATTAGGATGATTTTTATCTCAATGTGCAAGTAGTAAGTGCCCTCATTATACCACGTCCTACCGGAGCGCAACCGCCCTAGGGCTATGCGCGTATTTCGCCAAAACTGCCTCTAGGAGCCGCGTTCATAGGTTCCTCGTCCCAACCTTCGGCTAAGCCTCAGCGCGGGCTGTATGCGGCTCCTGGCAAGCCTCAAAGCGCGTTGCTCAGTAGGGTCATATTCTTGCTTGCGCTCCCGCTGCAATAGCGTGTTGGGCAGACGCTTTACCTGGGGTCGGGACCCTACGCCGAGCCACCAGTTAGCAACGGGGAAGTGCCAGGAGCTTAATCTAATTGTAGCACTTCGCCTGAGACGTACTCTTGACAGTCTCTTACTAAGCTGCCTCGAAACTGGCACTCTTTCACTATCACGCCAAAAGGGGGAACTGAGGTGGAAGCTAAAAAAGCATGGGTTGATTTCAACCTGATTAAAGCCGCCGTCACGATGGAGATGTTAATGGTGCAATACGGCATCACCGGTCTCGTGAGAAAAGACGATGAGCTGCGCGGGGTCTGCCCCGTTCACCAAGGTAAGAGTAAGCGGGAGTTCTCGGTAAACCTCGTCAAAAATACGTTCTGTTGCTTCGCGCCTGCATGCAGGGCGCGAGGTAACGTCTTGGATTTCGTCGCCCGCATGGAACGCTGCACGGTTAGAGATGCCGCAGTGAAGCTCAACGAGTGGTTCACTGTCACGGCTCAGACAGTAGGGGAGAGTGAAACAGTGGTCGCGGAGACTTCGCCGGTTCACCATACGGAACCAGTTGCGGTGCTCGTCGCTGAAGTTGAAACGCACGTCGCCCGCGCCCTGCATCACGCCACCCTCGCCACAGCCAAAGTAGCCGCCCTCAAACAGCTTCTCGCCGCTCGCTAAATCCCTACACAACAGCACGCCGCCGCGCTTGCAAATCTAGGTTGCGGCTAACCTCGCACGGCGTTATCTGGTTAGTGCCGGCAGCTAGATGCAGTACATTCAGGCGATTTGCTAAACCCAAGTCGCCTCTTTTCTTTTCAAAGAAAAGCAGGGTTAGAGTTTTTGAATATAGCTTTCGAGGTCGCTCCGCTTCATACGCCAGCCGCGCCCAATGATTTTCGCCTTCAGTTTCTTACCTCGAATTGCTTCTCTGAGGTGTTGGCGGGACAGTCCGGAGAGCTGCGCGGCTTCTGCTAGATTCAGCGTCAGTTTGTTCTCTACTGCGACCGCCGGTACGCGCTGAAGTAGGGAAGTGATAAGCGCTTCATCTCGCGCCTGAAGATGTTCCAGAAAACCTGCCATCCCTGCCAAAGAGCGTATGGCAAGCTTGTCAGATGTGGCGCGGTTTTCGGTTGGTGGTTGGTCAGTGGCGAGTCGCACGCCGGTTGGTTGGCTCAGTTCTTCTTTCAGCTTTTGTAAGTCAGCATCATCGTACACAGCGACATTGCCGCGCGTGCCTTTAACGTAGGTAACTTGAATTTTGCCCTGTGCGGCGTAGCGGGCAAGGGAACGCTCAGACACATTTAAAAAGGCGCAAGCTTCTTGTTTATTCATGGCGCTGGCTTATACCGTGCCAATTCATTGACTGTCAAGGTTTCCCTGGCAGGGTTTGGCAGACAATCCACAGGGCAGGGAAGTGAGTTTGCTATAATGAGGGTGAACAAACGTTTACCTATGCTTGTCTTTGTATTTCGCAAAAAACCTTGTAAAGACCACTGGCTATTTATGGAGCAGTCCAAACGGTATTACATGATGTGCAGGAAGTGCGGTTGGAAAATATATGATGCCGGCTGGCATTTGCGACCAGTGAAGTTTGAAAACCGCTGGTACTTTGACCACTAGAGAACAGGGAGACTTAGGTTGTAGGAGATGTAGCATTATGAGAACAGCTAAATTCTCAATTGATGTCTATGGGGACCAGGTTTTCGACGGCTATACGCAAGGGGAGACCTGGAATGGATGGGCTTGCCCGTTCTTTACCTTTGAACAAGCGCAACGAATTGTCCAGGCGCATAAAGGTTTTGAACTGGCGGCTTGGTACGATAAGGAGCAAGACAGTTTCGCTTTTTGTTTTGAACAGGACAGGACAGCGGACAGGGACGAATTCGGCTCAAAGAAAATTGAAGGGCAAAAACTGTACCCTGTCGGCTCTCACTGTTGGATTTGGGAAGAAGCCACTGCGTAAATCCTATGCCGGACAACTTAACGCCGGAGCAGCGCAAGTACACAATGTCCCGCGTTAGGAGCTACGATACAGGACTGGAAAAAATCGTACGCTCTGAGTTGCACCGTCGGGGACTTAGGTTTAGGAAACACGTTAAAACTCTCCCAGGTGTCCCTGATGCAGTTTTCCCTAAAGCGAAAGTGGCTGTATTTATTGACGGTGATTTCTGGCACGGTTATAAGCTGCCACAGTGGGAGCACAAGCTAAAGGATTACTGGAAAGAGAAAATCAAACGAAACATAAAACGAGATAAAAGAAATCACAGAAAGTTGCGTTACATGGGGTGGCGCGTCATTCGCATATGGCAGCACGAAGTTAAAATCGACCTTGACGCTTGCGTTCAGCGCGTTGTAGAAGCTGTGCGCATGCAGGATGGCAGCCCTGATAAATCGTCTTGACGAAACCCGCCCAACTGCTACTCTTTACCTTAGCAACAGTACTTAATTATGATTACGCGACCTTCGAGATTGCGTAACTTACGGGGAGCATCGCATGGCGAACGCCGCAGCCGTCAAACCAGGACTTTTCGGTTTAGAACATACCAATAGAGATTTCACTAAAAAAGACTTTTGGGGAAAGAACCAATTTAACAGTTCCTTTCCGGCGGCGCTGGCTTGCTATATGGGACAAAAGGGGCTGCAACCTGTTTACCTCTGCCTCAATAATCAAAGGAAAATCGTTCACTCTAAAATATCCGTCGAGCATCTCTTTGGTTTAAAGCAACTTGCTCCGAATTTATACTTTGCTTTCGAGACAGTTTATTCCGCGCACTCCACGCTTGCTATTGGCAGCGTCCCTCGCGCCGACCTGGTTACGTTTAATAAAAGCAGCGATCCGCCGCTGGCGTTGCGGGCGTTGGAAGTGAAGCTGACGGCGCTTCCGGACAACACTACTTGCACTTTAGCTGATGTCAATTATGGAAGCGAGATTGTCGTTAGACCGGACACTATTGTTTATCTGGCGCTGGGCATCGCAGACATTTACAAGAACGACCGACAGACTTTGCTGGATAGGCTCGACCCTGTATGCCGGCGCGTCAATGATTGGGAAGAAATAGGGGACGTTCAACCGCACATAGGGGCAATCGCCGATGCTCTCGACGACTTGTTACTTCCTAAACTCGAACAGCAAGAGCCGTTCATGATGCAACCGATTTGGAAAACCATTGGAAAGTCGGGCGTACTGCATGAGCAATGTTTCGATATGTTTATATGGAGCGACTTGGGCTTTACGCGATTGTTTACAGACACAGCAAGACGCGAACGCAGCAAACCGGGGATAGCTAGAAACGCCCGCAGCGTCGTTTGGTTGGCTAAAATGCTTCACGAGTTCGCCGTAAAAGGAAGTATGGATTTTCAACAGATTATTGACAGGTACACCTACAACACAAAGAACGATAAAGCCTTCGCCGTCTCCGGGCAGGTAACGAATCCTTTTATGAGATGTGCAGAGCTGACAACGCCGAGGGTTGATAAAAATTCAATTAAAGAAATTATCTTGGGCGGCGGGCAAAAGTTCTTGAGTCCGGAGCGACGACTTGACGCAGCGATACTGAACACCCCTGGGCTGTTTGAGCATGACCCAAGCGCCGGCGCTGCGGAGGATGAAGCGCAATGAAAGTAATTGACCTTTTTTCCGGCTGCGGAGGTATGTCGCAAGGATTTCAAAACGCAGGCTATGAAATTGTTGCAGCGTTCGACAAATGGAAGCCGGCTATAGAAATTTACCGCAAGAATTTCACCGACCATCCGATATTTGAAAATGATTTAGGCGAATTCGACGGCGACGTATTGGAATTCTCTAAGTTCGAGCCGGATATGATTATTGGCGGACCTCCCTGCCAAGATTTCTCGTCCGCTGGCAAGCGTGACGAGAGCTTGGGCAGGGCGGACCTCACCGTTATTTTTGCAGAGTTAGTGTCGGCGGTATTGCCAAGATGGTTTGTGATGGAGAACGTTGAAAGAGCGGCGGGTAGTAGAGCTTTTGCAAAGGCGCGACGCATCTTTGAAGCAGCCGGGTACGGGCTGACCCAAACGGTATTAGACGCGAGCTTATGCGGCGTGCCTCAGTATAGGAAGCGACTATTTCTTATTGGAGAATTCAACGGGTTGAACGACGCTTTAATCCCTTTCCTTATTAGAGGGTTGGCTAAAAACCCGATGACGGTGCGAGACTACATGGGCGACAGACTTGAAATTGACCACTACTACCGACACCCTAGAAGCTATGCGCGGCGCGCGGTGTTCAGCATAGACGAACCCAGCCCAACGGTTCGGGGGGTCAACAGACCAATACCGGGCACCTACCAGAACCATCCCGGCGACACGGCTCCCGTTTCGCCTTCATTAAGACCACTGACGACTAAAGAGCGCAGCCTTATACAAACCTTTCCTGATGAGTTTATTTTCGAGGGGTCGAAAGCAGACTTAGAACAGATGATAGGAAACGCAGTGCCCGTCAAATTAGCTGCGTATGTTGCCCACTGCATTCAGCAATACTTAGTTGAAGGACCGATTGCAGAACAAGTCCCTAAAGAGACTCAGTACGTGCAGTTGTCACTTATTTGATGATTTGTATTCGGCGTACAAACGAGCGGCGCTGCGAAGCTGGCTGGCTGCCGTCGTCCGGTTTGCGCCTGGTCTCAAGTATTCGGCGGCTTCGCTCCACAACCTCTCCATGAGTGCGTCGAGTTTGCTCTGCGAGGACACAGTTCCGTCGAGCGAGACGTTTAGCACCCTCTCAATCCGCCGGCACCTTGAAAGTACGTCTCCGCTCTGTTTCGCGCCAAGCTGTTTATTCTTTAACAGCCAATTTTTGAATCGGTCTTCGTTCATCTGTTCCTCTCAAATGCCGTTTGTACTGTGCAAATATTGGGCGTCAAGTTATTACAGTAGACTAACGGCGTCAATAGTTAAATAATCAAGTCTCCTCAGAAGGCGGCTTTATTCTCTCCAGCCTACAACCTCGTACTTGGCGACAATGATATTTTTTACTCCACAACTAAGGCAGCGGAGTATCCATTGACCATCAATTTTTTCAGGACTGGTGGGAAGGGAAGCGGAGCAATTTTTACATTTGTGCATATAGCGGTTTTGATTAATGATTAGCTGTCAATTGTCTCATCGCATACATATAAGCGAAGCTGCAAATCTTTAAGCTTGCAGTTCTTTCCGCATTCATAACTACCAGTATCATGGCGATTGCTTTTTTGGCTCTCTGCCCAATTAAAACAAGCATCTTGGGTTTTAAAAGTTGGACTAAGGATATAATCACCTGTTAGGTCTCCCTGAGGATAATAGAAACCTAGCCAGGTTGTATCTTTAGATAACCAACGGATAGCCAATAACACTACGAGGCATATAACCACTACACTTGCTGTTTTTCTCATAAATAATTAATTACTGATTAGAATTTGGGAAGCTTTATAAAGTGCTTGCGAGCTTTTGTCTCCCGACTACTGGAAACGAGCTGTGCATAGATGACTGTGTTTTGAATGTTGGAATGCCCTAACCAGTCCTGCACAAAGCGAATATCATCTGAGGCATCGAGTAGGTGAGTAGCTATGCTGTGCTTGAGTACGTGGAAGTGTTGTTTATCAGACGGCAAGCCGGCTGCTTTGGCGTAGTCCTGCATGAGAACGTGCAGCATCTTCCTACTGATTGGTGTGCCACGATTGCTGATAAATAGGGCGGGGAAGTCGTCGGCGCGTGAGCGCAAATAGCTTTTCAAGATTCTAACTTCATCAGGTTGCATGGGGTGCTGTCCAGGGTGAGACCCTTTCAGCCGCTCTACCATGATGCGCTGCTGCTTCCAGTCAACGTGCGTTCTCTGTAGCAAGCCGACTTCGGAAGCTCTCAGACCGTGCCTATAGGCTATCAGAAAGATTGCTTTGTCTCGCTTGCTCTTAATGACGCTAAAGAGTCGCTTCAGCTCGTCATTGGTCAAAAACTTAATGGTGCCGGCTTTACTGGAGCGCATGCGGAGCAGGGGGAGTTGAATTAGACTTTATAACTCTTTTGTCTAATTATACCATGCCCAACAGATGAATTCATTAAGGTTTCTGTGGATAAATAGAAGCGGGTTTTAACTGTAATGTCTAATTAGCGAGAATCAAGCAGTTTCTGACAACAGAATATTGGGAAAGTTTAGGAATGTGATTTAATCGCTATCTTATATAGTAACTAGGGCGGTAACAAGGTTACCATAAGTAACTGTGTAAGATGTTGATTATATAGACTATAGGATAGTTACTATATAAGGTCTTATCTATAGGTAGGGGCGCTTTTTGTTTTGTTCTTCGTCTTGGGGTGTTGCGGCGCGAGCGGCGGCGAGCGGCGGTAGGAACGCTGTATCATGCAGCGTAGTGAAGTCGTGAAGGACGGCGTAAGTAATAAAGTCGTCGTTGGCTACTTTGCGGAAGCTATTAAGGCGAGCCGGCGAATCGAAGATGAACGCCACGCGCGCCGTATCGCGGTAGGGGAGATAGCGCGCAACTTTGGTTAGCAGTTCCTTATTCCCCTCAGTGCCGGCATCGTACTCCCAGAACGTCCGGATGCTGCCGTCCTCGCCGGCAAAATAAATCTCTAAATCCGGATTCAATAATCCCGCCTGATTAAGTTCGGAGTAAAACTTAGCGCTGATGATTTCCAAGTCTGACTTGGCGATTTTTACAAACAAATCGCGCACGGCGAGATTGTGTTTGGTCACATTCGGTTTTTTGCTGACGAAAACTATTTTCTCCTTTTCAAAAACCATCGAGCCAAGTTTGCCGGCGGCTTCGAGTTCGGAGAGTGCCACGCTCGCTGATTTCTTTTTTGAGCCTTCGGTTGCTAGGTCGGCAAAACACAATTCGATTATCTGCTGATTCGATAAATAAGCGGCGAGCGAAAGGTAGTAGAGGATTTTCTCTTTCCTTGTTTTCGGCGCGCTCGGTACTGGGGTGACTGGCGGTGGCTGAGGCGCAGGCGGCGGTGGAGTGGTGGCTGCTGCTTGCTCTGTTGGCTCGCCTTCGGTGTAAGCGGTGCGTGTGTGGGTAATAATATCTTCAGCGAAATTCTGTTGCTGCTTCGGCGGCGCAAGCGTGGTAAAGCAGAACGTGTCTGCGGCTTTGGTAGCCGGGCGGCAGAGGGCAGTGTACGGGGGCAGGTTGAACAGGTCTGTCGGCTCAAAGCTGCCAAGCTGCGAGCGCAAAGAATTAGCGTCCTTATCGCCCACGCCGAACATAATCATGGTGCCGACATTACCGAAAATTGCATCCCGTTGGCTCTCGGTTAGCTGTGAAATGAATTGGTGCGCGAACGTCAAACAGAGCTGGTATTTTCTGGCTTCGGAGAGAATTTTTTCAAAGGCTGATGTAGTGAAGTTTTGAAACTCGTCCACGTAGAGGTAGTAAGGGTGGCGCTCAAGCTTCGGGATACTCGCGCGTCTGGTCACGGCTAGTTGTAATTGCGAGACAAGAATACTGCCGAGTAGCTGTGCCTCTTGCTCACCGATTTCTTTCAGGTTCACGAGCAGGATTTTTTTATTCTGAATCACGTCGAATAAATTTAAACGTCCACGCGGGGCTTTCAGCATGCCGTAGAGCGGCGACAACACGAACTTGCCCATGCGGGTAATGATGGGGGCGATGGCTTCCTTGTGCGCGGCAAAACTGTTCTGCCAGAAGTCAACGAGCGGCGGGAAAGTGAGCTTGCTCACTACCTCTTTGCGGTACGGCTCATTTTGGAGGATGCGGCTAATATCAAAAAAGGTCGCGCCCTCGGTCTGCACAAGCGTATGCAGCGTGTAGCGTAAGAGATTGTCCATTTTCTCGCCCCACGTTTCGCTCTGCCGGCGGAAAGTGGTTTGTAGGTCACTAGCGAGTAGGGCAAATTCTTGGCTGGTCTTGGCGTTCAATACATCGAGCGTAACAGGGTGCGCCTCGTCCTTAGCTTCTAAATAAATCGTGTCGGTAACGCGCTCCTGTGGAATGTATTTGAGCAGGTCCTCAACTAAATCGCCGTGTGGGTCAATGACGCAGACGCCCGCGCCTCTCTGAATGTCTTGGAGCGCAAGGTTAGTAATCAGGGTGGACTTTCCGGTGCCAGACTTGCCGACGATATAAAGGTGCCGGTCACGAATTGAATCAGGCAGCGTTACCGGCTTGGTAATTCCTCGCGCCTGGCTTTCGCCAAGCTGTACTTCGCCGGTAGTAAACAGGTCGGGCGGCAGCTTGGTTTTCATGTTCGCCGTCTCTAGGCGGTCAAAGCCGAAATCTCCATTTGGGAAGTGAGCGAACGCTGCAAGCTCGTCGGCGCTGAGCAGCGTCCAGGTATCGCTAAATTGCTTTTGCCGTTGAATGGCGCTGACTGCATACACGTCTCCCTCCCGCCAATAACGGTGCATGGTTTCGTATTGCCGAACAAAACCGGACTCAATCGCCTTCAGTAATTCCCTGTTCGTGCTGTACAGCTCAATAGCCACAAGCCAAGGCGGTTGTTTGCCAGTCAGCCACGCGCTGCGGTCGCTGAGTGCCGCCCGCATCCTCTGTGTTTCGACTTTAATGAGCTGCGCTATTTCCCCGTCGAGTTCCTGCGCTTCTTTAAGCCGCCGGCGTTCCTGTTGGTAATACTCTCTATCGCCGCCGCGTTCGATGAAATCAATCACGTCCTGCCCAATATTACTAACCAAGGATTTCCTACGCGCGAGCAGTGCGGCTATCTCCGGTTGCCGGTGGAATGATTCGGGTACTACTTCATAGCGATTAAGGTAGTCCTGTGCTATGTGCCAAGCCTCGGCTGCAAGCGGGTACGCCATAATTTGTATGCAACTACTGGCGGCGGCATCGGCGGCGAGCAGGGCAAACAATTGTTGGTAGGGGTCAACGGATGCCTGAGTAAAGGACTTGAGAGCAATCATTTCCTGGCGCGGAACGAGTGCGAGCGCATAGGTTGGCGCAGAGAATTGAAGGGGCATATCAGTAGGCAACGCGGCGAACGTCGGAAAGTGAATCGCTATTTGCCGCTCGATGGGTTCACGGTCAGCGGGAGCGCATGCTATCTGAAAATATGCGCTCTCAGGGGTGGCTATAAGCTCAAAGGCGATGGGGTAGCGAAGCGTCCGGAGCTGGCTAAAGAACTGTGCGGCGTGGCTTATTTTCGTGCCGATGGTCGGCACAATTTTAATGGTGGTGAAGGCGGCGGGAAATGGCGGCTGGGGTAAGTCTATCGGTACATCATATGAAGATGACGACATATGAAAAGGCAGCCTTTCAGGTCGAATGGTATGACCTAGAAGGCTGCACTATATGCGAGTGGGGTTAAGCTCGTAAAGTGGCTTTAGCGTGGGCTGTAGGCGTAGCAGGCGTAACACATCCCTTCCTCGTACACTCCTGATTTGCTGCACCTGCGGCACGAGCGCGCGGCTCGCTTGTCGTGGTACTTCGGGCAATTCCACTTGCTGTGTTCGTCGCAAAAGACTTTCATACGTTTATTGATTACTAATCGAGCAAACTATAAAGCTGGTTGTCTGCCGGCGTTGCCCAAATCGGCTGCAAGATAATCTCCGGATGGGCAAGGTAGTTGGGCTGCGCCGGCTCCCCTGCCCCGGCTTCCTGCGGCGTGGTCAACAGCCTAGAGGTTGTAAACCAGAACAGCGGCGACGGCTTGTTGCCTGAGACCGGATACTCGCGCGCTGCATTACGCAAGGTGTCCGCCCAACCATCGTCAAGCGTCTCGATTAAAACGGCGCGGATTCGTTTGATGCCATAGGTCAGCTCGTGCATTTTCTGCCTGACAATAAATTGGAAGTGGGCGCGCAGCTTCCGGTTGTGTTTCGTCGTCGAGGTGGTCTTGCGGTCTGCTTCGTACATGAAGTGCGCCCACTGATTTTCCGGCGCGTGCTTGGAGTAGTAGAGGCTAAAAAACGCATCGGGGCGATGGGGTAAGTATTCCTGTTCATCTGTTTCTCTCCATGCCGGACGACCCTCAATATCAATCCCGTTGTAGGACAGCTTCGGGGCTGGAACGTGATGCCAAAGGGCTGCGCCCTGCTGCCACTTCGCGAGCACTATCTCCCCGCCTGAGTTCCGGCACGCCAGTTCTAGGGTCGCGTGAAAGCGGCTAATCATCGCCTCATGTTTCAGAAACAAAAGCTTGCCTTGCATCTCGTCTGCTTTAGCGGGGTCGTGAATAGCGGCATAGGCTTTCTCTTTATTGCGTCTGACTGCCTCATAGTCAAACTCGGTCGGGTCACTTCCCTGCTCTACAAGCAGGTCGAGCGCGGCGGTGTTGTCTAAGTAGTAATGAAACTCGCCGGGGTTGCCGATGCGCGGGAAGGCGAAGCGGTTGATAAGCCCGCGATGAAAAAGCATCTGTAGGTGCTGCTGGGTGGTACGCGTATCCCCTACTACTAAATGCACAGTCAATGAAGTCGGTAAAATCCGGTAGCGGTGGATGGTCTCGATGATGGCAAGTGACCGCTCAGTTATCTGGCGGTTGGTGAGTGCGCGCGGTTCCCGCCTGAATTTTGGCAGACGTTGTTGCATTGGCTTGTTTTGTTTCCGTCCTGAGCCTGAAAGGTACTGAATGATAACGGGCGGGAATGAAGATGAGATTAATAGATTCCTCATTATACCAAATAGAAACCCAGCCACTTTTCCCCTTGTCAAGGTTTCGCTGGCAGGGTTTGGCAGGGATTGGACTGACTGTAGACTGTGTCCTGATAAACGTCCGCTTGATAGCATGTATAAGCTAGTTCTGAGCTAGTTCTGAGCTAGTTCCCGCGCCAAAGCGAAGCGCAGGCTAATCTAGTTTGAGGCTGATGGAGCGGTTAGCGACAGAAGCCCGGAGCGCCCCTGGAGGATGCAATGCGGTGAGCGTTGCAGCCGGAAGGGTGCAGCCCAACGGGATGCAAGCGGAGCCGGTGCGCGGCAAACGAGTGAGCTTGCGAGCGAGTGTTTTTGGCGCGCACCGGGCAAACTAGATTAGCCTGCGGTAAGCAGGCGCGGAGTTAGTTTTAGTTGTGCGCGGTTTAGCTGAACAGTCCCACATACCTTGTATGCGGGGGTAAATGAGGCGATTTTTGCGAGTTAGTTTAGTGGCTTGCTGGGGCTTCTATGGCGGGGTCGTGGGTGCATTTTCTGACTGACTTGAGACCATCCTTTTCGATATAGACAAAGCCGTTCATTTGTTTGCAGAATGAGCATTGATTAATAATTGCTCGCCGCTTTTGAAACTGCTGCTGCTGGGCTTGTTCCTGCTGTTTGGCTAGAAAGCTCTCCGGGGCGCTGTAATTGGCTTCTATCGCCTTAATAATCCAGCCGGCTACGTTAGCCGGCTTTACGTTCCGGTGCTGCCAGTAGGCAAGCTGTAAGGCGACCGCTTCCCTTTTCTCTTTGACCAACTCAAGAGCTTTTATTGCCATGATGCCGAACTCGCCTACGAGCTGGTTGACCATCTGTTGATTCTCGGCATCCTCGGCGGTAATGAGAGCCATAGTAACGGCTTCTGTGCCTGCTGCCGGAGCTTCACTCCCCTGCTCTGCTGGTGGCTTGCTGGTCGTGATGCCGCCTTGTGGCGCTGTGTGAAATTCGGCTGTTTTAGCTGCTAGGTTTTTGGTGCGTTTGCGGTAAATGTGTCCTTGAATCCGCGCAATGGATTCCTTTGCGCCCTCCCCTGGGTAGTATCGGATGATATAATCAACCTCTTTGTCCGGTTCTTTTATGGCACGATATTCAACCTTGCTGATGTATCCGCTTGCTATGTGGTCTTTTACAATCCTGTCCATTTGAAAGCGCACCCGTTTATGCTCTGAGTATCGTTTCAATGTGTGATGATGCTGCGCATACCAGGAATATCGAACCTCACAGAACTGCCCTTTGTTCTTCACCACGCCGAATATTTTGGCTGCCATTAATTCATACCAGCGGCGAGATGTGGGACTAACAGAAAATAGATACTGGTTATCAATATATTTCTGGGGCTGATTTTTTTGTATTTGAACTTCAATGGGATGAAGCTGTACATACAAAGTATCTTCAAGTTCAAAATCAAAGTTGAAATTCCCACTATTAAGCTGTTCTTCGGTAACGTGGGTTGCTCCAATGGCATAAATCGTCAGTTTTGAAAACGTAGCATTAATACGTTTAAAAATCGGATTGCCAGCAGCATCAATTTCAGTGGTTGGTATCCATAAGTCTGCTATACAGGAAGCTGCTCCGATTTGATGTAAGGCTTTCAATAATCGTCGAGCTTCCCAACCACCCTGCCCCCAATCTACAGCTCGGAGACATTCTCTAATTTTGCCAAGAGGAACAATGCTAATCTCCTCCCCTTCAGCCTGATTAATGCGCGCATCGAAAGACGGCTTAACTAGCCGCATCCAGGTTTCGTGTGCGTCTATCGCTGGTGCGCCTATAGCCGGATTCGTATTGGGGAAAACTTGCCAGCGTATCGGTCTGCCCAAGCCATCTACGCCGCGATAATCAATATTCTGGGTAAGGGTGTTTTTTTGCTTCGTGAGGTAAAAAAATGGAAGGTCGGTTGTGGCTCGTGGAACGAGCACAACGCTATGTTGCCCTGGTTTAATTGGGATAAGTTCGACAGCCATTAGGTATAGAAAGTTAATTTGGCAACAACAAATTCCCTTCTCCCCTCTCGTGTCCGATAACCACTATATACTTTGTTGTTGTTTATCATATTAATACTCTTAATACAAAAACTCCTATTTCGATTTCTCTAATGTTATCAGACACTTAATCTCGTTTTGGGCACTTGATATGACACAGCCGGGGCACCTGATTAGACACACTAAAGGCACTTGTTACGACACACACGGGCACTTGATATGACACAGTTGGGGCACCTGATTAGACACAGACTGACTGCTCCTGATAGCACACAAATATCTACCCTGTGCCAATATGGAATACCGCTCAATCCAAATGCTTTGTTGCCGCCGACTGAGCAATGTTTCATGGCGCGGTCACTACTTGATACACAGTTTTATCCCTACTGAGCACACAAACGGAGAGGGGAATTAGGATGATTTTTATCTCAATGTGCAAGTAGTAAGTGCCCTCATTATACCACGTCCTACCGGAGCGCAACCGCCCTAGGGCTATGCGCGTATTTCGCCAAAACTGCCTCTAGGAGCCGCGTTCATAGGTTCCTCGTCCCAACCTTCGGCTAAGCCTCAGCGCGGGCTGTATGCGGCTCCTGGCAAGCCTCAAAGCGCGTTGCTCAGTAGGGTCATATTCTTGCTTGCGCTCCCGCTGCAATAGCGTGTTGGGCAGACGCTTTACCTGGGGTCGGGACCCTACGCCGAGCCACCAGTTAGCAACGGGGAAGTGCCAGGAGCTTAATCTAATTGTAGCACTTCGCCGGAGACGGAACGCTTGACAGTCTCTTATCAAGCTGCCTCGAAACTGGCACTCTTTCAGTATCACGCTGAAAGGGGGAATTGATGTGGAAGCTAAAAAAGCATGGGTTGATTTCAACCTGATTAAAGCCGCCGTCACGATGGAGATGTTAATGGTGCAATACGGCATCACCGGTCTCGTGAGAAAAGACGATGAACTGCGCGGGGTCTGTCCCGTGCATCAAGGTAAGAGCAAGCGGGAGTTCTCGGTTAACCTCGTCAAGAATACGTTCTGTTGCTTCGCGCCAACCTGCAAAGCGCGAGGTAATGTCTTGGATTTCGTCGCCCGCATGGAACGCTGCACGGTCAGAGACGCCGCAGTGAAGCTCAATGAGTGGTTCACTGTTACGGCTCAGACAGTAGGGGAGAGCGAAGCAGCGGTCGCGGAGACTGCGCCGGTTCACCATACGGAACCCGTTGCGGCGCTCGTCGCTGAAGTTGAAACGCACGTCGCCCGCGCCCTGCATCACGCCACCCTCGCCACAGCCAAACTAGCCGCCCTCAGACAGCTTCTCGCCGCCCGCTAAATCCCTGTACAGCCAGCCCGATTTACCGCCTCTCGGCTATAGGGTCGGGACAGTACACCGC
>MWWH01000169.1_pt1 | contig 17454 bp, 17 predicted proteins | sample 1047231 | NCBI WGS metagenome assembly MWWH01 (sample SAMN06349967, study PRJNA376086) | soil metagenome | isolation source: MG3-2 sample Antarctic (ecotone) soil | place: Antarctica | collected 2015-01-13 | reverse complement strand
CCGCCCTGATTGCTTGCGCGGCATCTCTCTGTACGCGCCGCTTCGTCATTGCAACTTTGAAAGCATCAATCCACGCCTCCGCGTGTGGCACATCAACGTATGAAGCGATTGCAGGAAACGATTGTTTGAGCGACACAATCACAAGCGGAGAAGCTTGCCCTAACAAAGTTTCAATGACCGGCGCGTGCTCCGCGTTCGTTTCTACGAACTCAAACACAACTTCGACCGATGATGTAACAGCCGCATTACTCTGCAATTCAGAAACGACATAGCCAAGTATTTCCGCGATGTCCGGCGCGTCGCCCTGTTCATCATTCGCCGCGCTCTCTGCGTCGCCTTGATGCTCCGCTTCTTTCTTCATCGGTAGCACACGCTCGAAAAGATTAAAAGCGCGGTTCGCTAGGTGCGGCTGCTGCGCGAAAACGGCGATAGTTTTGTCATACCAACTTACCTCAGCACCGCTTTCAACGCTTCCCAACATCGCCGTCAAACTTCCGGCAATTCGAGTTCGTAGCGTCGGGTCTTTCAAAAGCATCATCCACGCTCGCTCTTCATCGTCACCTTGCGGCGCACGGCTGCCGTTTGTCGGCTTCATCTCATCATCCAAAGCTTTCATTTCACGCATTAACTTCATCGCTTCACGAAGGCTTACCATAGGGTTTGGCTGCGCTGACGCCGCTTGCCCGTTGCCGTTGCTCTGCGCGGTCTGCGTGGCGAGCGCAACCAACACGCTCTCGATGCGATCAAGCCGCTCCGCCTGTTCGCTCCCCGTCGCTTCATCTTCCAACGCTTCATCTTCAACTTCGACAGTTCGCAAAGGCGCGATAGATTGAATCGCTTTCTTCCTCACCTTGCCCTTTTGCCGAAACTCCAAACTGTAATCGCCCGCGCCGAACATATCTCGGATTACTTCAAGCAAATCTTCGGTGACGGGAAGTGTTGCAAGGAACGAACGACGCGAAGCAGAATCGGCGCGTCCGGGTTCATTGAGCCGGTACACCGATACCCGCCAAGCGTCGTCCGGCTCGGTGAAGCTCGCTATTAAATCCTCAACAGCCGCATCCGGTTCTTCATCAACTTTTGCCGAAGATGTAGCTTCGTTTCGTCGTGGCTCAGGCGCGACGGCTACATCTTCGCCGTCACTCTGCGTTTGTTCCGGTGTTGTCATTCAGAATTTCTCAGTTTTTTCTTAGTTCTCGCTCAGTTACTTCTTAGTTGTACGCTCAGTTATTTCTCGATAAGCGGCAGCGTCACGGTTAGTCTTTGAGAGCTTTTTTTGCAGCTTCCACACGCGCATTTTGCGCAGCCTGCTTTCTCAATTCTGATTCATACTTCTTTCGCGCTCTCCTCGCGGCAACACGATTGACCGCGTACCCGGCAGCAGCAGCAAAAATTCCATTCCGGCGAGCAATAAGTTCTTCCTCTTCCTCGTCAGATTCATCCTCTTCCAGTGCTAAATCAGCAGCGTTTGCGACGGCGGCTCTCAGTGTATAGAGTTCCACTTCCAGCCTCCCCATCAATGCAGCTTGCTCATCAACCAGCGATTCAAGTTCTTGCCTAGTAGCCATTGTTTTCTCCCTCTCAAATTCTGTTCGTGACATTGTTTAATGCTCTGCGAGAAGCTTCGAGCAAACGCCTTTGTTGCTTCCATTAGCGACCGCTCTAGCTCCTCACTCGGCATCTGTGGATATAGAAGATCGTAGAATTGCAGATCGTCCCCGTGCTGCACTGACAGCCGAACACGCCCGCCTTCACTAATCCTCTTCGTCGTCGTCGGAGTCTCCATCTTCTGAATCCTCTTCGTCGTCATCATCGGGCAACAGGTCGGCAGCTTCGCTAACCGCGTTCCGTATCGCGTCAAGTTCCTCTTGTAGCTGCACGATAGACTGCGCTTGATTCGCGTTCATCCTTTCGAGTTCTTGCACCGTCAACGGGTTTCCTCGTCTTGCCATTACTCTTCTCTCCTTTGAATTTTGAATTGTTATGTGTTTGCGCTCGGCGTAATCCTCGACCGACTCGGACGCGATTTCATCGGCGCGTTGTTCCTCATGCAGCACGCCGCGCGTAAAGCTTTCGGCTCGACGCTTGGCGGTCTGGGCTTGTTGAAGCGTTCGACTCTTCACGCCTTCTATCGTTACAAAAAAGAAAGCCTACGCGAGCATCTATTTCGCTCGCGTAGGCTAGAAAATTTAGGCGGTTCTATAAATACCGTCTCTTCAATGCTTTACGAAGCCTACGCGAGCCTCGCGTAGGCTTTCTCATCTCGCGTAGGTTTTCTCGTGTAGGCTTTCTCTAACTCACTTTTCCCCTTTTCAACCTGCGCTGGTAAGCCTGTACAGCCTTTTGCAATGCGTCCACCTGTTCCCGCCTCTGCGATGAACCTACCGGATTTTTCTTCTGTCCCTTCAATCCAATATCAGCCAAACCGGAATTTTCCCAATCTACATTCTTCGCGCTCGTCTCGCGCATCTGCATCCAAATTTCGTGCGCGCTCTTGATGCGTGCCGGAGTCTTACCACCTATTACGCGACGGTTCTTTTTTTTGAACCCTCTCACATATTCCAGCCTCGCCAACGCACGCCTAACAGTCTTAATGTAGAGCTTATACTCCGATTGCTTTAAGACTCGCCCGTGTAGCTCTGCGAACCCAAGCGTAAAAGCTTCTGCAACCGTCAGGCTATCAAATGTCTTTATATACTCCACAAACTCATCATCAGAGAAGAACATCCCCCACAACGCAGTAGATGATCTCGATTGATTGATGTCCATTTGTGGACGAACCATTCTGTCACTCAACAACCTACCAATTCTCTTAATCGCTTCATTACTCATTTACACACCCCCAACCTTTTTCAGCATTGCACGCCATCGCTTCTTTAATCGTCCTACTAAACTCCGGCGCTGATTAAAATTGTGACCGTCCGGGCAAACTCGAATCTTCGGCTTGTCACAGATCGCGCAAAGTTTCTTGCTCCGCTTCCCCGTTCGCTCGAATTGATAAATCGCTGCACGTCGCGCGTTTACCTTCCGGCGAATCGGCATCGCATCAACCACGCGATCTTGTTTATCGAGATATAGCAAGATCGCAACGCCGCGCCCTGTGCCCTTGTATAATCGCTCCGTCGCTCCAACCGCCGCACGGTTCGCGTAAGCTTCAAGAATCGCTGCAATCACTTCCCCGCGCGTCCAGTGCGACGGAAAGAATGCGCTCTTGGACTGGTCGCGCTCTACTCCGCGAACGTCAACACTCGCCCGATACACGCCCTTGCTGTCAGGCATCAAACGGCTTGCTTCGATGATGCTACAACCCGCCGCTTTCGTCTCTGCGCTCTCGTATCGAAAACCACGCGCCCGAAGATGATGAATCGTTCCATCTCTCCGCAACTGCGGGACAACTTCACCATCAAAGATCGTAGCAAGCGCACGCTCGCTAAAGACTTCTTCAATCTGCATAACGTCTCCTTTGTGTAGCGTCATGCAGAGCGAGAAGATAAACTTCACGCTAGGCGTGGCGCACTTGGCTTAATCTCCTGCGTCATTGCTTAGGGCGTGCGGAGTGTTCCACCACTTCACGCGCCCGCTATTTTACTCACTAGGTATTGCTGCGCGACGGTTCATATCATCAATGCTTGAAGCGTTGAAGTATCGAGCACCGCAACGCGGGCAAACTTCGACTTCCACATTATCAAGCGTCACCGTAAAGCCGCGTCTCGGATAGTTGACCGTCTCTGTCCGCGTCTCTGTCATCGTGCCGCACTCGTCGCAATCAAGATGCCCATCAATCGCACCAACGATGCGCTTTTTTTGCCCGGCGAACATGCCGCGCACGCCTTTACTAAAATCAACGCTTTTAGTCATAAAATAATTTCAAAGTTTCTTAATATAAGCATCAAGATCAATGCGCTTCACCTTGTAGCCTCTACCGATGATGCGCGCCTTCAATCTCTTCGCCTTAATCGCTTCCCTCAAATGATTCGCGGGCATTCTTCACGAAACCATCAACCACAAAATCTTGTAGTAGCTTGGCATTCTGTCCGCACACTTGAGCGTAAGCGAAAGTGGCGGCAGAGTGCGTTTTCCTGCCATCATTTCTGTCATTCACAACGCAAATAATTCCCCTTCATCACTTGCTATAAATGGACAAAATTTGCACGCCGCGAACACGGCTCAAAGGCGATGTTGGACGCTCCGCCGTAATGAACTCATCAGCCCGCACGCTCAAAGCTGCGGCTATATGCAAAGCATCAACGGCAGTTAATCCAAAGTCGCAGGCGACCGTATATGCTTCATCCATTAACCCCTTTGAAGCCTTAACCCAATAGTCAACTGCATCGAAAAAGTCATTGTAGAATTGCGCTTCATCCACCTGCTTATTGAAGATTGCTTGCGGCATCGTCTCTAATTGAACGTAAGGTGATGACACATACTCACGGCTCGGATCGTCAAGTAACGCCGTCGCCACCGGCGAGTAAACGAGATCGCCACGCCAAGCAGCAATTAAAATGTTCGAGTCAACAAACGTGCGAACCCTGCTACTCATCGCGGCGTCCACCTCTGCGCGCTGCCGCCTCGCGCATAATACCTTTATAATCAAGCAGGGTTTGACCCGCCTTTAGTGCCACGATGCGCCGCGCCACCAATTTACGCCCAAGCTCCGTGCGCGGCTCATAGTTCTCATACCATGCAAGCAATTCGTCGCGCTCGTTATGCTCGGCACGGCTACGGTTAGCGTGCGGATTCTTTACGGTACTTTTCTTCATGTCTCCCACATTCCCTTATGCAAGCAAAAGTCAAAGTTTTTTAATATAAACATCCAGATCGGCACGCTTCACCTTGTAACCTCTGCCAATGATGCGCGCCTTCAACCTCTTCGCCTTGATCGCTCCCCTTAAATGATTCACCGACAAGCTTGTTAATACCGACGCATCGCCAAGCGTCAACATAAGCTTCTCACCAATGCTTGCCGTCGCCGTCTGCTTGCCCTGTAACGCCTCAGCAAGACGACCGAAGAATGCGCCCGACACAAGCCCCGAAGCATCCGAAGCGGAGGCGCGAACCATTGCGGACGTTTCGCCATCCTCTCGAACTATGGACGGACGCGGCGCGCGTTTGGCGTCAAGTTCCGCTTTCAACTTCCGCAACTCGCCGTCATCGTAAATAGCTATGTCACCTGTCGCGCCCTTCTCTTTTCGCACGCTCAAGCGTCCCTTTGTCGCATAGTTTTCAAGCATCCGCGTTGATATTCCAAGATACTCCGCAGCTTCTCTTTTGTTCATAGATTCGACTTTTATCATATTTTGCGAAAGACGCGCAACGCTTCGCGGCTTTGCTTCGCAGCTTTCGAGTCTGGCTAAATCAACATTACGCTTCACATAATTAAACTTGCCTAAAAACTTGCCGCGCTCGCCTTTGCTAAAACCAATATAGGCAGGCATAACGGCGCGCGACGGCTCTTGCTCGCCGCGTAAGATCGCGCCCGCTTCCTTAATGCTTTCGATTAGACCGTTAAACCGCTTTTTATTCATAATGACTATTATCTGACGCCCTTTATTTCGCTTGTGTGTCGGCACTCTTCGCGGCGATCACTTTGAAGCATCAAAGCACAAGATGTTGTGATCGGCGTCTGCGCTCTCAAGATCGCATCGTGACAATTAACGGGCATTCTTCACGAAAGCATGAAGCACAAGATATTGTACCGAATTGCCCGACGAATTAAATCTAAATAGCAACTCTTGATAAAGCTAGTTTCACGGTTCGCTCTGCATAATCATCACGCCTAACCCTTGCCTTTGCCGAAGCACGCTTTAGCAACGCTACTGTTTCATCAAATGCCAACTTCCAATTAAGGCAAGTCACAGCAAACAGAAGATCGGCAGCACTCCGGTCTGGCTTGCCGTTCTTCTTCTTTGCCACCGATTGCAAACATTTCTCATAATTCGGAGCGTGTACCCTATGGACAATTTTGTCCATAGGTCGCTTTTCTGGTGCGGGCGGAAGAGGTGAATCACAGGGGGGAACGTCCGGCGCGAGTAGTCCGGCGTCCTGTAGCTCCGGCTCTGTCACGAAGCGCGCAAAGGATGATTGAATCAGTTTCACGCGCGGAAAACTTCCATCTGCGCCGCGTCGCTCTCGTTTGCAGTTGCGCGAACCTATCCACCGCATCGCATTTCCCGCGCCGACGTTCGCAGGTGAATTGAGTAGCGCACCTTTGAAAAGTCTTTCCCGAATGCGCTTTCGTTCGTCCTCGCTCGTCTCTTCCGGCAACGCGATCCATGCTTGGAAGTTCTCCGGGCTAGTCTCTGCCACAAGGAAAGCAAAAGGCGCGAGTAGCTCACGCTCGGCGGCTGTACAGTCATCAACTTGAATTAGCGATGCTCCGTTAGGGCGTAAAATCAAAGATTCTTCGGCGTGGCTGTTTTGCTCGATGCGTTCCGTTATTGCCTGCGGCATCTCTCGGAGACTCACTTTTTTGCTTCGTGCTTCGTGCGTAGCCTCGTCTTTCATTGTCACCAAGAAAGATGTAGCCCCAACGCTTACGAAAGCGTCCAGCGCGTCGTATGCCTCTGCCGTCGCCCGTTTGATTTCATCTATTAAAGCCTCATTATCCGGTAAGTGTCCAAAACTTCTCACTTTGCCGTCGCTCTGTGACGTTCCGGCGTTTTCAGACGGTCGAGCGGTCACAACCGCCCCCCCTGTGACTCCGTTGTCCCTATGGATAATTTTGTCCACTGCTTCTTGATCTTTAGTATGGACACTTTGTTTATCTTCGGTGTGCGACGTAAGCACTCGCGCCGCGCCTTGCTGTGTGAAAGTTTCCCACCATTCGGCAACATCTTCCCCACGTTCCCGCATGATGCGCGCGACTTCCGTAAGTAAAGTTAGGGCTGTTTTGGGATTGCGCTCAAGTAAAGCATCGTCATTTCGTTTCGGTTTTCGGAAGCGTGGCTTGTAAGGATCGGTTTCCGGTGTGTCCTCAATGATTTCATCTGCGGCAACCGCTAGAGCGCGGCTTGGGTTATTTCTCCAAAAATCACTGCTGCGGGCTTTTTCAACCGTTGCGGCGGCAAGCCACAGCAAATTTACTTTATAGCGTGAAGGGTAGCGCGTGCCGTCTCTGTCCTGTCCGCCCGGTGAACATTCGATCAAAGCAAGATTCTTGAATGTTTGCCACTCGATCAAAGCTTTGCGCCAACGCTGCACCCATTTCTTTGCGGCATCGCGGCTCATTTCTCCATCACCCGCGCGGGCGCGCGTCCCGACAACTTCATCGGCAGCTTCAAACCAATCAACGCGATCACCTGCAAGACCGATAAGGCAATCAATTAACGGGCGCAAGTTTGCCGGACATCCGGCAGCGACGAGAAGAAAATTGATCGCGTCCGTGCCGTCGCCTATTTCAGCAATTAAAGTATTTTGATTTTCGCCGCGTTTGGTATCAGTAACAACATCTTCAACGATGCAGCTTTCGCCTTTATCCAGCCGGATACGTGGGCGGTCGTCTGCGCGTGAAGGTTGTTCACCTGCGCGTTGTTGTCTGAGAAGTTGACTTATTAGTGATGTAGGGCTGAGTTCAAGTGTCATTATATCGGCTCGCATTTCTACTCACCGATGTTGACAGGATGGATGTAAACGGTAAAAATAACACTTACCGCCGCCGCAATCGGCGTTTTACACCACTGTTGCTGCGAACTTCAGTGAGTGTTTGGGAAGAGCCGCACAGCATCCAAAGTCTTACTAGGACAAATGCTGTGCGGCTTTCTTAGTACAATAGTACAAATCTTACTAGCTGATCATGGGAACTAAAACACAGAACTTCATGATCAGCTAGGGTACACGCGCCAGTGTTCCGCCACAAATAAAGCATCAAAATACTTACTCGTCAAGATTTATTGAAACCCCGAAACTCCGACAAGCTTGATTGTCGGAGTTTCGGAGTTTGTCATACTTTATTCTTCACGTTCTCTAAGTTTGCTCTCCGCTCACGTCCAAGAAAAAGAATCGCGTCAAACATCTCAGGGTCTTTCACATACAAGCTTATCAATCTACCACCTAGCGCAGACATCGTAAGCCCTTGCTCGTGCGCTAAATTCTTGAATTTTTCCTTCCGTGCGTCATCAAGATAAAACTCAATTTTTGATAGCATTATTTTCTCCTATAACATCCCCGCCCTGATTGCTTGCGCGGCATCTCTCTGTACGCGCCGCTTCGTCATTGCAACTTTGAAAGCATCAATCCACGCCTCCGCGTGTGGCACATCAACGTATGAAGCGATTGCAGGAAACGATTGTTTGAGCGACACAATCACAAGCGGAGAAGCTTGCCCTAACAAAGTTTCAATGACCGGCGCGTGCTCCGCGTTCGTTTCTACGAACTCAAACACAACTTCGACCGATGATGTAACAGCCGCATTACTCTGCAATTCAGAAACGACATAGCCAAGTATTTCCGCGATGTCCGGCGCGTCGCCCTGTTCATCATTCGCCGCGCTCTCTGCGTCGCCTTGATGCTCCGCTTCTTTCTTCATCGGTAGCACACGCTCGAAAAGATTAAAAGCGCGGTTCGCTAGGTGCGGCTGCTGCGCGAAAACGGCGATAGTTTTGTCATACCAACTTACCTCAGCACCGCTTTCAACGCTTCCCAACATCGCCGTCAAACTTCCGGCAATTCGAGTTCGTAGCGTCGGGTCTTTCAAAAGCATCATCCACGCTCGCTCTTCATCGTCACCTTGCGGCGCACGGCTGCCGTTTGTCGGCTTCATCTCATCATCCAAAGCTTTCATTTCACGCATTAACTTCATCGCTTCACGAAGGCTTACCATAGGGTTTGGCTGCGCTGACGCCGCTTGCCCGTTGCCGTTGCTCTGCGCGGTCTGCGTGGCGAGCGCAACCAACACGCTCTCGATGCGATCAAGCCGCTCCGCCTGTTCGCTCCCCGTCGCTTCATCTTCCAACGCTTCATCTTCAACTTCGACAGTTCGCAAAGGCGCGATAGATTGAATCGCTTTCTTCCTCACCTTGCCCTTTTGCCGAAACTCCAAACTGTAATCGCCCGCGCCGAACATATCTCGGATTACTTCAAGCAAATCTTCGGTGACGGGAAGTGTTGCAAGGAACGAACGACGCGAAGCAGAATCGGCGCGTCCGGGTTCATTGAGCCGGTACACCGATACCCGCCAAGCGTCGTCCGGCTCGGTGAAGCTCGCTATTAAATCCTCAACAGCCGCATCCGGTTCTTCATCAACTTTTGCCGAAGATGTAGCTTCGTTTCGTCGTGGCTCAGGCGCGACGGCTACATCTTCGCCGTCACTCTGCGTTTGTTCCGGTGTTGTCATTCAGAATTTCTCAGTTTTTTCTTAGTTCTCGCTCAGTTACTTCTTAGTTGTACGCTCAGTTATTTCTCGATAAGCGGCAGCGTCACGGTTAGTCTTTGAGAGCTTTTTTTGCAGCTTCCACACGCGCATTTTGCGCAGCCTGCTTTCTCAATTCTGATTCATACTTCTTTCGCGCTCTCCTCGCGGCAACACGATTGACCGCGTACCCGGCAGCAGCAGCAAAAATTCCATTCCGGCGAGCAATAAGTTCTTCCTCTTCCTCGTCAGATTCATCCTCTTCCAGTGCTAAATCAGCAGCGTTTGCGACGGCGGCTCTCAGTGTATAGAGTTCCACTTCCAGCCTCCCCATCAATGCAGCTTGCTCATCAACCAGCGATTCAAGTTCTTGCCTAGTAGCCATTGTTTTCTCCCTCTCAAATTCTGTTCGTGACATTGTTTAATGCTCTGCGAGAAGCTTCGAGCAAACGCCTTTGTTGCTTCCATTAGCGACCGCTCTAGCTCCTCACTCGGCATCTGTGGATATAGAAGATCGTAGAATTGCAGATCGTCCCCGTGCTGCACTGACAGCCGAACACGCCCGCCTTCACTAATCCTCTTCGTCGTCGTCGGAGTCTCCATCTTCTGAATCCTCTTCGTCGTCATCATCGGGCAACAGGTCGGCAGCTTCGCTAACCGCGTTCCGTATCGCGTCAAGTTCCTCTTGTAGCTGCACGATAGACTGCGCTTGATTCGCGTTCATCCTTTCGAGTTCTTGCACCGTCAACGGGTTTCCTCGTCTTGCCATTACTCTTCTCTCCTTTGAATTTTGAATTGTTATGTGTTTGCGCTCGGCGTAATCCTCGACCGACTCGGACGCGATTTCATCGGCGCGTTGTTCCTCATGCAGCACGCCGCGCGTAAAGCTTTCGGCTCGACGCTTGGCGGTCTGGGCTTGTTGAAGCGTTCGACTCTTCACGCCTTCTATCGTTACAAAAAAGAAAGCCTACGCGAGCATCTATTTCGCTCGCGTAGGCTAGAAAATTTAGGCGGTTCTATAAATACCGTCTCTTCAATGCTTTACGAAGCCTACGCGAGCCTCGCGTAGGCTTTCTCATCTCGCGTAGGTTTTCTCGTGTAGGCTTTCTCTAACTCACTTTTCCCCTTTTCAACCTGCGCTGGTAAGCCTGTACAGCCTTTTGCAATGCGTCCACCTGTTCCCGCCTCTGCGATGAACCTACCGGATTTTTCTTCTGTCCCTTCAATCCAATATCAGCCAAACCGGAATTTTCCCAATCTACATTCTTCGCGCTCGTCTCGCGCATCTGCATCCAAATTTCGTGCGCGCTCTTGATGCGTGCCGGAGTCTTACCACCTATTACGCGACGGTTCTTTTTTTTGAACCCTCTCACATATTCCAGCCTCGCCAACGCACGCCTAACAGTCTTAATGTAGAGCTTATACTCCGATTGCTTTAAGACTCGCCCGTGTAGCTCTGCGAACCCAAGCGTAAAAGCTTCTGCAACCGTCAGGCTATCAAATGTCTTTATATACTCCACAAACTCATCATCAGAGAAGAACATCCCCCACAACGCAGTAGATGATCTCGATTGATTGATGTCCATTTGTGGACGAACCATTCTGTCACTCAACAACCTACCAATTCTCTTAATCGCTTCATTACTCATTTACACACCCCCAACCTTTTTCAGCATTGCACGCCATCGCTTCTTTAATCGTCCTACTAAACTCCGGCGCTGATTAAAATTGTGACCGTCCGGGCAAACTCGAATCTTCGGCTTGTCACAGATCGCGCAAAGTTTCTTGCTCCGCTTCCCCGTTCGCTCGAATTGATAAATCGCTGCACGTCGCGCGTTTACCTTCCGGCGAATCGGCATCGCATCAACCACGCGATCTTGTTTATCGAGATATAGCAAGATCGCAACGCCGCGCCCTGTGCCCTTGTATAATCGCTCCGTCGCTCCAACCGCCGCACGGTTCGCGTAAGCTTCAAGAATCGCTGCAATCACTTCCCCGCGCGTCCAGTGCGACGGAAAGAATGCGCTCTTGGACTGGTCGCGCTCTACTCCGCGAACGTCAACACTCGCCCGATACACGCCCTTGCTGTCAGGCATCAAACGGCTTGCTTCGATGATGCTACAACCCGCCGCTTTCGTCTCTGCGCTCTCGTATCGAAAACCACGCGCCCGAAGATGATGAATCGTTCCATCTCTCCGCAACTGCGGGACAACTTCACCATCAAAGATCGTAGCAAGCGCACGCTCGCTAAAGACTTCTTCAATCTGCATAACGTCTCCTTTGTGTAGCGTCATGCAGAGCGAGAAGATAAACTTCACGCTAGGCGTGGCGCATTGGGTTAAGCTCCTGCGTCATTGCTTAGGGCGTGCGGAGTGTTCCATCACTCCACGCGCCCGCTTCATCAAACTTAAAGCTTCTTTATGTAAGCATCCAGATCGGCACGCTTCACCCGCCAAGCACGTCCGATAATTTTAGCTTTCAACTTTTTCGCTTCAATCGCTTCTCTCAATATCTGCTTACTCAATCCTGTTAGCCGCGCAGTTTCATCAAGCTTAAGTAAAAGCTTTGTTGACAGATCGACGATTGAAGGCGCGAACACACGCGCGCGCGTCTCTTCGCGGCTCGCCGCTATCGCTTCCAAAGCTTTCATAAAACGCTCGCGGTCGCCCGAAGTTATTAACGCCGCACTCGGTTCTACTCTGTGCATCAACGCATGATCCGGAGATTCCAATTCAACACGCAACCGCTCGACCGCTTCATCTTCATATTCGGCTCGCTTTCCCGTTCTACCTCGAATGTATTTCACTTCGCCAAGTCGCCCTTGTGAAGCATAGGCTTCGACTTGCCGCGTTGAGATTTTAAGCCGCTCCGCTACCGTCTTTTTGTCCATAGCCTCTTATATCACGAATAGCCCCGCGCGCGTCTGTTCGCGGCTTAAAAATCTTCCTATGTATCGAAAACGAACTTTCAACAACTTACAGACTTTTTCGCGCGCTGGATCGTTTGGTGCTCACGAGCGACAACATCAACTCTATGTTTTAGGCAAACAATCTTTACGAAGTTATTAAAAACTTCGCACTTTCTCCCCCGCCTTCACATCTCCGCTTCATCTTCACGCTTTCGCCTTCATCGTCAACCCTCGCTCCGTTTCTCTCCGCTCAGGTGCTCCGCTTCGCTTCGCCCTTGCAGGTGACTATTTCGGCTTCAAGCGTTACGAGGTCGCTATGATGTTTCGGCTGCCTCTGTGTTCCACTTCACGCCGCCGCTTCAAACGTTCTACAAATCGCCTCAATACGCGATTGCCTATGTTCCTGTTGAATCTCCAACCCCGAAAACTTAGAACCATCCAGACAATAAAAACGAGCATAAGGATATTTTTTAGCAAGCAATCTTGTCCTCTTTTGGCGAGTGTTCGCCAACCGGATTGCTACCATTTTTAACCACTCGCCAAACTCCATCACCTCGCCAAGTGCCATTAAGGACGGAGATCGAGCACGAACTACTGTCTCACCCGGTGGAGACTCCGTTTCATCCTCTGAACAACTCCGAAATACGAAATCCGTATCAAGAGAAGCAATATAGCCTTTCGGCGCGACATACATCGCGCCTGCGGCTATAAGGACATTCCAAGCGATGCTATAAGACTTCGGGTCTGCCTTTTCGCGCGCAACTCTTTTGCAAAAATCCTCCCACAATTCGCCCGGCTCAATAGACAACTCAACGCGCGGCGGCTCTACGTCCGGGACAACCTGCGGCGGCTCTACGTCCGGGACAGCTTTCTTGTTATCACGCCGCCATTGTTTGAGAAGTTCAAAACAACGAGACCAACGCCGAACCTCTGCGATCTCTACTAATTGTTGAGATGGAACATCAGACCATGACGAAGCTTTTGTTACATACTTCGTTAATTCCTTTACCGCGCTAGGTAAACCGATTTCGGATTGAGAAGGACACCCTTTCTCACGAACAGCACGCACATCAACATTTGCCTTCTTTGCAGTTGTCGGCTGAACTTCTACAACCTCGCCGGACATAAACGGGAATTGTGAATACCAGCCAGATTCCGTCTCTGGTGCATTCCACTCAATTACACGTCCACAGCACTCTCTCGCTGCTTCGGTAATACACGAAGTCCATTCATCCTGTAGATTGCCGAGCGGCGGCAAATCGTCTTTAACGAGGGACAACTTATGCTTTGCCAACTTCGCCGCCCTTTGTACTCTGTATTCCTTAGACTTCATTTCTTGATCTGCATCGCGCTCCATATAACGCCCGTAAATCAACAAATGAATATGCGTATGGTAGCCAAGCGAATTAACTGTAAATTCTAAATGCTTTGCTCCGGCATCAACACGCTTCACCCAAAACACACGATCAGACAGCAACTTGAAAGCATGATTAAAGATTTTCTCAGAGTCGGATAAAGAGATGCCTTGCAAGGTCGGAGCGGTTAATGTAACGAAGCGCTCGCACTTGCCCGTTTCACGATTACGGTTTAGCCAAAAAGCATTACGAGCATCAACCAAACGCTTCTGTGCACGCCGTTGCATCAGCTTTATACAGCTAGGACAGATGCGACAGCAGCAAGAAGTTTTCCTGCCGAACGCATCAAAACTACGCCCCTCGCTATCTTTAAGCACCGACAACCAAATGTTATCGGGATCATTGCAGCGACCAACTAAGACCGCGCGTCTAAGCGTGCGGTTTGACTCGTGAAGCTTACCCGCTCGCCACATGCGCTTTGCTATAGATACACCTCGCCGCGCTTCATTTTCAGCATCAGCAAGAGCATCACGAGAAGCAGCGGCTACACCAGTATTTTTTAATTGCGTTGAAATTGTCGGCTCATATTTCTACTCACCGAGATTGCTAGGGTTGACAGGAAGGATGTAAACGGTAGAATAATACTCACCGCCGCCGCAATCGGCGTTTTACACCACTGTTGTCTTCTGCAATCAGTGAGTGTTTTAGAGGTCGCACAGCATCTGTCCTGCTAAGACGTTTGATGCTGTGCGACTTTCTCATTTTCAAAGCTTCCAGCCGATCACGACTAACGAAAGCATAGAACCCTACGATCAGCCAGTCACGTCACACGCGAAGTCGCACACTCAATAAAACATCAAAATACCTACTCGTCAAGATTTATTAAAACCCCGAAACTCCGACAAGCTTGATTGTCGGAGTTTGTCATATTTTATTTTTCACGTTCTCTAAGTGCGCTAAATTCTTGAATTTTTCCTTCCGTGCGTCATCAAGATAAAACTCAATTTTTGATAGCATTATTTTCTCCTATAACATCCCCGCCCTGATTGCTTGCGCGGCATCTCTCTGTACGCGCCGCTTCGTCATTGCAACTTTGAAAGCATCAATCCACGCCTCCGCGTGTGGCACATCAACGTATGAAGCGATTGCAGGAAACGATTGTTTAAGTGACACAATCACAAGCGGAGAAGCTTGCCCTAACAAAGTTTCAATGACCGGCGCTTGCTCTGCGTTCGTTTCTACGAACTCAAACACAACTTCGACCGATGACGCGACAGCCGCATTACTCTGCAATTCAGAAATGACATAGCCAAGTATTTCCGCGATGTCCGGCGCGTCGCCCTGTTCATCATTCGCCGCGCTCTCTGCGTCGCCTTGATGCTCCGCGTTTGCTTCTTTGTTTGCTTCTTTCTTCATCGGTAACACTCGCTCGAATAGATTAAATGCGCGGTTCGCTAGGTGCGGCTGCTGCGCGAACACGGCAAGCGTTTTGTCATACCAACTCATTTCAGCACCGCTTTCAACGCTTCCCAACATCGCCGTCAAACTTCCTGCTATTCGCGTTCGTAGCGTCGGGTCTTTCAAAAGCATCACCCACGCCCTCTCTTCATCGTCACCTTGCGGCGCACGGCTGCCGTTGCCGGTCGGCTTCATCTCATCATCCAAAGACTTCATTTCACGCATTAACTTCATCGCTTCACGAAGGCTTACCATAGGGTTTGGCTGCGCTGACGCCGCTTGCCCGTTGCCGTTGCTCTGCGCGGTCTGCGTGGCGAGCGCAAGAAGCATGTTCTCGATGCGATCAAGTCGCTCTACCTGTTCGCTCTCCGTCGCTTCATCTTCCAACGCTTCATCTTCGACTTCGACAGTTCGCAAAGGCGCGATAGATTGAATCGCTTTCTTCCTCACCTTGCCCTTTTGCCGAAACTCCAAACTGTAATCGCCCGCGCCGAACATAGCTCGGATTACTTCAAGCAAATCTTCGGTAACGGGAATCGTCGCAAGGAACGAACGACGCGAAGCAGAATCGGTGCGTCCGGGTTCATTTAATCGGTACACCGACACGCGCCAAGCGTCATCAGGCTCGGTGAAACTTGCTATCAAATCTTCGATAGCATCATCCGGTTCTTCTCTTACGACCGGAGACGGAGCAGCTTCGGTTTGTGGCTTAGGGACGGCTACATCTTCGCCGCCCTGCAATTCTTCTTGTGGTGTCATTCAGAATTTCTCAGTTTTTTCTTAGTTTTCGCTCAGTTACTTCTTAGTTGTGCGCTCAGTTATTTCTCGCGGTTTAGTGGCTGCTAGTCATCCACCAGAGCAACCCGACCGCAACACCACTAAGTAACATCGTGTTAGGTAAATCAAGAACAAAGTCATGCTGCGGCACATGCGGAACGCCGCCAGATGAAGGCACATTGCCGCTTGCCGACGCTAGTTCGACATGCACCGGATCAGGGCGTGCGAAGTCTCCGCCCCATCGCAAGCCCGCGCGCTTCGCTTCTTCACCTATTGCACGCCAAACGGCAGCCGTCCGCGCTCCGACCGGAACAACGTCAACTGCCAGCCCGCGCTCATGTTTCGACGTGCCGGGCACGGCGACCGGGTAAGGATTCGACCTGCGATTAGCGTATAGCTGCCGTTGTCGCTCGACGCTCCTAAATCCGCTCGACACCTTGATCGTGATGCCACGATTAGCGAGCGCCGCCGCCATCGCTTCAACGCGACGCGCCAACTCTGTATTCACTTCGCTTAACTGTCTCGATGATTCTTGATCCATTTCCAACCTCCTTAAAAGCATCAACCACAAGGCTTGTGTACGGCGCACCAACTACTGCACTCAAGAAAAAGTTTGCATACCAATGTTTCGTGCAGCGCGTCACGTTGCCGTGATGTTGACTCCACTCCGAACAGTTCAGCACTCCGCTTTCATCCCACCATTCAAGCAGACGCACCGAAAAGCCCGCGTACTCTAATAAGGCTTGCAAACTCAGATAGGTATAAAGCACCTTATGATCGTCAGGATTCCAAATCCCTCCGGGACGCACCCACTCGTAATAATTTTCATAAGGGTTCAATCCATCCGGTACAGCAATGCGTAAGTAACCGCCCGGCTTTAAGTACCTGTAGCAGTTTTGCGCGGCAAGCAAACCTTCATCAAAGGTCAAATGCTCAAAGACATGCTCCGCCAACACCGCGTCAACTGATGACGGCACAAACAGACTTGCCCACCGATCTCCATCCAGCAAATCAAGATCGCTTTGCCTCAGAGCGTTCCAGCCCGATTGAAACGTATTTCCCGCGCCGACGATGATTCTCACGCTTATCTCTCACGCTATTGATACAAAGTGAGAAACTTCGCGCGAACGCCTCTAATCCCTTCTCTAAGGCTTGCTCTAGCTTCTCGCTCCGCATCTCTGAATAAAGGACATCATAAAAGCGCAACTCGCCTTCATACTGCACAGACAGCCGAACGCGCCCGCCTTCACTAATTCTCTCCGTCGTCGTCGTCGTCCGAGTCTCCATCTTGTGAATCCTCTTCGTCGTCGTCATCGTCGCCGTCATCGTCGGGCAACAGTTCGGCGGCTTCGCTGACTGCATTTCGTAGCGCGTCAAGTTCAATTTCTAACTCTTCGACCCTCCCGATCAACACTTCGTTTTCCGTTTCGAGTTCTCCCACCGTCAACGTGTTTTTTCTTCGTCTTACCATGACTCTCTCCTTCTTTGGGTTTTGAATGATTATGTGTTTGCGCTCGGCGTAATCCTCGACCGACTCGGACGCGATTTCATCGGCGCGTTGTTCATTGTGAAGCACGCCGCGCGTGAAAGCTTCGGCTTTCCGTTTGGCA
>MWWH01000168.1_pt1 | contig 17534 bp, 25 predicted proteins | sample 1047231 | NCBI WGS metagenome assembly MWWH01 (sample SAMN06349967, study PRJNA376086) | soil metagenome | isolation source: MG3-2 sample Antarctic (ecotone) soil | place: Antarctica | collected 2015-01-13 | reverse complement strand
CAGAAGATAAACAGGGTATTAAGTCAAAGGGGGGTGGCGGGGGGTGGATTGTGCCGGTGGGTGGGGGGGGGGGGGGGGGGGGGGGGGGGGGGGGGGGGGGGGGGGTTACAAATTTGTCGCCCCCCCCTGCTATAAGTGGCAACGAAGTCAACGAGTTAGAGAGCGAGCCTGACACAACGATGCTCGACGCGGCGCTTGAGGCGGCGGCTTTTGGGATTCCAGTTTTTCCTCTGCATGATGTTTTCGATGGGATTTGTAGTTGTCGCTGTTCTCCGAAGAAATGCAGGGGCGATGTTCACAAGTGCGGCTCTGAATGTACGAACAAAGGGAAGCACCCGCGCACAAGAAACGGGCTGACCGATGCCACGACGGACGAAAAGCAGATACGCGAATGGTGGTCGAAGTGGCCGCTCGCAAATATCGGGGCAGCGATGGGCGGCGCACTCCGTCTTGTTGGCCTTGATTTTGACCCGAAGAACGGCGGCTCTGCATCGTTCACGGATTTGCTTGAAGCTTATGGCGACGGGTGGACTAAGACCCGCGCTCACGTTACAGGCTCGCTCGGCTATCACTTCCTTTTCACGTATCCCGAAGATGTAGAACTGCGAAACACGGCGGGCGAGATCGCGCCTGGTGTGGATACGCGCGCCGAAGGCGGCTATCTCGTCTGGCCTCCGTCCCTGCATGAATCTGGCCGGCACTATGCAGTTGAAAATGACGCGCCGATATTGCCTGCGCCGCAGTTTGTTCTTAATACCGAGACGAAAGAAAAACCCGCGAAGGTTATTGAATTTCAAGACGCAATCAAGCCTCGTGTGTTCCTGGCTGGTCGTTACTTTGCAGAGGGCGAGCGCAACAACGGTCTGCGTGATGTAGCCTGCGGACGGTGGACGAATGGTTACGCCGAAGACGCGCAAGACTTGTATAGGCAGATGATCGAAGTTAGAGGCACGCGCTGCGCTCCTGGCAAAGATTCACCGGCGACGGATGCCGAGTTATGGGAGATGGTGCAGCGCACGGTGCGAAAGTTCGCACGCGGCGTGCTGCGTTCGGAGGGTGCCGCATGATCGAAACTTTCTACCGTGTCATTGATGGCCTGGTCTTTGGTAAGCCGGAAGAGATGACGAAGGCAGAGGCTGATGATCGCAACGCGCAACTCGAAGCGATGAAGTGTAAGGCACGCTGGCTGCGCCAACATGAATTTTGCTGGATCGCTGATGTGGAGGTCGCCTGATGAAAATCTACGTTGATAAAGATCATGCCGGCGCATATCGCCTCAAGATTTCATCGCCTGATAAGGATTTATTCTATGAGGCGATTGAATCACTGAAGAATTTCTTTCCCGCTTACTTGCGCGAGTATGACCCGCAAACACGGCGATGGATTATCCGTCACGATGCGGATTTATATTCATGGCTTGAAGCGGCTGACATCAACTTCGACGCGGAAGTGAGTTGGGGCAATGAGCGGAAACAGCCGTTTGCGTACAACCCAGCCACGCCTTCGACTGACGAGCTATATGCAACGCTGCATCTCTTGCCGAGTGCGCCTGATGAACTTGTGCGCGCTGCTTACAAGTGTCTCGCGCAACTTCATCACCCTGACAAAGCGCACGGCGATGAGTTGAAAATGAAAAGATTGAATTTAGCTTTTGAGAAATTGAAGGCAGCATGAAAGTTGATTTCAAACAGTCGCCAGTGACGCTGAACTTTCAGCCGAACGCTTTTTATGATCGTCTGATTTCAATGAGGCGAACAGACCGCCGAACATTCGATAGCTTTTCAACGCCGACGCATCTCGCGCTCGCAGAGTATGAGAAATCAAAGCGCGAGCATGATTTGATTCAAGAGGATGTGGAAACCGTCTCGCCTTTCAATTCGGAACTCTTGACGCCTTCCGAAGTCGAATTGCTCAAGAAAGACATGAAGGACAGCGCGAAGTTGATGGACGAGATTTTGAACGAGGTAGAGGGCGCGGAGCAATGAATGAAGTCAGACCGAAAGTTATCAAGCGCAACGTCGAAAAGGCTGCGCTCTCTACTCGCAAAGGTGATAAAATAGATGTGCGTGGAGAGATAGAATACGTCGAGCGCATTCTGATCGGCGCGCACAAAAGGCTGGCGCGGCTCAAGGCGGCGTTAGCATCTGAAAATAAAATATAGGGTCAAGGCAGACTAGATTTCTGCACCTCGCCCGTCTCAAGTTTCGATCAATGCTTAGGCATCCGTCGAAGTTCGAGGCGGGCTTTCGTTTTAGGAGCTTAGAAAAAATGTTTGGAACACTGACACGAAAAAACGTAACTCTTCCGCCTGCCTTATCGCCTGATGAGATTCAAGCTCTGCGGCGGGGCATTGCCGCGCCGGAGACACAGACCCCGCGCACGCTCGTTGCCCCTCTGCCTTCTGTGGATACTGGCTCACGCCTTGACGCATATCTCGCTCGCGTGTCTCCGTTAGTGAGTAGCCGACAGATCACAGTTGCCCCGCTTCCCTCGATGCCATTGGTGCAAAACGCTCCGCAGATGGATGAGACGCTCCCTCCTGTGATGCCTCCCGCTCAGACGTTAAATCGTCAACCACAGTTTGCGCCTAATCCTCCAACACCGGATGCGAGCTACATCAAGCCTGAAGATCGTCAGAGTGCGATTGCAACTCTTGACCGCTCTGGCCTCGCGCCCACTGGCAACAACATCACGATGAGCACGCCTTTTGATCGGGCTGCATCGTCTCCGTCTAATCTTCCGACACTTTCGCCGCGCGCTAATCCTGTGACGGCTAATAATCACATGATGCGCGTCAATGAACTGGTTGACCAACTCGACCAACTGGAGCGTGTGCCGGATGCTAAAGATAAAAACGGACGCTGGAAAAGTTCTCTGCTCGGCGCGTTGCATGGCGCGCTTCAAGGTCTTGCGTCGGGGGGGCTAGGCGGTGCGCTTGGCGGTGGTGCGGCTGGTCTGGTGCGCGGTGCGGTGCAGCCAGGATGGGATGAACGAATCAAACAGCACGCGGAGATTGCGAAACAGCAAGGCCACGTCGCGCAAGCTCTCGCCATTGAGAAAGAATTATCAGGGATTCAAAACACGCAGGCCGAAACAGCAAAGAAGTTGAGTGACGCGACGCCGACGGAAGAGAGCAGGCGCGGCGCGCTCGTCAAGGAACTCAACGCGCGTATGAGAATTACGGGCGGCAAACTCAACCCAAGCAAAGACCCGCGACAAGGTGACATCGCCGCGCAGCTCGGCATCTCGACGGCCTTCGGCGGCGCAAAATTCAATCCTCAAGGCTTGCGAACTATTCGCGGGGCTGACGGTGTTGATCGTCTCATCTATGCCTCGATGGAGGGCGGCGAACTCGGCGCACGCTACATTGATGTGGCTGGAAATGCTGGCGGGACACTGAGCGAGCGAGATCGTAAACAGCTTGCCCTTGAACTCGAACGCGAGAATCTAAACCGCTCAAGGTCTGGATTGCCGCCGATTGGTTTTGCTGATGATACTGACGGGGCGGGTGCGTCTACAACGCCACAGACGCCGCCGCCTCTGCTGACTCGTCCACTGGCGACGCCTGGCGGACAGCCACAAGCGACGCCTGCGCCTACTGTCCCTGCTCCTGCTGCGCGTCCTTCGGGGATGGTGCTTACTGGAGCGAAGCCTGAACCCGTCACACGTCAAAGCTATGGCGGCTCTTATCGTCGTGGTGGCTATCGCGGCGGCGGTGGTTATCGCTCGTCGGGTGGTGGCGTTGATGCAAAGGGCGAGCAGATCATCAACGGTCAGATGCAATCAACGATGCGTGATATTGAACAGTCAAAATCAATGGCAGAAGCTGCCGCGCGCAAAGGTGACACGCAAGCGGCCTCTGATTATCTCGGCCACGCTAATGCGCTCGCTCAGACGTTGCAGACTAACCCGAATTTCAAAGGGCGTGTCGAGGTCGGCTCAACTCCTGACGGACAGGGGCGCGTCTGGCCTTTTGTGAAGATAAAAGAACGCTCTCAGCCTGCGCCTTCACGATCTACACGCGGCGCACAACCTAAAGCAGACCCGCTCGGTCTGTTTCAGTAAGGGAGCTTCTAACAATGAGCACGCCGCAAGAAAACTTAACGCCCGCGCCTCAGCCTGAGAGCGTCCCAGTGTTCGCTGATCGGGTTCGCCGGCGAACCCGCGCATATGCTGACGTTGACGATCACGAACTGGTGCGGCGTGTCGTTGAGAAATATCCGCAGTATGCAGAGCGTGTGCAGATGTCTCCGGCTGGCTCGGCTGCGGTGCGCGATGATGTTGATTTCTCAAACGAGCCACAACCAACGGTTGATGCCTCCGTGACGCCTGCCAACATCGAACGTGGTGCAATGCTTGACCCGTCGAAAAGATACACGCTCAAGCTCCCTGTTGATGCTGCGGATGATGGCGACACGATTCTAAAGAAGGGACTCGCGAGCGTTGGTCAAAATCTTGGCCTCGCACCTGAACAGGTTGCACACGCAACATCTTTGATTTATCAAACTCTGAAACAAAAAGGTCGAGGTCTTTCATACGCCGGCACTAATCAACCAACGACGCAGAAGGCAGTTGATGAAGCGAAGCGCACGGGACAAGTAAATTATGTTCTGGAAGACCCTGAAATAATCTCGCGCTTCAATGACTATCTCTCGTCGGGTAATTCCATGCAGGCCGCGACGCCACAAGAGCGTGAAGTCTTGAACGCTTCCTCTGATGTAATGAGTGACGCTCGAAGCGTGGGACTCAACCCGCGCGATCTGCAACTCGTCGCGGGTGCTGGTGAAGCCGCCGCCAGTGCTGTCGCACAACTCGGCGCGAATGCCGCTGATGTGGTCGGGGCAAACTCTCTGGGAGATAAGTTGCAATCATCGGCTGACCTTCACTTGCAAAAGGGGCAAGCCATTGATGAACGTCGCGACGAATTAACTCCGCGCTCGTTAGGTGAAACAGTTATCAGTGAAGCGGTGCGGTCTGCGCCGCAGATGGCGATGCTCGGCGGTGTCGGTGAAGGCGGCGCGATAGCTGCTCGGATGGTTGGCGCGCCTGCGCTCGTTGGCTCTGCTTCAGCTCTGGCTGGCATGGGTGCATTGCAGAATGAGAAGGGCGGAGCGAAAGAGATGGTGAAGGGTGCGGGCTTGAACGCGCTTCTTCCTGTGGTCGGCTCTGCGCTCTCGGCGCGTGCCTTAAATCTCGGCGTGCCTCAAAGGTTGATGGGCGAATTTAGTTTGAACGCTGCGCCTGCGTACCTGGCGACGGGCGACACGGACAAAGCTATCGCTCAAGGTCTGATCGCTGTTGGAATGCACAAGGCGGGTGGTGAAGGCGTCGCAGAATCTTCTGCTGTGCCTGAGTCTGCGCGTCCGAAGTTTGTCATGCGGCGGGATGGATTGATTGATGTACATCTCCCTGATGAGTCGGGCAACGGTCAGACGGTGGTGACGGTGAAGCCTGATGCTCCGTCAAGGGTTGAAGCTTCGCGCTCACTCAGTCAACGGATGGCGATGAAAACCGCGACGCTAATGCGCGGTAATTTGAGCCGTCTGGAAAGTGGCAAGATGTCGAGGGGTGAAGTTGATGGCCTGATGGATTATAACGGCGTCGGGACGCCTAAATTGTTAGGGCAATTCTATCGAGATCAGATTCGAGGGTTAGAGACTCATGCGCGGGGGAGCGCGCCTGTTCCGGTGAGTGAAAAGCTGCGCGAGCATTTCCCTGATATTCCTGTTGAGCATCCGGTGTTGACCAAAGATGCCGCGCTCAAGGAAGCGTCGAGAGCCTTTGATGCTCAAGACATGGGTGGGACTCATCGCGCGTATGACGCCGCTCTTAAAGCGGGCGCGACTGATGCCGAGATACGCAACGCGATGGCGAACGGGATGAATGGTGCGGGTGACAATCTTCCGTCTCAACCTTCGCGCAAGTCTGCCTTGAGCGAGAACATTCAAGACGCGTTGAACATTCCGCGCACGGTCAAACATGCTTTCTCTTTAACTGCGCCGACACGTCAGGCTTTGGTACTGACGGCGACGCATCCGGTGAAGGGTGCGCGGGCGTTTGGCTCGATGCTCAAGGCTTACGGGAGCCAAGAGTATGCTGATCGCGTGCTGGCTGACATCCATAATTCACCACTTGCGCCGGTGCGTGAAGAGGCGGGACTCTTTCTCTCGGACCCGCACGGCGCAATTGCAGGTCGTGAGGAAACGATTGCATCAAACCTCGCTGGCTACATTCCTGGTGTGAAGGCCGGACAGCGCGCGCAGGTGGTTTACTTAAATAAAATCAGAGCTGACCTTTTTGATTCCGTTGTTCAGTCACGCCCTGACCTAACGCCGGAAGATTTGCAGGGCATCGCGACGTTCATCAATTACGCGAGTGGTCGCGGTGACTTGGGGAAGTTAGAGAAAGCGGCTCCGGCTCTGGCTAATGTGTTCTTCTCTCCACGCCTGACGCTCTCAAGATTCCAGGTGCTCGGCTCTGCCTTGCGCGGCACTCCGGCGGCGCGCGCCTACGCTGCCCGTCATCTTGTCCAGTTCACAGCGACGGGGCTGGCGACGCTCGCTCTGGCGAAAGCTGCGGGTGCAGATGTGACCGTTGATCCACGTAAATCAGACTTTGGCAAAATCAAAATCGGTAACACACGCGTTGATCTCTTCGGCGGGTTCATTCAAACGGCAAGGCCGATAGCGCAGTTGATCGGTGGGGTGCATCAATCACCTTCTGGTGTTGGCGCATCGTCACGCACAGAAGCGGTGGGGCGCTTTGTGCGCTCTCGGCTCTCTCCGCAGGCTGGTCTGGTCGTTGACCTGGCGACTGGTCAGACGATGAACCATGAAGCGGCGACAGCCTCAAAGCTCACGCGCAATCTGCTGATGCCGATTTCATGGGATGCGATTTATCAAGCGGTCAAGGAAGATCAAGCGGCTGGTCGAAGCGGTCTGCGCGGGGCGGCAATCGCCTCTCCCGCTCTCTTTGGTGTCGGGGTGCATACGTACCCGCCGAAACCCGCAACGCAATTTCAATTCGAACGGAGATAAATATGCAATCAACAATCATCGATGAATTTCAGGCCATGCGCGAAGCGGCGCTTAATACTCCGCTGGGTCAAGTGGCGCGGAAAGAGAGTGAACTGGCCGCACAGCTTGAGGGGGTTCGGCGTGAGGCTGCCTATGTAGCATCGCAGATTGATGAGGCGGCGCGCTCATTTGATACCGCACGCCTGGCTGAACTCCTGCCGCTGCGAGATGCCTGCGCGATGGTCTTGGAAGCGGCGAAACAAAAAGAGTCCGCGTTTTATGCGGAGCGTGCTGCTATCCATGCCGAGGCTGAACGGGTGGAAGATGCTGAAGCTAACGAGCGTTGGAAATATAACGGTGAACGTGCGATGGCTCTCCATGAAGCAAGAAAACTCAAACGAGAGATGACAACGATGCGAACGGGCGGCAATCCGCTGACGGTGCAGGGGCAAGGGTGGAAGGCTGACTATGAAGCGGCGACAGCACGGCTGGCGGAGATGATCGAGCAGTGGAAGTTTACCGACTACGAGATGACGAGGCCTGACGCGCTCCATACACCATCAAAGAGCATGGGTGAGTGAAATCTTGGGGCTGATAACGACAGAGATTATGTCAATAATTCCTTAATAGACGTTATCAGCCTCAACAACATTGTTGCTACACAAGATAGCCGCTCGCGGTAAGATTCCAGCCTCTTTCTCTATCCAAAATCTCTGCATAAATCATGCATGGTTGCATAGAATTTCATTTCTACATCTTGTGCCTTTTCAAGCTGTCATGTCAGAGTGGCGCATCTTGTCGTAGGTAGGTGTAAAAACTCGCTGACGGGCGCGTATGGCTCAGGAAACATCATTCTACAAGGGCGCATAAGAGGCTTTTGAAGTGTGATGAATGGGGAGGCTAGGGTAACTTAATCGTTATCAGCCGCCGCTCGTTATGACACACTCCAGACAAAAGAAAAGGCGAGCCATGACAGCCCGCCCCTTCAAAGATCGCGCGTGTGTGTTCGGCTAGATTTTCCCTTGCGCGCCAGTCCAGACAACGCGCCCAAGCACGCTTTCAACATCCTCTATGTTGTTGTCGTAATCGTAGAGGCTGACGTTGCCCTCAGTCGTCCCAACACAGAGCGCGAGTTGATAGCCACCTGCTTTGCGCGAACATAAAACAATGTCGCCCGTCTTAAAGCCCTTCCTAGCGACGGCGATTTCGCAGACGTACTCAGCTTCTCGCGCGGCACGTCGCTCTTGTAGGTCGAGAAACGAAACGATCTCCGCGCTCTGTGGAACAAGTTGCGGTGTTGTGACTTTTCTTTTAGCCATTAGCTCGCGCCTCCCTTCCGCTTCTCTTCTTTGGCAACGTGGGCAGCAATAGTGCGTTCAAGCATCTCCGGCGAGTGCCAGTATTCGTCTGTTATGTCACTCGACATTTCACAGACCGCGCCGCTGATCTCGTTATAGAGCATGGCGGGCGTCTCAGGGTTCATTAAGATTGAATGAAGATCGCGCGCGAGTTTCTTTCGCAGTTCGGCCTTCGTTGGCTGTTTGGTCTTAGCCATTGCGACGCGCTCCCTTCTGATGCCCCGCAATCAGTGACGCGGAGATGAAAGTTGAATAAGCATCAACCTTAATCAAAGGCCGCGCGCCGGTGACTGTCTCAACGACTTCGTGCCAAAAATAAGCGGCATAAAAGCTGTCGAAGATTCTGACGCGATCACCTGGACGGATGAGCGGCGCGGGCGAATTACTTGTCGCGCGGTGTCTCTCGGTTGTAAGATTCGTTTGCATAATCATTGCTCCTTTGTGGGGGGTTGTGATTGAGAAAGGGAGAGGGGTTAGAGAGGCGACTTGGACATGCTTCCCTAACCCTTCTTTCGTTAGTGCGACGTTGCCAAGTTGGTTGTCGCCATGTAGCTGTGAAGGCCGACAGCCGCAGCACTGTGAAAACATGGCTTGCCAGCCTGACCCGCCTTGCATGTGCAATCCACAACCTTCTGACCGTTGTTGCGGAAGCATTGCACGGTATAGAAGCCGCCCTTGCTGCCAGACACTTCATAACGTCCGAAGTGAATAGCGCGAACAAAAGGCTTGATGGTGCGCGCTCTCTCGATGGCCTTTTGAATTGTCTCTTGTGATTTCAGGATGAACATTTTGCTTATCTCCGTTTCGTTTGTTTACTCATTTCCAACTGACAAAGAGATATTACTAAACTCTTTTCCATTCGTCAAAGGGTTTAGCGAAAATAATCAAACTATTTTCAAGACGTTAAAATCCTTGTCAGTTGGAAAAATCTATGATTTAATTTGCCACATGACAAAGAGTATTGACCCTGGCGAACTGTTAACGGTGACGCAAGCGGCAGAGGAAAGAGGCACGACGCGGCAGGCAATCAACTATCTCATTCGACAAGGGCGACTAGAGACGGTTGAGATTGCCGGAAAGCGATTTATTAGTCGCAGCGTGTTAGCTCATTTCAAGCCCGAAGTTGGCGGCAGACCTCCTAAGCCGTCCAGCACAGAAAAGACAGCCACACGCAAAGCAGGCGCGAATGGCGGGGCAGCTACGAAGAAGAAAGCGAGTAAGAAATGACAGAACTATCTAAGGAATTAAGCGCGATGGAGCGCACACAGTTGGATACTTACGAGTCCACTATCAAGGCGGGGCTGCAAACCTTCTATGAAGTCGGCAACGCCCTGTTAGCCATTCGTGACGGGCGGCTCTACCGCAGAGACTTCGCGACGTTTGAGGATTATTGTCGCGGGCGTTGGGGGATGGGTGCGAGTCGCGCGCGTCAACTGATCGGGGCTGCCGGAGTCGTCGCCAACCTTGAAGGTGTTACAAATGTAACACTCTCGAATGAATCTCAAGCCCGCGCGCTGGCTTCCCTTGCTCCTGAATCTCAACAACTCGTCTGGCAGTTCGCAGTTGAGGCCGCGCCCGTTGTGGATGATGAGCCGGTGATAACGGCGGCGCATATCAGGAAAGCGGCGGACACCGTTGAGCGACTCACACAGCACGGATGGAATGGCGAGATTGAGCCAGGCCGCGCTCTTTTAATTGATGAAGAGTTTCATTAGACCTCTTGCAAAAGTCGGGTAGTGATGCGACAAGTAGTTCAAAAGGAGACAATCCGCTTGAGCTACGCACAAATCAAAGATTTACCACCCGCGCTCTTCAAACGATACTGCGGTGTCAAACCTGACACTTTTCACAAGATGGTGGCTGTCATCGCCGACCATCTGGCACAGACTAGAGTTAAGACAGGGCGACCACCAAAGCTCGCAGTCGAAGACCAAGTCTTAATGACTCTGGAGTATTGGCGCGAGTATCGCACTTTCTTCCACATCGCTCGTAGTTGGGGGCTGCATGAATCAAGTGTCTGGCGCGCCATTCGTCGCGTGGAAGATGTTTTGACCAAGAGCCAAGCTTTCACCTTGCCAGGCCAAAAGCAGTTGCAACTGGCCGATCACGAGATTGAATTCATTGTCGTGGATGTCGCTGAAACACCTATTGAACGCCCGAAAAAAAGCAAAAACGGTATTACAGCGGCAAAAAGAAGCGCCACACCTTGAAATCACAGGTCGTCGTCAATGGGACGACTCGTGAGGTTATTTGCACGAAGCATGGGCGCGGGTCACGTCATGATTTCGCTCTTTATAAAGACAGCCATCTGAAGCTGCACGAAACCCTGGAAGTGCTGGCTGACAGCGGCTATCAGGGTCTCAACAAACTGCATGAAAAGAGCCGGACGCCGAAAAAGAAATCGAAGAAAGTGCAACTCACGAAAGACGAGCGACGAGCCAATCGGGAAATCTCACGGCGGCGGATCGTCGTGGAGAACATCATTCGGAGTTTGAAAATCTTTCGCATTCTGTTGGAGCGTTATCGCAACCGAAGAAAGCGCTTCGCTTTGCGCTTCAACCTGATTGCTGGACTCTACAACTTTGAACTCGGTCTTTAGCTACTTTTGCAAGAGGTCTATTCCATCATGCCGCCTCTCGATGCAGAATTAAGCGCCGGACTTGAGCGGAGCATCGCCCGCCTCGGCGTTATCAATCCGCTCGACGTGTGGGGAAAGACTCTACTCGACGGGCATGAGCGTTACTTCATCTGTCTGCGCTTGGGGCTGCCATTTGAAATCAATCAAAGAGAGTTTGAAGATCGGGACGCGGCGATGCTTTTCATCTACGAGAGTCAGTTGATGCGGAAGAACTACACACCCGAAGAGTTGGACAAGATCAACTCTATACTCGCCGCTCAAATTGCTTCCGGTGCGATTGAAGCGGATGTAATTTATTAAACCCAAAGAAAGGTGTAGAGAGATGATTGAAGACAAAGCAACTGAGAAGCTGAAGAAGAAAGCGCAAGACTTAGGACTCATCGTCAATGCCGGTGCTGACAAGCCACAGCCGAAACCTAAAGCTGAGGATAAAAAGAAGGCGGATAAGAAATAATCACGGAATTATTCACGGAGCATCTACGGAAATTTCACGGGATTTTGACGGAGATATGCAGGGAATGATTAAGGTGCGGCGTCATGGAAAGCGAAGTTTTCACACGCAGGCAGTTGGAAGAAATTCAAGAGATGATTCGTCGAGCGATTGAGCAGGCAATGTCACACGCGCCCGCCGATGATTCAGAGCTAACAGTGAAACAGGTAGCGAAGCTCAAGAATGTTTCGCCACGTACCGTTTACGGTTGGATAAGTAAGGGAATAATTACACCGCGCCGAACGCCTGGAGGTGGTTTGCGGATTCCGCTAAAGCAGATCAAGGGATTCTAAGAAGAAGGGCAGCAATCAATGAGCGATGACGAACTAGAACGAATAATGAATTTCATCATTGAGCGGCAAGAGACGGGTGCTGACCAACTGGCACAGGCCGAGAGCATCATCACGGCTTTAGCGAATGTGCAGACACAGACGAGTAAACAGTTGACCGCGCATGATGATCGCATCGCGCGCTTCGAGCGTTCCTACGTGGCTATCGCTGAATTGTTGGAGAAGCACGACAATCAACTTGTGGTCGTCACTGAGAACTTGAACAGGCTGACGGACGTGGTTGCAGACCTGAGCGCGACTGTGAATCGCTACATCACAGCGCGCGGTAATAATGGCAGCAATGGCGCGTGACTCTGACGAAAAAGGGACAGCACACAATGACGAGTGAAGAGGTCGAGCGCAGCATTGAATTTCTACTTCAAGGGCAAGCCAACCTTGAATCACAGATGGCGCGCAGCAACGCCCAAATGGAACAGGCTTTTAAGCAGATCGGCATTCTGGCCGACACTCAAAACGAATTTATGCAGGTTGTCACACGCCACATTGAAGCGCAGGGCGAGATCAATGCGGGCGTGCGCGATTCCCTGCGCGTGCTGACTTCTACCGTCGAGAAGTATTTTAGCGGCAGCAATGGCGGGGCGTCGTAGGCTGTCACGACACCGTGACGCATCATGTCATAGCTTTCAATCTGCCACTTGTTAGACGTCTAACAAACTCTCTCATCGCTTTTCCTTGATAACCATGCACACACTTTATACGCCCAAGACGAAGCGCGTTCTTCAGCGCGAGTGTAGCGAAGCGCACAGAGATGTTGATAACTATACAAGTAAGCAGCGCAAGCGTGCCCCTTCCATATGGGAGTTGAAGGACTTGTCGAGGTGAGTGAGAGACCTAAGACTTATTGCCATGCGTGCGGGGAACGAGTCCGGCATACCACTACTCGCTGCCCGAACTGTCGAGGACGGATTTTCACATGGCGGTCATTGGTGATCTATCTGATGATTGTGGCACTCATCATGACCGGCATTTTTCTGCTCCTTAATTATTTCAACATCAAGTTCTTCGGGTAAACGAGTAGTTGAGTAGTTGAGTACGCAGCTACCTATGATTATTACATTAGCAAGCTTTAAGGGCGGCGTCGGTAAGACTACTTCAGCCGTTCACCTGGCCTGTTATCTGCAACAAAAGGCTCCGACACTCCTGGTTGATGGCGACCCGAACCGTGCAGCCTCGGCATGGCATGAGCGGGGCGGCTTGCCCTTCGCGGTGGTGACTGAGAAACAGATGGCGCGGCATCTCCCGAACTATAGCCACGTCATCATTGACACCGAAGCTCATCCGTCCGATGAAGATTTGAAAGATTTAGCAGACGGGTGCGATCTGCTGATCCTGCCCTCAACGCCGGATGCGCTCTCGCTCGATGCCCTCATGCGAACCATTGAGAAGTTACAAGTCTTTGACGCCACGAATTACAAGGTGCTGCTCTCGATTGTGCCGCCGAAACCAAACCATGACGCGGAGGATGCCCGTCGAGACTTCAAGGATATTCCATTCTTCAAGGGCGAGATTAGACGCCTGATCGCTTTTCAGCGTGCCGCGCTGCAAGGTGTGCCCGTGCAGGAATCAAAAGAGCCTCGCTCATTGGACGGCTGGTCGGACTATCAACGGGTGGGGAGGGAAATAATCAAATGAGCAAGTTCGGGGCAATCCGAGGGGCGTCTAAAGCGCGGAGTGAGAAGCGGGAAGTTGCACCGCCAACGGGAGCCAAGCGCAGCAATCCTGATTACAAACAGATTTCCGCATACCTGCGCGTTGAGACTCACGACGAGGCCGCTATCAAACTGAGGCGCGAGAATCGAAGCAAAGACAAAGCAGAGCAAAGGGATTTCAGCGAATTGCTTGAGGACTTATTGAGTAGTTGGGTAGGCGAGTAGTTGGGTAGATGTGTACCTATGTTGTGCTACAATAAGGCAGGCGTAGCGTGACATAGCGTGACAATTTCGAGGGGGCGTATCGTCTCATAGCGTCTCAATTCGAGGTTTCATTGTGGGACATAGCGGGGCATTGCCAGTAAAGAAGTTACGGATTTCCGTGACATAAAAAAAAGGAAGTGGCGAATTTACGCCACCTTAAAAAAAGAGGGAAGTGTCGAATTTACGACACCTTAAAAAAAGAGATGGGTTGGGAAACCAGAAGCGGCAAACATTACTACTATCGCAAGGCGCGTGTTGAGGGTGGGCGTGTCCGCTCGATCTACTTCGGGTGCGGTGATCGGGCGATAGCAGCATCACTGGCTGATGGTGTTGTGCTACCTGAGAATCTAAGAAAACCAAAGGCTTCGGACTTAACAAAACCTAACATTCAGGACTTAACATCTGATCTCAAAACCCTAGCATTTCCTAGCATTCCACCACTCGAAAAACCTAGCATCGAGGGACTAGCAAAAGCTCGCGCAGATGAAGCGGTGAGGCTGGAAGAGAAGCTGTCGCTGCTCCGTAGAATGATCGTGAGTTGATTTGGAAACCCCATGAAGGCAGGGAAACCCCATGGACGCTTTTGAATGGAGACCCTATGACGGCAGGGAGACCCTATGACGGTAGCTTCGGACTAAAAGAAATTGCAGAATTTGCAGGTCTATAAAAAGCAAGCAAAAGCAAGAAAAAGCAAGCATTGTCGGCCCCATAAAAGAGAGAAAAGCCAGAATTGCCAGACGCTGTAAAAAAGGAGTTCGGACAACTTCGGACTAAAAAAGAAAACGGAGATTACGGAGATATATAAAAAGAAAAGTCAGAATTGTCAGACTCTATAAAAAGGCAGTTGAACGAACTTGCACGTAAAAAAGAGGTTGGGCGAAGTTGGGCGTAAAAAAAAAAAATCACTGATAAACAGGGAATTAACAGGGAAGGTAGCGGCTTTGTGATTGATTTGGTTTCCGCTTTACTTCCGCTTGTTCGAGGTTTTCGATAGAGGCTCGGCCTGGCTGATTTAGTTTGATGAAATTGGACGCAAGCAATTTATGATAAGCGATAGTGAATTTCCAGACCTGTCTAATCTGCGCGTTGATAGTGGCGTTGAGATGCCTCCGGCTTCTGAATCTCCTGTCGCCGCACCGAATTCATTTACTGATGAAGATATTCCACAGTGGCAGCTTCAATACGATAATCCCGAAGTCTTTGGGCGGGATGATCTGCCGCAACACTATCGCCTTCAAATAAGAAATTATACTTATGGCGTGGCTGGTGAACCTGTCCTGCATCTTGTGATTGATGGCGACAGGTTACTAAACGCTTTTGATGATGGGCTGCTGGCTGCTATTGCGCGAAAAGCGGGCGCGGTTAGTCCTTCGGGACAAATTCTTGATGAGGGCGAATTGCAGGCGATTCGTGAAGAACTTCCACACGACCCTGCGTACAACGCCATTCTCAAAGCTTCGCGGGATTCCTTTGCGAGGCTCTTTCCTAACCTACTGATAAAACTTTACGACCTCACGGCTTTTGTGGTGCTGCTTGATCGCCTGCAAACTCTTGGGAAGAGTTTTGAAGAGTATGACGCTAAGTTTTCCAAGAAAGAACTCAAGGAGTCTCTAGCCCTTCACGTCAAAGCGTTAGATGACGAGGTTCAACGAATGCTCGGCGTGCATGGTGGCGGGCGTCCTCCCAAGCAAAACGCGGCGAATCTTTCCAAGAGCGTGCGCGCGGCTGCCAGAAAAGCCCTGACGAAGCATCCGAAATCAGAGTTAAAACTTTCCGCCGTCGCCGCCACGATGGGCAAGACGGAAGCCGCTTTATCTAAACAGTTAGATCGTGCTGGCGTTAGCTGGCGGGAGATAAAAAAAGAAGTGAAATCCAGACATACTTACAGCAATAAGGTTAAAATCTAGACATAGCTGTCTGAATTATGGAAAGCGAAAGGTCGCGCCGACACCAGTTAAACCGTTTAACAACTCTTCCCTTTCACTGTTAATTGTGGTAAGGTTCGGACGCGATTGAAAGAACGAAGATATTAAAAAGCAAAGGCCGCGCTATTTCTTGGCAGAGACACGCGGCACTGAGCTTTGATTTTGTCTTTTTTGACAAGTGCTTTTCAGGCCGAAGCCTTTGGAGCGAGAGAATCATAGCAGAAATTCCTTTTCTGTCTAGACCCCTCGCTTCTTAATTCTCAAGCCACCAATTAAAAGCACACCCTAAAGTAGAAGCAAGCGAAAGCTTGTAGAGGATTTTGTATGCCAGAAAATATCTTTGAGCAACAAAGCAAACCTGAACTGACAACCGGCGAAGTCGCGCGGGAGATCGGCGTGTCCGTTGTGACGGTTCGCAAGCTAACCGAAGAGGGACAGCTTGCAGGCTGGCGCATCGGCTCGCGCTATCGGTACGCGCGACGTGATGTTGAAAGCTTTCTCTCGAAAAGTGCGCGGCCACTTGCCGCATGACAAAAAGCGAACACCGCGCAAGTGACTAGCTCGGCGGTGTTCTTTGACCTGTTTCGCGACAGGAGATTGGACTAAGCAAAATGATTCTAGCACGAAAAACACCGCAAGCGTCAAACTATCGTTTGCCAGCTCGCCCTCGACACCGAACAACTCCCCGCTGGATTGAACCTCGACGATCATCGAAGCCGCCTCTGCGCCTGGCCTCTTTTGAACGGGGGGTGCAACTGTGAGCCAACAACCAATCTGTAATCGTTGCCGACAACTTGCGCCTCGACGCGGGCGCATCTCTGCCAGTGTCATGCGTGGTCGAAAATATATTCGCGTGTTTCTCTGTGCGCTCTGCATTGGTCAGCTTGGGGGAAGGGGAACACACAGATGAGCGCGCAACCAAAGCATAATTACCAAAACACTCAAGACGAGAAGTTTGCGCGCTGGCGCAGACGCGATCACGCCAACATCGAGGCCATGCAAAATCTCATCTTCGATGCCGTCGCAGTGGAATCCGGCGTTGAGTTCAAGCCTCGCCTGCGTGTCTTTATCTCGGCGCTGCAATCGGCGCACGGCGGCGGCGAGGTCATCAACGAACCGTTTGAGCGGAGCCACAAAACAGTGGCTTCTTATCTTCAGTTCGGTGGGACGGATGAATCAAAGGCCGCGCGCGTGCGACGGCTCATCAACGACCTGGAAGATTTTCAAGACCGCTCCGGCTATCGCTTTTTCTGGATCACTCGCGGGGGAAATCCAACGGGCGAAAGGGACGCACACGGCAATGATCTGTACTCCGCGACGGAGTACGTTGACGTGCTGAAAGCGATTGCTGACGAAGCGGTGATGCTCGCCCGCGCGTCCGACCAATGGAAGGGCAACAAAGCGGAAAACATCAAGCCGCATCCTGGTCTTGCTCTCGCCGCACAAGTTTCGTGGGCGCTCTCAAAACTTCCACGCATTAACCTCACCACTGACACGCCAACCAAAGCTGAAGCCAAACCACTCTCGGCTGTTGAGTACCGCGCTCAGCGCGATCCGCGACTCCTGGAAAGCATCGAGATGTGGGCTGATGGCATAGAGGAACGCAAAGGCGACGACGAGCTTGCGCTGGAATGGTTGGAAATCGAAGTTAAACGGATGCGCGAGTCGAGAGTTAAGACGCGCCGCGCCCGCCACGACGATGAGCCTTTGCTGGCTATGGATGCTGCGGCAAACGGTAAAGCACGTATATCTTACAAAACGGATTTGAGCGCGTCGGTTAGAACGGCCTCTAATTCGAGCGCTCATTTTGATGCCGGCAGGGAGGGGGGGGGGGTTACAAATTT
>MWWH01000167.1_pt1 | contig 17561 bp, 27 predicted proteins | sample 1047231 | NCBI WGS metagenome assembly MWWH01 (sample SAMN06349967, study PRJNA376086) | soil metagenome | isolation source: MG3-2 sample Antarctic (ecotone) soil | place: Antarctica | collected 2015-01-13 | reverse complement strand
CCTGAAGGCGCTTCAATCGTCGCGCAGATACACGATGAAATAATTATTGAGTGTCCGGCAGACATTGCCGAAGACGTGTCGAAGCTGACCGTCGAGAAGATGCAGCAAGCGCCGGACGGATTCAAAGTGCCGATGAGAGTTGACGCGAAGATCGTTGACCGTTGGAGTGAAGCGAAGTGAAAGAGCGACAGTCCGACAGCGAAATTTTCTTGTCGGACTGTCGCTCTTCGGTGCGACGGAATGAAACCCTATGAAACCTTCTGACGGAAAACTAACGGCGAAACAAGAGGCGGCGCTTCTGTCATTAATCACTAACGGCACGATAGAGGCGGCTTACGGGGCAGCCGGCGTGTCTAAGGCGACTATGTGGCGCTTCATGCAGTTGCCGGAGTTTCAAGCGCGCTACAGGGCAGCACGACGGCAGTTAGTGGAAACAGCCATTGCACAGTTGCAGAGTGATTGCACGATTGCTGCGCGCGCGCTTCGTGAAGTGACGGAAGACAAAGAGGCGCCCGCCTCGTCGCGTGTGGCGGCGGCGAAAGCGATCCTAGATCAGAGCATTAGTGCGATAGAGCTAATGGACTTGCAAGAGCGCGTCGAGCGGTTGGAAACGATGCTTAGCGAGCAAGAGAAAGGCAAGGGTAAGAAGTGGGCTTGAAGGAAACGGTGAAGCGATTGGAGGGGCGTGTCGCGTCTCTGGCGATTACGGGTGAGACGGTAGAACTGAGGTGCGCAGAACTGCTGCGCCGTATTGAAGCTTTGCGCGGGCAAGCCGAACATGACCCGGAAGCAAGAGAAAGACTCATCGCCGTAAACAGTCTGCTCGCTAAAGCGGCGGCAAGGCGACGAGACGCTGCAAACGGGTAAGTGGGGCTACCTAGCGAGCTGGCAAGCTCACATGGAATGCTTGATGTGAAGTCGGGCGCAAAGAGAATCTTTAGAGTTAAAAAAGAGCCGTCCACAACCTCTGTTCTATCCGCTCTGCTCGTCACGGAACACGGTGCGTCTTTTGAAGCGCGCAAAGTTGATGAAGAAACACAGAAAGGCTGAAGACTATGAAAACCACAGAGACTTTGAAAAACACAAAAGTTCAATTAGTGCCGATAGCAGACATTCGCCCGAACCCGTTTCGTTACATCACTGATTATCCGTTAAGCGAAACGAAGATCGTAGAGTTGGCTGAGAGCATTCAGGATACGGGATTCTGGACGAACGTCTGCGCGCGTCCTGTTAACGGGCATTATGAGATCGCCTACGGGCATCATCGGATCGAAGCGGCGAAGCGTGCAAACTTAAAGGAAGTACCGCTTGTTATCGATCCTGATATGTCGGATGAACGCGCGTTTGCGATGATGAAACGCGAGAACTCGGAAGCTTACGGTACATCTTCTGGCGCTGATGCGGGCGTGATCGCGGGGCTTATCTCTGGATGTGCCGAAGGCCGATTGACGGTCGATAAGGTACATCCGAAGAGTCCTCCGCATACCGTTTACTTGGCGATGAAAAGGAACGGAAAGCTCTGGATATATCCGCCGAACAGCGAAGAATTCAGAACTTGGATGTCGTCGCTTCAGACGACGACATGGGATAACGTGTTGCTATTCACCACTTACACACTTGCTAAGAATTTAGGATGGACAAGAAGCAATGCGTCTCGGAATGAGGACGAAGCGGCATCAACTCGTCAAGTGCCGCCCTGTCACCGTCGCCCCAGGCGACGAGCAGTTGGGTCACTCGTTGTGGCGAGGGTGCCATTCATGTCACCCGTTCGTGCCTGAGACTAACCGCAAGTGGCGCAGATTATACACCCATGATGAAGTCCCCGCCTTATTAATTGGTCCTCAACGAAAAGAAATGCTTAATCGGGTTAGAGGTTTGTGACTCAATTCTCGCATTACTTAGTGAGGAAAGTAGAAGGCTAGACCCCGAATTGAAGGAATGTTCGTATGAAAAACTCTAAGGAGACACGATCCATGGCTTTCAGGCTTTACAGGCGGCGCTTTGGCCTGCCATAAGCATGACTCGGATTCATCCCTGCGACGGCGCACATGACATGTTCACTTTAAGTTAAGGAGAAGATCATGAAACATTCATATTTGAGCAATCGCGCTTGTCGTCTGTCTGTTGTGTTATTTGCCCTGCTAACTGTTTTGATTAGCGGGTCGCTCGCTTCGTCGGCAACGGCGCAGACAAAAAAGGTAATTGCCCGCGTCTATCACCTCAACACCGTTTCGCCTTCAACGAGCGCCACTGCGCCACCGAATGATGATTTCGCCAACGCCCAAGTAATTAGCGGAAGCTCGGGCAGCGTGAAAGGCACGAACGTCGGGGCGAGCGCGGAAGCGGGCGAGCCGATGTTTAGCTACGCCTCCGTCTGGTATCGCTGGCAAGCGCCCGCGACCGGCAACATCACGTTTAACACATTGAACAGTGACTTCGACACGATCATTGCGATGTACACGGGCGACAGAGTTGACGCTCTGACTTACCTTGCGGGTAATGACGACTTCGGCGAGGGGCTGACGAGCAGCATCACTGTTAGCGTCACGGCTGGAACGATTTACCATATTGAAGTTGATGGTTTCGGTGGCGAAACAGGCAACATCACGCTTAATTGGAGTCTCGACACTCCGGCAACCTCAAATCCGATAGATGAGGCGCAATTCTTCGTCCGTCAGCACTACCTTGATTTCCTGAACCGCGAACCGGACGCCCCCGGTCTGGCATTCTGGAAAGGAATGTTGGAAGGGCGATTAGCTGATTGCGGCACTGCAAACACGGCTGAAGCAAACACGTGTCGAGCGAGAGCGAAGGCATCAGTCTCAGAAGCCTTCTTCGTCTCGGTCGAGTTCCAGCAGACGGGTTATTTAGTCTACCGCCTCTACAAAGCTTCGTTAGACCCGGCGGCTAGACCTCGCGGCTTACCGCGCTACAGTGAGTTCCTCAGAGACGCACAGGCGATCGGCTCGGGCGTCGTGGTTAACGCCCTGGGGTGGGAGCAGAAGCTGGAAGAGAACAAAGTCGCTTTCCTGCGTGAGTTCGTGCAGCGAGGTGAGTTTACACAACGCTACCCGACGTCGCTGAGCGGTGAAGAGTACGTCACTGCTCTTCTCACGACGGCCGGGTTATCGCAATCGGGCAGTGAGAAGCAAGCAGCACTCGCAGCTTACGGGTCAGGCGGAGTTGAAGGAAGAGCGGCGGCACTAAGGAGCGTTGCTGAATCAGACTTGATGTTCCGCAAAGAGTTCAACAAGGCGTTTGTGTTGATGCAATACTTCGGCTATTTAAGAAGGAATGCCGATGAAGGTGAAGACATCAATCGCCCCTTCGCAGGTTACGACTTCTGGTTGACGAAGCTCAACACTGAATCGGGAGATACCACTCGCTTCACGGCGATTGACGAGTTGCTGGCGCCGACGAAAAGAGCGGCGATGGTTGAAGCCTTTGTCGTCACGGGTGAGTATCGAAGAAGATTCGGACCCGAATAAGGGGTAACAGCACGATCTTACGTCCTTCCCCATAGGGATGGGTGTTAGAGGGAAGAAGGTCGGCTGACGCAAGCGAGGGCGTCAGCCGACCTTCTTCCTTTAGCTCATAATTACAGAATGTTGGCTGTTTGCGATGAACACATACGGAGTCCGATAAGGTCGGAACTGTCTCAATTAGACATTACAGTTAAAATTTATGCCTCATATTTGATTGAGGACTTCAATAAATCCGGCATTTATCAGTTACGTTATTGGTCAAAGGATAAAGAGAAAAGAGTCAGACTAGCGGCCAGTCGGGCGCAACCGAAGAAGGCAAAGAAGCTGCCACCCATCGAAGAGTATGCGCGACGGTTTATCGAGAAGATGCAAACAGTCAAAAACCCTTACTCCTCTATTCTCAAAGACGGCAGTCGGATGCTCTCCGCTATTGACTCTCTTGACGATGCGCTTGCTCGCAAGATCGCTTCTGAAATCAGGGCGACGGTTAAACGTCATTCAGCCTTTGCGCTTTCTCTTGCGGAAGCGTTTGAGGAAACAAACCGCAGGCGCATTCGCTTGCTGATCGAAGGAAGGGTGGTAAGATAAATGCCTAGACAGCAAAACCTATTTGAGATCGAACAATCGTTTGAGTTGGTCAAGCGGTGAACCGCACATGCTCTGCGGAAGCCGCAGAGCATGTGCGCCACAGGTCAACTGCGCGCCGGGAATGAGGCATCTACAGGTAAGAAGAGGGGCGGCAGGAAGTGAACACTATTCCAATTAACAGCATCACTGTTGGCGAAGAACGGCGGCCATTGCGTGACGTGTCCGAACTCACGCACGCTCTTCGTCACACGCACCGCATCCGCTTCTTTACGCGCGGCTCACACTCGAAAGCCGAACACGAAGCTCAAGGCATCGCTTTGTGCGCCATCATCCCCAAGCCGCTCTTAAACAACATTCTTGCTTATGGCGAACTACACGATTTCCCTCCCGACATCTTGAAACAACGCATCCGGCTCTTTGAGCCGGCGTCTAGCCAATAAGAAAGGAACAACCCCTAAATGAAGAAAACAATCATCGCTTTTGCTCTCGTCGCTTTAACCGCTCCCTTCGCCTACTCGCAAGGGCGAACGAACGTGCGCGGCACGGTGCGCAAAGACGGAACTTACGTCGCCCCGCATCAACGCACGCGCGCCAACTCCACGAAGCGCGATAGCTGGTCAACACGCGGCAACACTAACCCGAACACCGGACGGCGCGGAACGAAGAAGCCTTAAAGGGACGTAAGCTATGCGCCCTCTTCAATACTGGATTCTCGCTCTCCTCTGCGCGCTCCCCGCAGTTGGACTCTACGCCTATTTCGAGCCGCAAGCCCGCTTCTTGGACGAGCAAAGAGCGCAAGCCGAATGGGATTGGGCGCGAGAACGCCAAGCGTTGATTGATTCATCGCCAACAGTCTTCATCACGCCAACGGGCGAGAAGTACCACCGCCTGTACCATTACCACAACCGCACGCGCCCACTCTCGCTCTATGAGGCTTCAGAGCAACATTACGAAGCCTGCCGCGTTTTACCTTTAGCGAGTTCGTAGCTAGCCTGCGCGCCTAAGTTCATCTCGTGGCAGTGGGCGAGTGCGCGGGCGAAGCATTTACGTGCTCGCGTTGTTGACTCATTCACTCAGCCTTATAGTTTCTTAATGTAAGCGTCCAAGTCGGGGCGCGTTCCTGTAAATACGCAGCGAGGTGAACGGCGGTTGTTGTCTTTCCTACTCCGCCTTTGAATGAAGCGACTGTGACGATCATCTGAGTAGCTGAATAGCTGAGTAGTCGAATAGCTGAATTACCGAAAGAACTTGGACGCGCCTTATAGCACAGGCTAGAACAGGCAGTAAATGAAAAAGGCATAGCACACGGCTTGGGGTTGAAGGTAAGGAACGCATCACAGGGCTTGTATGCGCCGGGAATGGCTATGTGCTGGCAAGGGAAATGAGGGCTGACAAGTGTGCGGTTTTGTCAGCCCTCTGTTCGGGCTTGTGGGGTCGTTGCTGACTCCACTTCGTCCTGACCTATGTAAAGAAAGATAGAATGCCGCGAACGTTACAGAGTTTTATTGTGACACGAAAAAGGGCTGAGGTTGTTCCGCTTGGAAGCCTCAGCCCTCCTTATGGATGGTGAATACACTTGAGAGTGGAAGATACGTCCTTCGTGTTTCGGGTGTCAGTACGAAAGCGAACAAAGAAAAGGGTAGCCAACTGCTTGGCTACCCTTCACTGATCACCCGTCGGGGAAGAGGGGGTGATGGTTACTCTTGACGCCGTCTGCGAACCCTCATAGCGACACCTGCTAAGCCTGTACCGAGCAGGAGCATCGTCGTCGGCTCGGGGATAACAGCACTAGGAACGCTATTGAAGCCCACTTCGGCAAAACCCGTTTGAAAAGGGTCGCCGTAGTTGGACAGCACGTTGAAGCGGAAATGTGTCGCATTGACAGCAGTGAAAGAAAAGATTTGAGGCGGACTGGTGAGGCCTGTAACCCGTGCAAAAACAGATGGCCCGCCGGGCAGCGGCGTAAAGTCAACGCCGTTCGTTGAGAGCAACACTTGAACACCCTGTATGCCTGTAGAACCGGCGACGCCAGGACCACCGCCATTCTGGTTCCAAAACGAGAAGCTGTCTACGGAGAACAGTCCGCCGAGGTTAAACGTAATCTGGCCAGTCCGAACGGATGGGCTGGACACCCACGAGTTGGCCGGAATGGATGCGGCATGTGTCGCCGTCAGAGTGGGGGAGGATAGACCGACACCATTGACCGTGTTTATTATGTTTGTCCCGAAGCCTGCCCCCATATTCGTGGTAACGGTCACGCCGGAAATGCGGTCGGCGCGTGCTTCGGAGGCGGCGGCGAGGAAGAACGCTAAAGTGAGCGCAGTGAAGAGTGGTTTAAGGAAACGAGTCATCTTGTTTTTCCTTTCTGTAGCGGGTAGTGTGCGGCGAGGGTCGGTTAGCGTCGCTATTCGCTTTCTCTCGAAAAAGGGATAGCCAAGGTAAGGCTTGAGGGAAGCAAACGCGCCACAGGGCTTGTAATGGTACGAAACGATTAAGTTCTGAATAAAGAAAGGGCAGTCAGCTTTGGCTACCCTCCAGTCCTCGTCCGCAAGGGTGAAAAGAATGGTAGTTATTGTTTACGCCTCCTGCGAACTTTCGCTGCCACTCCGGCTAAGCCGGTGCCGAGTAAAAGCATTGTCGTTGGTTCGGGCACGGCGACTACAGTAAAGGTGGTCACGATAACGCCTTGGTTGGTTGTCGTTGTTCGGAAACCAGTGCCAGTAAAGTTTACCGTGAAGATCGGGGTTTCACCTCTGAACGTTGAAGGATCGCCTCCCGGTGCAAAGGCTGTAACCATTCCAGTAATAAAGTTATTGGTAAAGCTGCCACTAGCCAGAAACCGATTTGTCGTGATGCCGTTAAAGCTCACACTCCCAGAAGCGTCGATTGTGGTGTTACCGCTGAACTGATTCTGGTTGTCCGGATTGTTCCTGCCGCTGCTGAAACTCAGGCTGAAGCCGCTCGTGCCGACGAGATTAACCGCAGCATCGCCGCCGTTTCGAAGAACAGTACCGCCCGTCAGCGTTACGGTCTCGGCTTGAGCGGTTGCGGCGACTAGAAGCGTGAAGGCGAACAGAGAGAGGGCTAAAAAAATCTTGCGCGAGGTCATGGCGAATGTCTCCTTAATGGTTGCGGGCGTGTCAGGGATAGGCTAAACGGTTTTAAGGTCAGCCCGGTGTCAGTAGCGATGCCCGCGCACTCTATCGCACCTCAACGAGGCCGCGCATCGGACAAACCGCCCATTTTGATATGGCACAATCCGCCCATTTTGTATGGCACAATTGTGCCTATTCCACAGCCTAGAGTCTCTGCCGACAAACAAAAGAGGCAAGCCCCCGTTGAGACTTGCCCCTGCTAAAAACGCTACACGTGTAGCGTTTCTATTTCGCGGCGGCTTGACGCTCGTCCATTGCGCTATAGAAAAGAACGCACGCAATTGTGCCGGGCGCGTCCATTGAATCGGAATTCAAAAGATCGCTTACCGACGCGCTGAGAGAGTTATAAATATGCACAGGGCAAAGCGGGTGGTTCAACACGCCGCTAATCATGCGCGCAAGTTCGTTGTAGTCGCCATGCTTCGAAGTTTTCGGCTTCGGTTGTGTCGTCAAAGAGAATCTCCAGCGCGTCCTTACGCCTCTGTGCAGTCCACGCTCCGCGCGAGACGACGACCTCTTTCGCCGTGCGAAACTCTTCTATTGCTGATTCGTGCGCGGGCGGTACGAGCAAACGGAACGCGCCTGCGTTCACGCTTAGGTAGAACGCCCCGCGCCGTGCATACTCGCTCTCGAAGTAGTTTGTCGCGCGGATTTCCTGCCCGTCGTTTTCTACTGCAAGGATGTTAGTATTCGTCATCTTCGGCCTCCGTCATCAAACCAAGTTCCGTGTCGTAAAGCAGATCAACCACCACGTAGCCGCGCTGAACAGAATAGCCCGCGCGAAGCACGGCGCGCACCGGACACGGCACAAGATGCTCGCGCACGCTATGCGTGGCGAACGCTTCCGAAGCATGTTCAGCGAGCAGGCAGTTAATCGAATGCCCGCCGTCGGGCGTGTAGATGTAATGCTTTTCAAGTTCGGGTGGTAAAGTTGAGTGATACATTATTTGTTCCTCCTTCATCCCATTCCACAATGTCAGTATCACGCCCATGCGCACGCGGTAGTTATCCATGCCGGTTAACAATGTACACGGCATCAACCCTATCTTTCGGGAATGGGATGGTAGCGGCTCGCTGGTTTCGTTTGTCGTGTCGCTCAACTTGCATAGGCGACACTTGAACGAAAGCCAGCGCGCAATGGTGGCCGCTAAGATAGCCAACATTCCGCAGGGTAAACATGATGTGCCAATTGGCACATCATCCCAGCCCGAAGCAGCGGAGATGTTGAATGTATCAGTCAGGTCTGTGAAACGTGCAAAGAAGGTCCAGGAAAGCGGCGACGCCTCGCTTATCGCCGACGTTGAAGCGGGCAATCGTCCAGATGCGATGAGCGCCTGAACGCGGCGGATGTAGTGGAAACCGGTTTCCATATCGTCGGCGTACATAGCGATGAGGTTGACCGCTTCTAATCCCAATCAACATTAACGACTTCCGGCCACTCGTCGGACTCTTGCGGCGCGTTCTCAAGATCGTAAATCTGTTTCTCAATGCGAAAGATGGTTGACTCGTCGGTGATGTCTCCATCCCTTCGGAGCGTTTCAAGACGTGCCATAAGCGCTGTCAGATCGTGGCTGCCTGCGCTATGTTCGGTTGCGCTTTCCGCCCCGCGCTTAACCTCGCGTTGAAACGAAACGACGCGCCCCGCATATTCCACATCGGAGAAACGAAAATCTCTGCGTCCGCGCTCGTCGGTGATGGTGAAACCTTCGGCGGTGAAAGACACTAAGTGTCCGGCGGAGTACACCTCTTCCCCGTCCAATTGATAGCTCGTTACGCACACGTCGCCAATCCTTAGATCGCCCGTTTCGACGGTGATCCGGTCGCCGTCTCGTAAGCCGCACAACGGATGATCGCCGCCGATGCAAAAGCTGTACTGCTTCGGCTTTGCTTCGCTTTCCGCTTCAAACCGCCGCCCCCGTCGCCTTGCTACTTCGCCCGCTTCATCCGTGAGCGCGATAATAATCCCGGCTTCTACGCCTTCGTGGACGAGCGATTCACCTGTTCGTGTGACGATGGCGCGCACCGATTCGATGAATGCCTTTTCCGCTGCGGAAGGGTTCGCATCGGGAAAGTCTATGCCAGCAAGCTGCGTGAGTTCGTCGAGCTTACTGATGACGAAGTTTTTAACTTCCGTAGTTTCGTGTTCGTCTTTGAGCACCCAATAGATATTCCTTGCCGTGCGGTAATAGAGATTAACAAGCCGCGTGCGGCGTGCACGCGGTGCTCTGGTTTTATTCGCCATTATCTTTTCCTTTCCAAAACTGCGACTTGCAATGTTAATTCTTGAAGGTTGCGCGCGGCAGAAGATAGCGTGCGCTGTAGGATGTCGGCCGTCTCGTAGTCGAGAAACCTTCCCTCGACGGCTTGCACGTCCGTGATCGCCCGGCGGACTTCAGCGCGGGTGCGTTCAAGTTTAGCGGTTAGTGAATCCTCTGTGCGCACAGAGGATTGCACGATTCGTGCAATCCCTTGCGCCCGCGTCTGTTGATGGGTTAAACTTTTCATCGTTGAGTCCTTTCATTACTCCGAAGGTGTGAAGGGTTAAGGGGCTAGGGAAGCGCTACACTTTCCTAGCCCTTTTCGTTTAGTGACTTGCCGCGCGTTCGGCGGCAAGTTGAATGTGCGCGGCGACGGCTGCCGCCAAGTGATAGCAGGCACGTCCTAATTCGCCCGCTTTGCATGTGCATGATGCAAGGCGTTTGCCGTCTCTTCGTTCGCACGTCACGGTGTAGGTTGCGCCCGTCTGTTTATTCATCACGCTGTAGCTGCCGAAACAGTTGACGTGAACGCGCGGCTTGACGGTGCGCGCTTTGGTGATGGCCTTTTCGAGTTTCGTTGCTGTGGTGAGTTGGATTATTGTCTTGGTGCTCCTTATCTATTGCTTTCTGACAAGTGTTATTCTACTCTCATATAAACTATTGTCAAGAGAAAAACGTTCTAGCGTGAATATATTTTTACATGACAAGGGTTTTCGTGTATTATGCGCGGCATGAAGGAAGATTACGTTTCCACGAACGACGCGGCGGACGCACTCGGCATATCCCGGCAGCGTGTCTTGCAGTTAATAAAAACCGGGCGTTTGAAGGCTGAGAAGTTCGCCAACGTGTACATGATTCACCGCCCTGATTTGTCGGCTGTAGAGGATCGTCCGCAAGGCAGACCGCCGAACACGCCAGCCACAGCCAACAAACGCGCCACAACGCGAATACGCGCGAGCAATGGGGCATCTACAGGCAAGAAGAGAGGGAAGAAATGAGCAACGAGAAACATTGGCTAGAAAAGTTGATAGAAGACGATCCGAAGTTCAAGGATTATGAATTTAAGAAACTTCCCGGCGGATTCCTTGAGCGACTTGGCGAGGCATACGAAGAAAAGCCACTTTCAATTGACGAGATAACCGACAGCTTAGAAGCGGGCGCGATCAAGCGTGATGATGACTTAACGGTGAATTAGAAGGGCGGTAAGAAGTGAGCACTGACAATCCCTGACAACGGCACGCGGGGGATTAGACGGGGTGTGACAAGGTGTGACCACGCATTTGTCACATTTGTCACAGGTGACACAGAACAAGGTGTGACAGGGTGTGACCCTGCCTCTGTCACAGTTGGCACACATGACGCAGACGAAGAATAAACAGGAAGCCGCCGATCACCTCGGCGTGAGCGTGCGCACACTGCTCCGCCTGGTTGATCAAGGGAAGTTGGCGCACCTGCCGAAGCGACGCCCGGCAGATGAGACGACCTTCGACACAGGTGAGCTTGATCGCTATCAACGCCAGTTAAAGGACGAAGCGGCCGGCGTCGTAAGTGGAGTTGTCGCACCCGTCACACATGACACACCCCCTGAAAATCAAGCATTAGCGCGACGTGACGGACGTGTGACACTCACGCCTGTCACACTTGGCACAGGTGACGCACTTGACACACCGGCGATGCGGGATCGCATGCTCCGGGCATTCGAGGCGATGGCGTCACCGGTGCGCCTCACCGATAAGTTGACGCTCTCGCTGACCGAGGCCGCGCTGCTCGCCGGACTCTCGCGCAATCACTTACGCGCGGCGATTGAAGATAAGAAACTAAAGGCGCGCATCATCGGCAGAGGGTGGAAGGTGAAGCGCGAAGAGTTGGAGCGGTACGTTAAGAAGCTTTGACGTGATTTGAAGTGAAGAATATTTTGACAATCTGAAAAAGCAAAAGCGGATGTTGCGCCAACGATTGACTCCCGTACCGCAACATCCGCCCTGACTGTATCCCGCCTTCCTTAAGGCGCGACGACATTATGTTTATACTACCAAACTTTTCTTGTAGCACAAACAAAATTCATGCTACAATTCGCTCACTTCACGCGCGTGATGCGAAGCGCGGTAAGGGGAGCGCTCCGGCGAGACGTAACGCGAGGGGACGCGACCAGCGGGTTATTCTGAGGGTTCATGCACCGTGCCTCTGTTCTGACTTTAACGAGTCGAGAGCAGGGGCATTTTTCTTTTTACCGGAGGCAAAAGCAATGACTGACGAAAAGATGCTTGACGTGAAAGAGGCCGCCGCCCGTTTGAATGTCTCGCCGTTCACGATCCGACGAATGCTTGCCGAGCGCTCGCTTCAATTCAGAAGGATCGGGAGCGGCAGGGGGCGATTACGAATCAACGAGCGCGACTTACAAGAGTATCAAGAGCAGCGGATCGTACCGGCGAAAGCCGCATAAATAACAAAACGCCTCTCGCTTTCGACGAGAGGCGCTTCATTGAATCCGTTAGACGACGGATTCGGTTTGCAGGACCAACAGACATGAAAACAATATCACAGATCGAACCGAAAACTCAAAATAGTTATCAGACACCCCTCTGGAGACCCGGCGACCAGCTACCACACCACCACCCTGACGCATGGTCGGCGCTGCAACGAAACGCCGACGCATACGAACAACACTTACGCGACGAAGAGCGAAGGCACTTTGCGGATCGGAGGGCGGCATGAGCAAGCATTCCAAACATGTGCCGACAGTCGGCTCGACACAAGCCCCAGCCGAGCTACTCAACACACCGACACGCGGCGAAGGTTCGGTAGGTATCACAACGGCGCGCGTTATCGAGATGCTGAGTCAGGCAAAAGCCGGACGACCGCGCGCTGTTTTGCCTGACAATCTTCCACAACAAACATTTCAAGAAGCAAAGGTGGCGGGCGTTGCTATCTGTGACGGTATTTCGGGGCGGCATTGGAGCAACGTCGTCGGAGAGATCGCACTGAGGCACGCCATACCCGATGAACCATTGCAAACAAAAATAACGGCGTCTCCTGCCCTTGATTGGTGGGATAAGCCAGCGAGTTACACGGCTTTGCGAGACGAGTTGCAATGCTTCTCACCTGAAACCGCATTGCTTTTTAATCTAGTTATCGGACTTGTGATCGGAAAAGAACAACGGCACGTCACGGTTGAACTTGACGAGCTGATACGCGCGTTAGGCTGGCAAGTTCGCTCCGTTGCCGAACGAACAGAAAAACGCCGCGCCGTTTACCGTTGGCTTTTACTCCTGCAATCAATCTCCGTGCACGGAAAACGAGTCGGCAAATACAACGATCCGCTTACAAAACAAGAAATCGATCTCTGCGTCTCTTCTGAAATTGTGCGTGTTTCTGAAGCCTATTACTCCGAACAGCAACTTGAACTTGACCGAAGCGAGCCGCCCGTGAAGGTAACGATCTCGGCAAGTGCATGGCTTGAACGTCTCGCGGATGACCGCAAAGTTTTGCAAAGTTTCGGACGTGTGCAAAAACTTGCAGGACTGCCAACCGGAAAGGTTTCAGGTGCATGGGCGTTGAGCATCGGACTTGCCCTTAATCAACTATGGCGCGAACGTTCGGCGCGCGCTGAAATTTATACCGTTGGCGAATCGAAACATTTAACGGCAAATTTCGGGCGACCGTTTACGCGGGTTGAATTATTCGACCTGTTTCAGCCTGCCATACGTCCTGAAGAAATTATCGAAAGCGACAAACCCGGACGCGCTTTAAAGTATTGGCAAGCAGCAATCAAACACCTTAAAGAACATGGCGTTATCGGACACTACAAGGAACTTGATCCGATGCCGCAGGAGCGTAAAGGATGGGGTGAGTTTTGGCTGAGAGCACAACGCCTCGACATTCGCCCGAAGCATGAAGAGATCGCGGCGGTTGCGGAGATCGCACGCGGCAACACAAAAGCGCAAAAAGCGTTAAAACGAAGGCGAAAAGTAGGATGAAAAACCCCTCAAAAGTGGCGGAATGTCACTCAAAAGTGGCGGAATGTCACTCAAAAGTGGCGGAACGCGGCATTCAAGTCTTTTGTTTGCAACGTTTAATTTCTCTTAATAAAGAATAAGAAGTGGCGCAGCGCACGACCTTACGGTGTGCGTGCACCTTTTGAGATAAAAGAGATCGTAAACGACGCGACGAAAGCGAGGCACGGATGAGTCAAACCGAAAACAAACGAACGCCGAGAACATACGCCTTGAGCGATCTCGTTGGTGATTTTGTGGCGGACACGGACGCGGCAGCCGAAGCAATGCGCACAGGCAGACCGCGCGGGGCGATAACAGGGCTGGCAGCGATTGACAAGATCATCGGCGGGCATCTTGCCGTCGGTGTCCACGTCTTACAGGGCGCGCCGGGCTGTGGTAAGACCGCGCTTGCTTTACAGATTGCTTCACGATGCGCTTATCCCGCGCTCTACGTTTCCATCGAAATGGGGCTGCTTGAACTTTTTCGACGCTTGATCGCGCGCGAAACGGAAACGTTTTTAGGGCGATTAAAAACGGGCGAGATCAGCGGCATGCAGGCGCGCAACCTTGCGCTTGCGACCGTCGAGAAGTTGCCCGCGCTGGCTTTCATGGACGCAACGAACGCTTACGCCGAGCCGAGTTTGGTTCTTGATAACGCGAAGGCTTTACGCGAGCGTATGAACGTCGGGCATTCGTTGGTTGTTATTGATTCATTGCAAACGTGGGCGCGGTCGGTGCGCACGACTGACGGAGCGGCGCAGGCTTCGGAGTACGACGCGATCAACGACGCGCTTCATGCGGCGACACAGATTGCTACAAGGTTAAATGCGCCGGTGTTGCTTATTTCACATCGCAATCGTGTCGGCAATAAAGAGCAATCTGCCGCCTTACATAGTTCAAAAGGTTCGGGTGATATTGAGTATGTGACGGAAACGATGATTGACCTAACACCGACCAAGCAAGACGCGCAAGAGAATGCCGACGGCGAAATGGAAGTCACGGCGAAGATCGTTAAAAACCGTCACGGCGTTGTCGGCGTGTCAACGCGCTTGTTTTTTAGTGGGCGGCTGCAAAGTTTTCGAGAAGTATAAGCATGGCGATTATTGCGAAAGGTCCCGCGCTTGATGCGCTCTCACTAACCGATCTCGAATCTTATGATTCGCGCGCGCCGCGTGCGAGTAGAGGCGAGCGGCGTTTTCTGTGTCCTAAGTGTGGCGATAGTAAGCCGCATGACCGTGCGCATCGTTCGTTAGCTTTGAACGCGAATACGGGTGCGTGGGTGTGTCATCGTTGTGGCGAGAAGGGGTTGCTTCGAGAGCATTGGACGGAGCGCCCAGCGCAGACCGCGCGGCAGCGCACGCGGGCGGCTGTGGCGCGCGCCTTTAGCCTTGCGCCCGTTGTCGAGCGTCAACCGAAGAACGAACCATCGCTTGATCCGCATGTTGTGATCGCTTCATCCGTTGCGCTTGAAGGCACGCCCGGCGCGGCGTATATCGAGGGGCGCGGTATGCCTGTGGAAGTGGCGGCAGAGGCGGGCGTGAGGTTCGCTTATCGTTTCTATAACCGTCCGGCTGTGTTGTTTCCGATGTACGACAGAGACGGCGCGCTGGTTGCTGTCAATGGGCGTTTTGTTGACGGTCGTAACGATCCGAAAACACAAACGGCGGGTTCTAAAAGTCTTGGTTTGTTTACGACGCCGGGCGCGTTGTCTGCGTCTGTGACGGCTATTTGTGAAGGGGCCATGGATGCGCTCTCGCTTTGGTTGTGCGGCGTTTCGAGTGTTGCTCTTGTCGGTACAAGTGCGCCTGATTGGTTGCCAGGCGCTTTAGCATTTTCATGTGCGTTGATTGCGACGGATGCAGACGTAGCGGGAGATAAGGCGGCGACCGAGTTGGAGAACAGTTTAAGCCCGCGTGCGTGTCGTACGCTTCGCTTGCGTCCACGCATAGCTAACGATTGGGGCGAAGCGCTGGAGCGTGCGGGCGCAGATAAGTTGCGCGAACAGCTTGCGCCGTTTTCTGAAATTGCCGATACGCCAACCTGTGTCAATGCTGCGTGTGCGCTAGGTGAAAAGAATAGAACGGATGATGCGTTATTCGTTGCGTCTTTAATTGACGATGCGCAGGCGCGCGAGTGGGTGCGCTCTGCATTGCGTCGAGGCGCGCTCGTCGGTGAAGAGTGTTTTAACGAACAAGGCAACGTACACGTTCCCGCGTGGATGCCGCTAAAGCATTACCGGGCGGCGCATGACGCAATCTTTAAGTTTGAGACGGTAGCATGACAAAGATTCTTTTATCACTCACGGGCGATCAAGTTTCCGTCAAACTGAAAAGCAGCGACCGCGAAGCTTTTGTGTTCCTTATCGAATCATTGAAGGATCGCATCCCCGCGTATGATCGCACCTATTCGCCCGCCTCTAAAGAATGGTTGATAGACGCATCGGCGCGCGACTCGCTGGAGCTGTGGCTCGACGATGCCCGCGAGGTATGCGGAGCAAGCGTCGAATGGCAACCGACGAAGCACAAACGCACGTACACGCGCACCGCACCGGTTGCGCCGGATGCGTTCGCCACGCTTCACCTGCTTCCAAGCGCGCCGCCGGAAGTCGTGCGGGCAAGTTACAAAGCACTCGCACAGCTTGTGCATCCTGACAAGCCGGGCGGAGACGTTGCCGCGATGCAAAGGCTCAACGAAGCGTACGAACGATTGCGATTTGTGGCGTGACGAAGGGTTGTTGAGAGAATGAAGCAAACAGAAGAAACGGTGAGCGCTCACCGTTTTCAAACGAACGCATTTTACGAAACTTTACTTCGCCGCCAGCGCGAAGATCGTGAACTTTACGAACGCACGTTTAGCCCTGCACTTCGGTTAAGCGTCGAATTTTACGCAACTACAAAACGAAAGAATAAAGAGGTGAAAACGAAATGAAAGATTTAATGACGACAGCCAATCGCACACGCGAAGAGGCAAGCGCCGAGATCGCCCGCGCGCAAACTAACCCAGATCTGACGCCCTCGGCGAAGGGGCGGCGCATCGCCGAGATTCGCACAAAAGCCAACCGGGAGATCGAACGCTTGGGGCGCGAATACGCCGCCGCGCAAGTGGCTTCGCGCGACGACGCGCACCGTGCGCTTTTCGGATTGACGTTCAAGGTGGGCGCGACGGAAGCGGATAAGACGGCCGCGCAAGCCTCTTACCGCGACGCGATCTTTCGCGCCGATGCTTTGGCCGACTCACGCCACGCGCTTCGTGTAATGGGACGCGCACAGATGGTTGACGACAAGATCCTGATGAAAGCAGTTGCGGCCGTGAGTTATGAGCGCGGCTGGGATGCCGTCTTGAGAGACTACGCGGCGACTTCAGAGACGGTGGCGGCTGCGTTGAACGAGCTTATGCTTTCCGAGCAGCGACGAACGAACCTTCAAGTGCGCACGAATGCGGGCATGACCTTTTCGATGATCCCGGAGACTTCGGAAGAGCGCACGGTACGGATGCAGACTCCGAGCGCCAACGCAGCATAAAACTTTTGAGGGGCGAGGGGAAGATGACCGCAATCTATTGACACGCACGGCTGATTTTGAAAATGAAAGATAAACGCAAGATTCGAGGATGAAGTGATCAGCGGCGTGAGGTGTCCAAGGACATTATGGCGGCGTTGTCAAAGGGAGGGCGAACGGATGAAACTATACGCGGTGGCGATCATGGTGATGAAGCCCGATCCTGAGTTGCAGTACTCAGGCGAGCAGAGTTTTAACTTCCAAGCGGTGGGGGAGGACGGCGCGAACCTCAACTTACACGTCGAGGTCATACCCGGCGCTGAATTGGCTTTAACGCAAGAAGACGCGAGAGAGGCGGCGATGCGCTTCGCCTTGCTGCGTTATCCGTCTTCGGAGGGTTGGGTCAGACACACAGTTAGCGTCAAAGGGATCAGTCGTCGTGATGTGCTCCTTGCCGCGTCAGTGCCTGATGATGAAAGCAGCGCTGATGCTTCGGACGCAGTGGTGTGAGCGCAAGATATTGACGGGCGGAGCTGATTTTGAAAATGGACGAAAAGCGCAAGATGTAGCGGTCAGGCTTTGC
>MWWH01000166.1_pt1 | contig 17607 bp, 22 predicted proteins | sample 1047231 | NCBI WGS metagenome assembly MWWH01 (sample SAMN06349967, study PRJNA376086) | soil metagenome | isolation source: MG3-2 sample Antarctic (ecotone) soil | place: Antarctica | collected 2015-01-13 | reverse complement strand
GCAAATAAAAAAACAATAGCTAACCCGATCTGAAACCACCACTCATTGTCATACCTGATAAACTTATGATACCACATGGGCTTTACACCATCTTTACCAACTTCAGCAAAGACCTTGTTACGCCATGCAAAACCTTTATCCTTCAAGTCTGCAAGCCGTCCCGGTTCAAAGTTTATGAAAGAACCAAGAAGCTTGAATATAAATTCTAAAATGTTCATTAGAAAAAATTTAAAAAGAAACTACCTCCTGCGTCCCTTTTTTCCCAAAAGCACAACAGCCAAAACAATAGCGCCGATCATCATAAGATTGTTATTGTCAATAGAAGCCCTGTGTTCCAATGAACCCCATTGTACACGTGATGTTACCTTGTTTACGCCTCCAATGACTTTATCCCAAAACGAAGGCTTCGCACCCTGCGACGACACAAGCGCCTGTTTTTTTCTATAGCCGGTAACCGTAACATTATCCAAAGTTTTTGCATTATCAAAATCATTTAAAGCCTCATGAACACTTCCTAAAGTGTGCGACGGCTGTGCAACTGTAATTGGCATTTTACTTTTTGTTAAAAAGGAGAAACGCACCTAATACGATAGCTCCCATGATTAAAATTGAATTGTCTTTTGGCTGGATCATATCATCCAAACGACCAGAGCCGCTATCAAAAACATCATCCACCGTTGTACCAGAACTTTGGTTTCCACCAATACCTATGCTTCCAAGCAGACCCCCCAAACCTCCACTTAAACCACCTGCAACATTTCCGGCAAGATCGCCAGCCCAGGCATTAGGATCAATGCCCGAAGAATATGCAGTAGCACGTGTAGACTGCCTACGGTCGCTTCTGTAACTTCTTTCTTCCTGGCGAATCTGGTTTTTCAATAACTTCTTTTCCTTCTGAGTGATCCTACCGTCCGAAGAATAAAGTTGAGCACTCCTGTCATAAGAAGAAGCAGCTTCGCCCTTAGCAACAATAGAAGCTACAGTAGCCGACGCAGCTTGCGCCCGCTTATCACGTTTCTTCCTACCTATACCTAATAAAGCCATGAGAAAAAATTTGGGAGAATAAACAAATTGAATTTTACAACGATGCTTCTAACTTAGCTTCATTCTGATTAGCATGTTTAGAATTAAGAGCCGCAGCGCGCTGCAATACTTCCCTCGTAGTTACGTATGTACGATAAACAATATAGTTTTTCGTAGCCGCAACATTGGCACCATTCATCTCAATAGTTATTTCCACGTCATCCAATTCAACAGCAGGGACATACTTGAAATTTTCTCTACGTAACGACGCATTAGCGACATTCTCAAACTGAGAAGCTCTACGGGATAACAAGCGACCACGATTGTCACTTGCAGAATATTTATCCGATGAAATTATTAAAGATTCAAAAACTGCATCCGCAGTTGAATTACTTCTGGTTGCCTCCGTATTGACCAAAGTAATTGAAGTAACATTATCACCCAACGATTCAACAACACGTGAGTGAGTAGCAGAAATGGACCTGCTCTTGATCATTGGAATAACCGTTTCCACCCCAATGGCTTCACGATCCTCAACCTCCAATGAAGATGAAGCAGCATCATAAGTTCCCATCCATCCGGTCTTTGTAGTAACCTCAAGAGATAATTCATCATCACCTAAAAGATTTACCGGATAACCAAGATCAACCAACAACGGTAACATTACCTGCGTACCGGCAGCCAGTGTAATAACTGTTTTTTGCAGTGCATGTTCTATTGCCGAATAATACATGGATTCAATAGCCAGCAGAAGCAAATTTTCATGGAAAAGAATATGCTCCCTGCCGCTTCTCCGCAGGATGCACTTAACATTAATTGAATCTAATAAAAGAGTGGCAACAGCACCCGCACCAATTAAATTAAGAATAAAAGAAAAACGTTGCACTGTTTTTTTACGAAGCCTTAAAGCTTGCGTGTCATTGTTTCTAAGTGTCATACAAAAAAAATTTTGAAATAAAAAATAGTTTTGAGAAAGACTAACGGTTTTAATTACCCGAAGGATTTAGCTACCACTAATCTTCCTGATCTGTGCCATTATTTTATCTCCAAAAAAATGCATCACGATAGCACCGGCAACAAAAACACCTGCCAGTCCTCCCATCCTTGCAATAGGTCTGAAAAGTTTGTTTAACATCATTAAAGATTTAAGAATTTTAAAATACGTAACACAGAGGTAATTGCAAAAACGCAATAAACAACACGTAAAACCCCTTCGTAAATGTACTTTTAAACTTAAATCAATATAGAATGTGAATAAAATTTTGACATGAAACCAAAATTGACCTGGATATACAACTGGCCATAAATATTTTGATAGTCAGTCTGTATCGTTGGAGAAAAATAAGAGGATGCTATCTGTTCACGTTGCCCTGTTACTTCTTTATATTTTTTCATTATTCTATAATAAGTCATACGTGAATACATCTTCGGAACTAACTGTTTTTGCGTAAGCTTTGTATGCATACGATGAAATTGTACCAAATTACGCAGTGACGCAGAACCAATGTGCTTCTTACTTTCCTTCTCTGCTTCCTGCTCCGAAAAAGAATTACGAACACGTGCTGCTACCTGCAAATTGTACTCCGCAACTTTATCCTCCAACTCAAAAATTGCACCTTTAGTGATGAACTGAAATTGTGTAAAAAAACCCTCCGTCGCCTGCACCATTTCAAATAACAATGACTTGGTAAAACGCACATTTCGTTCCGTAGGTGTGAATATATGAAGCGGTACTACTTCACCTGTCTCCTTATCAACATGATCCTTCATTGTCGTGTCCTGATAATCCGCAGGAAGTGAAATAAAAAAATGCCTTGACTTAAACAATTCCCTTTCCATCTTTTTCATCCACTCTTTTAAATGAGCCTTGCTAACAATGCCAAAACTTTTTAAATCATGAAACCTTTTTGATTCAATCTTTGTGAACTCAACCTGCTCCCACTGTCCTAAAATTTCATTCCATATCCGATGAAAATAAACAGGCCGAACCCACGCCACCGGCTTAAGTACATGAAAATTGCCGGCAGTATCAATCCATCTTTTTGTGTAATCAAAACAATGAAGCATCATATGCACATTGCGCTTGAAATAGGTAAATAATTTAACACAACGGATCCAGTTTTCAGACCACACTTTATTTACCTTATAATTGAAAACATAAGACATGTACCCCGCCTTAAATTCTAATTCATACCGCAAAATTTTGTCGGAGTAGTCTTGCAGATGCTGTATCTCCTGTTCGGCATATTCAATATTTGAGGAGAGATAAGGAAGTTTACTTCTTCGCCTTTTTTTATTAAGCTCAATGATTTTCTTAGATTGAATATCTCTGAACTCTGTTCCCTTATGGTAAATTTTTGCATAATACCTTTCATTTTTGAAAGCGATAGATGTTTTATATCCTGCTTCGTTAGAACGGCCATCAATGCGGCTATGCTTCTTGCGGATTGCACGTTGATAATCCAAATACCGTAATGCTTCGTCCTTACTTTCAAAATGTTGATTGATACATAAATCTAACCTCATAATCTCAATGTCATCCCAGTTCAACTCAAAATAATTTCCGTTTGACAATAAAAACAATAGCTTCTTTATCGTTTTTTTTATCATCTCATACACATAATCAATTTGCTTATAAGGGCTGTAAACATCCGCACTAAAATCACGATGGCCGGGAGGAATAACCAACTCACAAATATTATTTCCATACAACATTTTCGGGATGGAAACATTCACCTCAACAAACTCCCTCGTCCAGTCTGCCCATATTGGTATGTCGTAATTACTTGATGGAATTCTTCGCTTGTCTGTGTACTTTATCGGTACAGCCTCATGACTTCCGTAATCCATTAAAAAGGTAGAAATGCTCTGCTTCACCGGAAGCTTTTCTGATTTTGTCAAAAAATATTCCTTGCCGGTATCGGTATGAAGGGCCTGTGCAATTAGCGGATATTGCCGCAAATTATTTAACCGAAATACTAATGTGTCAACCATAAAAAATCATGTTTTTTAGTGATAAAAATAGACCTGTCAAAATGGCAAAAATGTGTTAATAAGCCATATAAAATTGTTAATAACTTTTACTCCGTCGGTTTTTTTTAATATGTTTTCTGTGTAAGAGTTTAAAGTCCGTTCAAATTTAGTAAAATTTCCTTTCCCAAAAAAGAAATGCTTGTGCTATGTTATATGCGTTAGCACAAGCGCGCGAGAGCCGCAGACATTTTGGCAAAACTTTATGAATTCGGATATGGACACTGTGGGAAAGTCTTTCGCAGGAGGGCAAAAGAAACCCCAATTTTGGCGAATCGGGGCACTCACTGATGGTTGGTATTACTAAAAATAGATCGTGTCAGGAAGACTATTTAAAATCGTTCTTATACGATTCGTCAATTTGTCGTGTTCTTTTATCAAAAAAATTAGATTTCACTGAATAACTAAGCAGGTATTCCGGGTTCTTTTCCATAGTCGGTTCCTGTCTGTTTATACACTTGTGAAATGCAATCCAACGAAGTGAAGTTACAGTAATAGCTTTCCGGTCTGTAACATAAATCGGTTTGACAATACAATTCACGAATTGAGTTAAACACCTCATGGGTTTAATCCAAAATGTAAGAATTCTATTCTCAACTTTTACGAAGGCCATAATTTCAAAATCATGCCTTCTCTCCTTTTCACGTTCTTCCATTTTGAGCATAAGTTCATTGACTTTTAACTCGGTTGCTTTATCCATTTTGCCACAATTTGCCCAACCATACCAGTACATCAAATCTACAAATATTTTTTCACCGGGACACCAAACCATTTTTCCTCGTCCATGAATAACGATACTGGCCATAACCGGATTGAGCGCTTAACTCATAGACATGAATTATCTTGATGGGGCCATGTATATTAGGCGTTCCAGAGCGTTCCATGTTACTTATAAACTTTGTTAGCTGCGTGATTTTCCGAAATTTTACAGCATTACCATGATAGTCTTTTACGATTGCATTATAATAATTTGCCATCCTATAAAGTTAAGAATTGGGGGGCGTTAACACCGGCTTTCCCTGCGAAAAATTTTTGATGCAAAAATTGTTTCTCCGTCCAATCCGGAACGCAACAGCCAACCACATTCAATCAGGAATTGAATGAGGTAGAGAGAAACGTTTAGCTCCAGGGCGAGCCAAACGAACAGCCAAAAAAGGTGCGGATGAGACATCCGCCACATTATTATTACCTGCAGGTAATACCAAACAGCCAACAGCCAAACTTGTAAGAGTGGTTTTTAACGGATACGAATTTTATCGTAGTAACCCCTCGTTTATGATAAGAAATTGTTAACAATACTTTAACGTTTAATACTTGCACGATATTGCAAGTAATTGTAATTTTATGCAAGCAAATAACAATTTTTTTTAATCAGTAAAAATTTTACACATGAACACTATCAAAGTCAATCAGAACGGCAAAAAAGCTAAATCTGACGAACAACCAAAAGCGGATGTTACCACACCGATCAATCCGGTAGATGAAATCATTAACGAAGCGTTTAGCGATGAAGCACAGGAATTAAAAAACGAAACCACTCCAGAAAAACCCCTCGCCATTTCTTATGATCTGGAAACAACAATGAACCGGGTTGAAGTTCTAACAGACCTCATAGAAAGACGTGAAAGATTAGTGGCCAGCCTGAAAAAGTTGAACAGCTTTGATCTTAGCACAGACAACAGAGGTTTGGAGCTAAAATTAGGCGACGGACAAAACAGATGGGAAACTACGAACAGCGCAGTTATCACCAGTTTAATCACAGGTGTAAAAGCTGAACTTGCCAGAAAGATCGTAGAGGTAAACTCAGAAATACGATTCTAATGGCACACGAAACTGATAGTTTTTCACGCTACAATTACTTAGGCTATACGATTCGCATATTTAAAAAGCTTGGCGGCTTTTATGCGATAGTAACAAGGAACGGAAAGTATTTTCATGAATCAGAAATTGAAAGCTTCGCCGATGACCTGACTAATAAGGTTGAAAGCCTTATTGATGCTGAATGTTGTAGCAAAGTATAAACAATTTTTTTAAACCAATGGGACAAAATGAACTACCGGCCACCTAAAATGTAACATGCCGGCAGCTCATTTTGTCCCCATTAAATTTCTTTCAGAAATGGCACACGAAATAAATTACAACAAGCGCAAAGGAACGCACAGTTTTGCATCCGCAATACATCCGGCATGGCACGACCTCGGCCAGATATTACCAGAACGGATGACAGCAAGAGAAGCAATTGAAAACGCAAACCTTGATTTTGAAGTAGAAAAACGGCAACTGTATGTATTAACACACCCGGACGCAGAAGAAGGAACTGCCGAATACATGGACACCATGAACCCTACCACACATTACGCTAATGTGCGGACAGACACAAACCAAATTTTAGGCGTAGTAGGCAGTAAATATCATATTGTGCAAAATCACCAGTGTTTTTCCTTTTTTGATTCTATCGTTGATCAGGATGCAGCGATTTACGAAACAGCCGGAGCGCTTGGAAATGGAGAGCGAATTTTTATAACTGCAAAATTGCCTGACACAATGAAAATAGGTAACGATCAAATTGAGAAGTACATTTTTCTTACAAGTTCCCACGATGGCAGCGGGGGGATCATGGCTGCATTCACACCTACCCGGATAGTCTGCGCCAACACCCTAAGAATGGCACTCAACAACAAGACCGGAGAAGTAAACATCCGTCATACAGCAGGCGCAGGCTTTGAACTTAGACAAGCAGCGTATCTAATGGGAATAGTCGCTAACAAGTCAGATGAAATGGAGAGAAACTTTCTTAGATTCTCAAAGATGAAATGCGATGATAACCTGATGATGAATCTACTAGAAGAAGTTTTCAAACCCACAAACACACAAATGATTGATGCTTCAAAATGGGTAAGTAGGAGAGCCGACGAAGTTATAAACTACCACCACACCGCCGAAACACAAAGAACAAAAGAAACAAGCGGAACGTTGTACGGGATGGTTAACGCCGTTAGTGGATTTTACCAAAACGTCCACAACTTTAAAACCAATGAAGCAAAGTTAAACAGCATCATAAACGGACGGGCAAACACTTACAGCCTGAGAGCATACGATAAAGCCGTAGAACTTGCAGACATTTACGACAACACAAAAAACTAAAACACCGGGACAAATTGCGACGCCTGGAAAAACAAGATCTGCCAAAGCTTTCAAAATTTGTCCCTGGCCACAAACAGATTTTAATATCAAACTAAACCTACAGGAAGAAATAAAAAAAATAACTACATCATAAAATAGAAAACTCCCCCGGTATTAACCGGAGGAGTTTTAAAAGCAAATCACAACTTAGTAATCGTAATTGAAAAGCAAATATAAAGTAAAACTTAATATGCCGATTTTCAAAAAAAAAAACCCCCCTTCGGGGGGCGGTTTAACACCATTCAATACAGAAAAATGAGAGTTACAAAAATCAACCTTAAAACAGTTGAAATCGTATATACTTCCGGAAAAGTAGAAGTAATTACATTCACACCAACAGAGCTTGCCGGATTTAAAAGAAGCAAACGATACAAGCAAATCATCACAAAAAAAACAATCGCAGTAATTAACATTCAAATAAAAACGTTATGATAAAAATCATCATGTCAGTCAACAACAAAAAAGATTTTGACCAAATAATAAAAGGAAATCCTCACTACGAAACTACCTACGACTATACGACAAAAAAATATACTCTGCAGGGCAACATCAAAAAAGTTCTTGAACTTGTAAACATGTTAGGCAACCTCCTTAATATAAGAGTAATAGTTCACTCATACGAGGTAACACCATATTAAAAAAACAATCTAAAAAAAAATTAATGCACTACAAAATCATTGAAGCACACCAAGAATTTTCATCCGAAAACAAATTACTATTAATAGCTGTCCTATGGCAATCAAACGAACGAGGATGGGTAAGAGCATCCTACTGCACGACGAAACATGTCTATGGATACAAATTCTTACTACCAGGCGAAACCATCAACGACGAACTAATCCAAGAAGTAGCAGGAAGCGGAATGAACCTACCCGATGACTTAAAAGAAATATTCTTTCCTAACAAAAAAGGCTGGGAACAATAACAAAAAAAACGCATGAAACAATACATAATCATCATTCCCATCGGAGGCAGAGCAGTAGAAGTATTCAACTTTGACATACCAAAGTTCCAAACACTTGAACTTTTTTTAAAAACAGAATTTCCAGAAATTCTTTATCAAAACTGCATACTACTTGACACCAAAAATAACTGGTATGCAAATTCCAACGAAACAATTTTCAAAACAATTCAAATGCACACAATAAAAGAAATGCCATGAACAAAAAAAAACTATCAATCTGCCCGGCAGACATCCAATCAATGATTAAAGCATGTATGATGCTAAAATTCATTGACCCACAACTCACAGAACATTCAATAGATTATATCATTCAATACATAAAAAAACAACCATGAGCCACGAAATCAGAATGAGAGACGTAGAACCTTCTACAATAAAAAGACTTGAAGAATTGAGCAGGGAGTTTCACTTAAAGACAATAACCGCAACAGTGCAAAAACTGATAGATAAACATAAAGGAGATATGGAGCATACCCACCAACTGAGTAAACGTAATACAGAACTCCACCGTAAACTTGCCGGATATGTAGCCAGAGAAGCAAACCAAACCGCCACATTAATGAAATTCCTAAACAACCTTGATCTATATAAACGGGAAACAAAATCTAATCTTTCAGACTTTAAAAAAAGGACTAAATAAAAACCAACGGGACAAACCACCCGCTTGCCAGCCAAAGCCCGGTCCAAGCTTCGCTGAAATTTGTCCCATTCCTGTGCTACGCCAGATAGCAAATAAAACAAAGAGAAGCAATCATAAAAGACATCATCAAAAAAAATAAAATAACTGCAAGAAAAAGATAACCTTGCGTTGGACATTCAGGCAACGAATCCTCAAATTTTTTCACTACATAAATTTAAAAAAAACCGATGAAATTCAAAGTAACAATGGAAAAAAATGACAACAACCAACAACCCCACAACACAGAAATATACTTCGCTGAACTTCCAACAGCCGAACTACATTTCAAAGCACAGTGTGAAGAACAAGCGAGATACAGAACAATCCTCAATGGCTCATCCATCATCACATTAATAGAACACAAAAAAAATCACGAAAACGAATGCGAGGAAATAATTAACCGCATTTCAATGCAGGCTACGAGCAAATTCTCAGTATCAAATATTGCCTCCGAAGAACCTGCATAAAAAAATAATACAATGAAAGAAAACCTCACAATAATTAAAAAAGCAATCTACGATCAACATGGTTCAGTATATGCTTATTGTCAAGAATTTCAGTTAAGCCAGGGACACGTATCAAGATTTTTAAAGGGAGAAACTTCGCACAGTGCCAAACTCATGGAGCGGCACTGTACTAATCTAAACTTAAAACTCAAGATACTTGTTGAAAAACCTACGGGACAAAAAAAATGATCATTTTCCTGATCAGCAAGATATCCGGCGCAACCGGATATTTTTTTGTCCCATACTCAATCCTTCTCAACCCTAATAATGTTCTTCGTCATCAACTCAACCCGCAACGTAAGCAAACGAATATCCTGCTTCTGTACAGCAGCTTCATTGATCAACACCCTATTCTCCAAATCCTTGACTTTAAGCAGCCCCCGCAAACGCTCAGCTTCGGCCAGATCAATCCTTGTATCCACTTTTTCAATATTATGCGTAATACGGAAATAACCAATCATGCCGGTAGAAAAAATACTTGTAAGAAAAAGTAAAACAGTCGCTATAAGCTTCCAGCTTATACCCCTCACCTCTTGATTTTCTATAGGAGTCATCTTTACTTAATCTACAATCTTTATTTGTTTTACCCAACACCTGCGAGTAGTAATTACAGGATTTTGCACCTGTGTTGATACATCATAGTACTGCGCCCACAATTTACCCTGGTAATCTTCAAACATAACGGGATAACCGCAATCAGTACTTGAACCCAATGTTTGCGCATTAAAGGTTACCAGCGCAACCGGATTCGTCCAGTTTGTGATCATGTTTTGAAATGCACCGTCAGGCGTAGCAGCTATGTATTTTAGTTTATAACCACCCGCCTGGCTTCTTTCACCAACTAATAAATAAACTAATCCACCATGCACTAACAAATCAAAAGGATGATTCGCAGGGTTGGGCTTCCAAACCAAATGCCGGGAGTAACTATTTGTTTCAGACACACCATCACGCACATAAGTAGCTGTATCCGCAGTAAGATCAGTCGTCCAGGATACACCACCATCAATACTTTTATAATGCATAGCATAAGTACCACCCTCCTGCTCTACTGCAACCCTTACCACCGCTATCATTTTACACGTAGCATCCACACCGCTATTATGAGTAATGACAAAAGCAAATTCGTGCCCTATCCACGAACCAAAGTTGTTAGGATATTCTGCCGTATGCTGAAAAATAATAGGGCCTTGCGAAAAACTTACACCATTATCAACGCTCTGCAAAAAACCAATCTCATACACACCACCCGAAGTATTAGAAGCTTTGTAATAACCGCAAAATATTTTTCCGGACGGCATCACAATCATTTTAACCGGCGATGCTGATGAAGTAAAACCACCTGGAAAATTAAAAGTTGATCCTGCCGTCCATGAAACCCCTTTATTATCAGAATAAGCAAACTTTAAAGAGGTGTACAATTCATCATCCTGGTTGGCAAGAAGCAGTCGCCCCGATGGTAGGACACCCAAACCAAGCGACGCTGTTTCCATTGATACACCTGAAATGATAACCTGCGATTCTGTCCACGCAGCGCCACCATTAGTTGACCGCGCAAGAGTGAGAGGGCCTTTAGGCGCATGGCCTGATGCTTTCTTATAAATAGATATTATGGTACCATCACCAAGCTGATGACCCATTGGAAAGCCATTATAATATCCGTCGTCATTAATAGTGGATGGAACAGTTGGCACATGATAATCCGGGCTTCCCCCACCGGCAACGTTTCTTTTAACGCAAGAGGCAACAACAAACAAACTCACAATAAAAAATTTTTTTTTATCATAGACCAAGCGACGTTACCAAATTTGCAATCGCTGTTTCATACGCCTGCCTTTGAGTTGTATTCATTCCCTTACCACCTGAAATAATGGACAACTCACCAGCCCTAAAAGAGCCAACAACTGTTTCATTACGCAATGCCTGGAATGGCATTTTTGAAATTGGAAGAACCTCATTGTTTCCATTATTACTACCTACTACAACTTGCACCCCATCTTTATATGCTGAAAGATTAGGCACTGCCACCTGCGCATTCAAAAAATAAAATCCTCTACCACTTGCGTCAGCACCGGTAACTTCCCCCGCATTTAAATTCCTTATATCAAATTGATCTAAAAGATTTCTAGCAAAAGCATAAATCCCTACACCTGCGGCATAAACCCCCATATTAAAACCTGCCCCACCTGCCGCCGTCCTGCTAAAGAAAGAAAAGTGATAATCAATTGAAGTCATTATAGCAGACAACGAAGGGACAAAAAAAGTATCAATAAACTGACCAGCTCCATCAGTAATAAGACCCGTAGCTGCAAACGTAGCACCATTAGGAAAAGCCAACCTATAATTTGCATCCGCATCCAACGGGCTAAGAAGATTAAGTTTTACTTTCCCTGCCGTACCTCCACAAAGAATTTGTAAAAAGTCAAAATGCGTAAGAAAAATATTAGCTGACTTAAGGGCAGTAACAAACGTAGAGATGTAACCAATATAAACATTATCCGTAATGCCGCCATTGTTAGCCCATGTTGTAACATGAGAATCAATCGCAGCGACCGTAAATGCATTACTGGACACCGTCGCACTTACATCTCTCCCTGCCGCCGCCTTCGTTCGTGCAAAATAATAACCCGCTGCCCTTACCACATTACCAACATCAATTTTATTTGTCGCCCCATTCCAGCCAGCTACCGCAGTAAGAGCTACATAAGCCGCACCGCCTACCATTACCTCAATTTCAGCATAACCAAGGGCATGAGTAAACTCCTGCGTATTAGCATTATCATCAGACACAGATACGGGAGCTACAGGAATTATATTTGATGCACCGGATTGCTGATAAATAGTATACCAATAATCAACACCATCAAAGAAAAAAATAACCACATTAACAACACCGGCAGAATTTACATAGTCAGCAGACGCATTACTTTTTTTTAACAAACCCGAAAACGTAGGTACGTTAACACCATCAGGAGATAAACGAAGGATAGAACCATATCCAGGTCTTGCACCAACAACACTGCGAGAAAATGCCAGTGGACCATCTACCGTTTTTACAAAAGAAGTAGCCACCAGGTTGAACGGAATATCTGTAGTAAAAATTCCATAAATGGGAGAAGCCACTCCATCTATAGCATCCATAAAAACATTATCACGCAAGCTTTCAGCCTGCGCAAGCGGAGCATTGGCACTCACATCTACATCATTTATAAAAACAGTATCAGTAGAAAACACAACCCGGGAAAATCCTGGCTTCACAATACGAACCTTGAAACTCGTAGCATTGACAAAGCCAACAAAGGCAATAACATTCCCTGCCCAACTTTTTTTTATTCCATCTACTTCAATAGACACTCCGATCAATTCTTTTTTAAACTTGTATATCATACACGCTTTTTTGTTAACCCATAAATCAAAAAAAGAATACCAACAACAACAGCTATTATTATCATGACCTTTGAATTTTCAGCTTCCGGAGTGGCCGCAGGCGTTTTAATATAAACCACAGCCTTCGCTACCTGCTTTTTTAACAACAAAGCCAGCGCCGTGGCATAATCCTCCAACGTCTCTTTCAAACCATTTACACCACCATTTATAATACGAACAATCTTTGTCATATCACCGGCATCGGCATATTTATTCAAGTCGTGATCCTTCCAAAAAATATATGCCGATAACACAGCATACTGAGGCGTCTCTAACAATTCAGGTTTTGTAAGTAAACGCTCATCTTTAAATATTACCTGCGAAACTCTTTTATAATTAGCCCTTCCGGTAGTTTGAAATATACCACGACCACGAAACTTTTTTCCATCACCGGGAAGAACATTTCCTAGATCCTTTCTTCCCTCATACGCTGAACCGTCAGCATATTCCCTTAAAGTCTGAAAGTTGGCCGTCTCATGCGCAGCCCTGGCAAAAAAAGCAGCCTTCCTTTTTTCTGTTGTCACATCATACGCAGATGCATACTTATCAATCCACTTCGCACACTCACTCACTAAAGGCAACTTTGCCTGGGGAGCAATCTTTAAAATAACACTCAATGTATCAGAACCAGCCATGTTAAAAATTTAAATTTATTTTCTTAAAAGGACGACGTGTACCATTAACCTTCGGCAAACTTTCCAACCGCTCAATCTCCAACTCCTTTCGCTTAATCAAAAAATCAAACAACCCAAAAACACAAAGAAGAATTGTTATATACAAAATCAATTTCACTATTAACCATATAACAACAGCAACAACACCCAGAGAAACCAACACCAAAACTCCCAACCAAAAGGGAGGAATCTTAGGCATTTTTTCCGGCAGCTTCATACACTATCTTCTTGCAGATGTTCGTGAAAACGATCCTCCTGAACCCCATCCAAAATGATTCCTGTTGCGCCTGCGAACTTTCAATTTCACACCGCTCCGCTTAACAGTCAAAATGATGTTACCGGCATACAACACCCTGCGGGCAGAATTAAAAGCTTCACGTGAACTATCAGACTTTACCTTGAAAGAACGACGCTTACGGGCAGAGGTAAGATAGGAAACAGAGTACCACATCATTTACGCTTTTTAAAAATGAAAAAATACCATAAGGCAACAACAACAGGTATCGTCAACTCGGCATATTTTATAGCCCTGCGTGACCGCCTGATTTTTCGCTTAGTCTGAATATATCGCCTGTACATACAAAAAAAATCTTTTAACATGGGACAAAACCAACTTCCAGGGAGCTGAGATCCGGAGCGCCTGCAGGCGATTTTGTCCCAACCATCATTTTACACCTATCAAAAAACCGTCAAAAAACAAAGCCGTAGCAATCTGTGAATCAATAGAACCTTTGGAAGTCGTCAACGAATGATCCACCCCGTTGAGCAATACGGTAATTGTCTTTGCAACAGTATCATCATAACTATCTAAAAGATCTACTGTTTCAGAACCGGTTGCACCGGCAGCATCCTGCGTAGTGACAACATGATTTTTTCTTCCCATCTCAACTCCCGACTGAGTTACTACAAACGTCACCAGATCATTGGTAACAACATTGTCCAACGTGTAAGAAAAAGATAACGACTTCATAATTAAATTTTAAGTTCTAATACGATAAGAAGCAATATTTTGAGGCGACCCAATACTATATGGTACGTCAGAATTATGATAGCTCGTACTAATTACACCTCCAAGAGAATTCATCTTTTCCATTATAAACACCTGTCCAACATTACCTGAAAATATAATCTCCGTATTACCATCATTCCTAATGTTCCTCGTAATGATGGCACCATTAGCAACAGTCGCATACATAGCCCCAACACTAATACCAAGTACATCTCCTGTATCATTCAAAAAATTTCTTGGAGATTGACCCGCAGGATCAAAAGGCTCAACTAACTCATATAAAATAATTTCTGCAGCTGGCAGACCAATAGCAAAAGGAACACCATCATTATGATAAGATGAAGTCAAAATAGCACCACCTGCGCCCCTCTTATCAAGCTGTGTCTGTCCATAAGAAGTACCATTAAATAACACCTGTGTCGTGCCATCATTCTTTATTGGTGTAATTAAAAAAGTATCATTAGGAAAGAAAGTGGCAACACCATCAACTGTTATGGTAAGAGAACCACCAGTAGCATTTCTCCAATCCTTATTTGTAAAATCGGATGAAACAGCCGTATAAATTAACTCCATCACTGTAGAACTTGCCATACCAGTATCGGCCAGGACAAATTCAATATAACCTCCAACAACAGGCACAGCCGACAAGGTTTGCATAACCGTACCACCGGCATTTTTCATACGCACCACAACAGAACCACTCGTTTGATTCATCAAAAATTTGTAATTAGTCAGGCCTGCATACCTGAAAGAATTACCAACAGGAAGAACAACATTCAAACCGGCATGTATAATATGCTTTGTAATAACAGAACATCCAACTCCAACTACATTTACGATCAATGACATCTGACCGGTTAAATATTGCAATGTAAAAGTACCTCCTGCACCGATGTACTGTGAAAGATCAATCAACTGCCCTTCTGTAACAAAAATTCCATTACCCTGTTTGATGAACGTATAACCAGCCTCAAAACCAGTACCCGAAGGACGATTAAAATAACGATGAAAAGCACGAACATCCAATACACCCGGAGGAGCACCATCCAACAAATTAGCTGAATCCAAAAGAACTCCAATGTCGTCATAATATCCATACAACAATGTCCGACCTCCTCCAATCAACCGCAAATTGAAATTAGCCACACCTCCATTATAAGTGATCCCTGAAATAGTATAATTAGATACAACCTCAGTAATAGAGTTTGCCAAGTAAACTTCATCAAAAAGAATCTCCTTTTGAAACTGCGCATATTCCGGAGCAGTAGTATCAATGACATAAACATACTGTCCACGCAGCTTGAAAACCCACAAAGATTTTATCTGCTCCGAGTACGAAACATTCACCTTACCATAAAACAAAGTCTTTTGCTCAATAGTATTCAGCGCACCAATAAACTTAGCCCCGGCCATAAAAACACGCACCTCATGGGAAACCTGTATGCCAAGCGTATTCTGAATAAAATCTCCAATCTTTTCTTTTGCAAATGCTGGATTGTACATATTAGTATTTTGGAAGTGAGGCTACATAATCAGTGATAATAGTTAACTCGTCATTACTCAAACGATCTTGCGGCCATGTGCCGCCCTGCAAATAAGGAAGTAAATCCTGCTTATATAAATAATAGAAACGCTCTACTAAAAAAGACACCTGGGCTTTTGACTTCAACCTCTTAAACGCACCAATACACTGCGCTTCATCATCATTGCCAAGCGAAAAATTTAATCCAAACGTTGTAAAAGACGTCCAAACCAACTTAGCAATGGAATCAATAAAAGAGACCGTCTTTATATTAGTACCGGGAGGAGCAGATTTATAAAAAGCAGGAGACCAGGGAGAAGTAACAGAAATTGTTTGTATGATTTTATTAACCCTGCGATCATTCTCATTATCCTTAATACCTAATGATTCGCCCAAACCATCAAACATACCAAGAAGCTTTTTTCCTAACAACAAAATAATTATTCCAATCGCAATCGGAATAAAAGGAGTGGAAGAACCACCTAAGATTTTTTTATAACTCATGTAGAAAATTTTCTCCGGGACAAAATTCCCACCGGCGCCGGCCGGGTCCGGACCTGGAAACCTTTAAATTGTCCCATTCATAATTAAATAAAATATAAGCGTAAAGGACAAAAACCCGCCCATTGTGATAGATACGAACGGCAGACAAAGAAGTCGTATCAATATTCAATGGCAATGAAACAGTGTCCGGTATAAGGATTGCGTCGCCGGGAGTTTTGCCCTTCGGATAAAGTCTTAACGTATCACAATAAGGAACAGCGATTGTACGATACGTACCTTTTGCAACATCATGAAAAGTAACGAAATGTATTTTTTTTGAGACACACTCAACACGCTGCAACGTACTACAACCACAACTTTGAACGAGGAACAATAAAAAAAAGAAACACTTCATAAAAAAGAATTTAACACAAGCGCCAACGGGCAAGTAATTCCGAAGGCGCTTTCTCATTCTCTAACCCTTATTCAAACTAAGCCGTTTTCTTCCGTATGAAGAACCAATACACAGCAGCCATAAGAGCTATCATAGTCCCCGAAATACCACCCTGAGCCGAACGCCTACGCCTACGCCTCAAACGTGAAAAACTACCTCCATACCTTCTACGACGTGTCGCAACCATTGGAGAATAATAAGCCCGACGAGGACGTCTCAACCTTCTGCTACGTCCGAACCTTGAACGAGAAAAAGCCACACGACCACGACGATACGCACGACCTACACGGGTACGCCGTAACCTACGACCAACCCTTCTTCGGAAACTACTAAACCTTGCCATGAAATATTGATTTAAAAAATTAAAAAATTAGATTTTGTAACTAACATCAACTTTTTTTGCCCGCATCTTATCTGCAAATACATCATCATTGCCATTGGAAGAACCAACATAATCATCTAAATCCTCATCTTCATAATCATCACCTGATGGTTCACCAACCAACCACGAACGAACGTTTTTAAATGCAAATAAAAAAACAATAGCTAACCCGATCTGAAACCACCACTCATTGTCATACCTGATAAACTTATGATACCACATGGGCTTTACACCATCTTTACCAACTTCAGCAAAGACCTTGTTACGCCATG
>MWWH01000165.1_pt1 | contig 17615 bp, 25 predicted proteins | sample 1047231 | NCBI WGS metagenome assembly MWWH01 (sample SAMN06349967, study PRJNA376086) | soil metagenome | isolation source: MG3-2 sample Antarctic (ecotone) soil | place: Antarctica | collected 2015-01-13 | reverse complement strand
GAAGGGAGAAAGAGGGCAGAGGAACGAACGGGGGGGTGGGGGGGGGCGGGGGGGGGGGGGGGGGGGGGGGGGGGGGTGGAGGGGGGGGGGGGGGGGGGGGGGAGGGGGGGGGGGGGGGGGGGGGGGGGGGGGGGGGGGGGGGGGGGGGGGGGGGGGGGGGGGGGGGGGGGGGGGGGGTAAGCGCTAATGGCTCGATGTGCCGGTTTCAAGCCAAATGGAGAGCCTTGCGAGAGGATCGTTGGGGCATCGCAGAGCTATTGTTTCGGCCACGATCCGGTCCGCAAAGAAGAGCGCAGGCGCAACGCTTCCAAGGCTGGCAAGGGCAAGGCGAGCAAGGTTGCAAAGGGGCTGCACGAGCTACTCGAAGATCTCACAACCCGCGTGGTAGACGGCAAGCTCGAACCCTACCAAGCATCGGTAGCGGGGTCTCTCGTCGGTGTTCGTCTCCGTCTGCTTGAGTTCGAGCGGAAAGTTAAGGAGCAAGATGAGATCGTCGATCGTTTGGAGGCATTAGAGACGCGGGCCCAGGAAAAGAAAAGAGGCGGTAACCAGCAATGGGGAGCATAAACCGCCGAATAAAAGATCTCGAGGCTCTATACGGTGACGGAGATATACTGCCGGTGCTTTTAGCTCGAGCGTTTGCTCGGGTTGGCGAGAAGAAAATGGGGTATTTATTTAACGCCCTCGTGGTTCGCGAGGTCTTCGCTGGTGAGGAGGTCGTTAACCTAGCGGATCTGCCATACGAGCACCTTACGCCACTGGAGATCGAGGCGTTAGAGCGTCTTCGTGAGGTACTTGAGGAAGAGATCGAGGCTGCCTGAACCTGAGGTTCCTACTCGCAGCGAGGCGAGGTAAAATTAAGCGAGGTCCATTCCGCCCCTCGACCTGGCTCTCCAGTCGAGGGGTTTCCCCTGTCCTCAGAGGCTCTATGAGGCCCCAGGACGGGCGGCGAGGGGCTGGGTAGGGGTACGATACCCCGCGTGGATAGCGAAGACTTCTACAGTGTGGACGAGGCCGCCCGCATCCTCAAGCTAACACCGGGGCGCATCCGGCAGATGCTACGCGGGGGCGAGCTCGAGGGGATACCTCCTGGCGAAGCCGAAAGCGGTAACCGGGGCTGGAAGATACCCATGCACGTCATCCACGACCGTGATCGTCCCGACCGGGTCCCCCGGGTAGCACGCCAGGGTACCCCAGAGGCGCCAGGAGCCCCGGAGAGGCTCTCAGACCTCGAGGCCGAGGTGAGGGGCCTTCAATACCAACTTGGCCTCTCACGCGGTCGCATAGAGCTTACAGAGAAGGCCGAGAGTACCTTGCGCGATGCTTTAGAGCGAGAGAGGGAGCGGGCTGACGCCGAGAGAGAGCGGGCCGAGAAGCTCCAGGCAGAGGTTGACGAGCTACGCCAGCCCCGACCTGAGCGGAGGCACTCCTGGTGGCGTAGGCTATTCGGTAGCTGATTACCGCAAGTTACCGATAACGCTATCGTGATTTGGGCTTCCGGGAATTCCTCTACTCGGTGACTGGAGGTGCATTAGCGGTAGATTATCGATAAAATAGTAAGAATTACTGTTAAATTATCGTTCGGCTATCGGTGCGGTAATCCGCGCTCGGCCGGTCCGCTGCCCTTATAGGACCGCGACTATGCGGGGGCTCGCTGAGTATTAGGGGTACGGAGGTACGGAGAACCATCGAATTCAGTATACTTTGCACAGCAGAATGGTTTGTTATGGGAAGGCAAAAATAGTGTCGAGTAGCCAGACTAAACTCATTGCACTGGGAGAGGGAGTTTATACCGTTGCCGACGTCTCCCATATCCTTCAACCCACTATGACCCCTCGCAAAGTTCGGTATTGGTTGAAGAAAGGCATTCTCGGAGACCCTATCCGACCGACCAGATCAGGACGACCAACACTACTCACTTTCGAGCAATTGCTCAAGGCTAGGACAGTCCAACATTTAAGGGACGATTTGCACTTTTCTCTACAGAGGGTCACGGCAAGCGTTGAAGAATTGTCCGGATGGATTTTCCAACGTCTCTTCGCTAAGCAGTGGTACGAGCTTCATTTTTACCGGGCACCAAAGGGAGCAATCGCCGTGACCGACGGAAGTCAAGACCTTGAGGTCGGTACTGGTCAACTCCTTATGCCGGACCTACTGCCAGACCTAGACGCATTCCTAAGCAGAACAAGGGTGGATTGGGAACGGCGAGCCGTGGATATTGATGGCTACCCCCGATTGGTTTCTAATGCTCGCGTTTTAGGCGGCTCTCCCGTCATTAAGGGAACCAGGATGGAAACAGTATTTGTTGCACACCTTGCTCTTGAGCTTGCAGCGCAGGAGATCCTATGTCTCTATCCGTATGTAGACAAAGAAGGGCTACAACAAGCGTTGGAGTTTGAGGGCAGCCCGCTCGCTGCGTGAGGATAATCCTCGACGAGAACCTTTGGCCCGAACTAGCTACCGCACTTAACGCCTTCGAGCAGCGCACCCATCTGGCTTTTATACACATCAACGATATTGCACCTGGGGCCCGAGACGAAGACATCCCCACCATATGTCGAGAGCAGGGGGCCTCAGCTCTCGTGAGTGCTAACGTTCGAGACTTCGGGGCCAGGCGGATAATCTTCGAGGCGCTACTTGAAGAGGGAATATCGGTGATCGTGCCACGGCCTTCAAAACGGGCTACGTTAACTCCTGAAGTGCAAATGGCTATGCTGTTTCGCCACCTACAAAGGATCGCGGCTGCCCTTAGCAGCAGCCAAAGCTATCTGCTGCTAAAGCTCACAGAAGGGGGCGTTACGGAAGTCACACTGGAGCAGCTTAGTAAAGAGCTGGGCTAGAGAGCCGGGGCCACCCTAACCGATCGAGCCGGTCCGATGAGGGGGTAGAGGTTGGATAGGAGCAGCGTGTCTGAGAAGTATTATAGGGAAGTAATGCCAGGCGACCCTCGAGGAGCCTATAGCCTATAGGACCGGCCCAGAGCGGCGTCTACTTTCAGCCACACTCCCCGATCACCAAGACTTAGCTCTGCAACGTGAGCGTGATATCCGGCGCACTCTAACTCCCTCGAAGAGAAGAATGGGCTTGTAACTATCGAAGGCGCCGAGCGTTCGAGTAATAAAGTCCTCGGAAACCGAGCGTCCGGCATGATGTCTTCCCGGAAACTCAGTTAGCGCTTCTATGTCTTCTCGGAAACTCGGGACTGACTAAGAGGGTACTCATATCAGCGCTTCGGCGTGGCTGGCCTGGATTGCTTACTTCTGTTGACGCCTGTCTCTCATTGTTCTATTTTGAACATGGTGGTTGATAAGGGACGATACGTTCGCTAAGGAGCCCGAGAATGACTGCTGAGAGGACCAAGATCCGCCGTGCCTTATTTCTCGGCGTGACCTGGATCATCAAGAGACTGCTGCGTGCAGGTGTTCCTATGGGGCCGATGATCCTGCTCACCGTGCGCGGTCGCACGACGGGACAGGCTCGTACAACCCCTGTGGACCTCTTCGAGCACGATGATGGTCGCTGGTTGGTCGCCACCCATGGTGGCAATCCCAACTGGGTGCGCAATCTCCGCGCGGCGGGCGAAGGAATCCTTACCCACGGCCGTCGCCGGCAGGAGATCACTGCCGTGGAGCTGAACCCAGAGGCAGCCGGGCTCATACTCAAGGAAGTCTTGGGGCTTCGTCTGGCATTGCCCGTGGGCGGATTAGTCCTTCGACGCACCGTTGATGTGGCGCCAGACGCTTCCCTGGATGACTTTATCAGCGTGGCCCGAAGCCATCCGGTCTTCGAGCTTAGATCTCCCCGCGAGCCATCCTCCTAGGAGGTGTTAGCCCCTCGGACCGGGGGTATCAACAAAACAAAGGCCTTCCGGAGAGTACGGAGGTTGTTCTTGCCCCTGGCCGGGTACAAGGAACCCCAATCCACACGCCCTATTAAACCAACGGAGGAACCGGCATGGCATCGGAAAACGAGCAAGAATTACGGCGCCACCTCGAGGGCGTCGATTTCGCGGCCAACACGGAAGACTTGATAGCGATCGCCATGAACAACGGCGCCCCCGAAGATTTCATCGACCAGCTCGAGGAGCTCCCGAGAAAGGAATTCGAGGACCTCGAAGAAGTCGTGGAAGCCATAAAGGACCTTCGAGCAGACGGATAAAAGCGGTCCTTTGGTAGAGGGGTCGGAGCCCCGATAAGGAACCCCGGCCCGATCTACCCCTACCGCGCCTCCTACGACGAACGCCTTAAGGCTGCCAGGAGGCTCGCGGACTGTTTGCCCCCAAGCTTGAGGAGGCGGCCGTTCTCTGCTTTGCAGATCTCACGCCGAGAGACCCCCGAAAGTCGGGCGAGCTGTTGCTGACCTAAACCCTTCTCCAATCTCCGCTTCTTTAGCTCTTTTCCGTCCAATCTCCTCCTCTTTCGCCTGTGATTCATTATCCCAAAACCGCCCGGTGTTCTGGTGGTCCCCTCGCCATGTTGTTGGGCATGGGCTATCAAGCCGGGAGGAGGAAGAGAAGGACGAGAGACGGGGGCGCGCGTAAGCCTGACAGTCCCCGAGGAGGGGCAGGGCTTCGACCCGCCCCATTGGATACGCGCGTTTGCGGCCTTTAATCCCCATGCGAGCTTCAGTTACCGAGGTTATCGAAGTTACTGGTTACTGGTTACTAGTACGCCAGCGGGGTACGGCCCAAGGGGCCGAGGAGAGAGATCTCGGCTATTTCGCGTCCACTACCGGCACCCTCAGCCTCTGCGTACAATGCTGAGAGTATGAGGACTCGCGTACACCGAAGCTTCCAGGAGGACCATGCCTGCTCGGTGGCGTGGGCCAGGGGCAGATACTATCTAGATGAGTGCTGCGAGGTTTGGGGGGCAAAAGAAGGAGAACGAGTTGCCTGAGATAAAAGCTTACGCGCCCGGCATCTACGCCCGCTCGGAGGCACTTGTGCAGGCAACCCGTGACCTGGACCGCGGGCGGACGGCCGAGGAGGCAGTGGAGGAGCAGCGCCTGGCGGACGTTCGTGCCTTTGTTGAGATCCAGAGGGAAGCCGGCCTGGACTACTTCTCGGACGGTTTGCTGAACTGGCAGGACATCTTTCGGCCATTCGACGAAAAGGCGGAGGGCTTGAGGCCCGGTCCCCTGACGCGCTTTTTGGACACGAACACCTTCTACCGGGCCCCGGCGGTTGAGATGGAAAGACCGAGACTGGTCGAACCACTCGCCGAGCCGTTTTTCCAAATTGGGGACCTTCCTCGCAATCGGTGGGTGACGACGCTGCCGTCTCCCTACTCCCTAGCAGAATGGGCCGCGGGAGAAATCGAGCCACGGGCGGTCGCGGAAGGAATACTCGGGCCGCAGATAAGGTGGCTGGCCGGAAACGGCTGCGCCTACGTGGTGCTACAGGAGACGGCGCTCTTCGGTAGGAGTAGCAACCTCTACGGGCTGAGCGAAGCCCTTGAGTCACTCGCGAGCCCGTTGCCGCTCGCGCTCCAACTACCGTTTGGAGACCCCGGAGATGTTTTGCGTGAGCTCCTGGAGTTGCCGATCGACGCGATCGGGGTGGACTTCTACGCAACGGACATCGCGGCCCTGCCACGTCCGTTCCCAAAGACACTGCTCGCCGGCGTCATAGACGCCAGGAACTCGCTTCGGGAGGAGCCCGAGGAGGTGGCGAGGTTCGGGCGGAGCCTGCTCGAGGGCATGGACGAGGGGACGGAGCTGCACCTTGTACCCAACGGCGACCTGCAGTTCGTGCCCGAGAAGATAGCCCGCGAGAAGGTGCTTCACCTCGGTGCCGCAGCCAGAATTTTGAAGGACGCTGCGACGGAGGAAGGAGTAGTAACGTGAACGAGGTACGCTTTGTAACTAAAGAGATAGGGAGCCTCGCCAAGCCCGGCTGGCGTGTGAAGTCCATCGTTGGCAGGCCAGTCGAGGAGAGCGATGTCGAGGAGGCCCGCGCGTGGGGGAATCGTCTCGGCGTCGAGAACGTCGAGGAGCTCACGCAGATTCTGCGAAAGGGCACGGGCTTCTTGGACTTCGAGAAGGCCAAGATACAGGACTTCGCGGCGCTTTACGGTATAAAGCTCCTGGAGAACGCCGGCCTGGACGTGGTCTACGATGGCGAGCAACGCCGGAGCGAGATGTACGACCACGCCGTGAGGCACGCAGAGGGCTTCGAGACCCGCGGAACAGTCCGCTCCTGGGATAACAAGTACTACACCAAGGCTGCCGTTACCGAGAAGCCGCGTGTGGATACAGTTTACGACCTTGAAGAGTACGAGTTCGTCCGTAGCCACACTGACCGGGTCGTCAAGGTCCCCTTCACCGGCGCTTACACCATCGTTGACTGGTCCTACGACGAGTACTACTCCAAAGACGGCGTGCTCCTAGGCGCCCCCGCCGCACGGCGAGCCGAGGCTCGGCAGAGGTTCGGCGTGGACGCAGCACGCGACGTGGTCCGCCCCAACATACAAGGGCTTGTGGAGGCTGGTGCCGAATGGATCCAGATCGACGAACCCGCCGCCACCACCCGCCCTGAGGAGGTGCCGCTCGTCGTCGAGACCTTCAACACCACGCGAGAGGACATAGACGTCCGCGCCAGTATGCACATCTGCTTCTCGGACTACAGGGCACTCTTCCCCCACCTCGAGGACCTCGACGACTGCTATGAGCTGCAGCTCGAGTTTTCCAACCGCGACCCTTTAGAGCTCGGCACGAAGGCAGAGTACCGTCCCGGCTACGATGTTCTGCAGATGTTTCGCGAGAGCGCTTGGGAGGGCAAGATCGGGCTCGGGGTGATAGACATTCACACGGACTTTATCGAGCCAGCGGAACTGGTGCGCGACCGTATCTTGCACGCCTCAGAGGTCTTGGGCCCGGAGCGCATAGAAGTTAACACCGACTGTGGCTTGCGGACCCGCAGCTGGGAGATCTCCTTAGAGAAGATGAAGAACATGGTCGAGGGCACCAGGCTCGCCGAGGAGACGCTCAACGACTCCTAAATGAATGCAAGCTATTGGCACGAACCTCACAGCGGCATACAAGGAGCTTGCAGAGCAGCATTCGTGAGGAATTAACGACAAGGGAGCCAAGGTGCTACGAGAGACTCCGGCCCTTGTGTGCGATTCTTGTTCGTAGGGTAAAAAGAATCGTCAAATACGTTGCGGTAAGGAGAGGTACAGATGGCTGACGTAACCTACGTCTCGCGAGTGAAGGTGGAGCCGGTCAGGGGCTTGGTTCGACGGGCGTACGTACCGGCGGAGGAGGAACCCGTGCTGTTCGGTGCTCACAACGAGATCGCTGAGCATTACGGGGCCTCGCCCGATGAAGTGGAACCACACTCGTCCACCCTCGATTACCTGGTCGCGGCGGCTGGTGGCTGACTGCTGGGTACCTTCTCAGGCGCGCTGGCAGCGCGTCAAGTTTCCTTCGACAAGGACAGTCTCTACGCCGACACGGTCGGGGAGATAGAGACGGAAAACAAGGTGCTCGTGGTCAAGCGGATCAAACAGACTCTCCACCTCACCGCCGAGGAGAAGGATCGCGAGGCCATAGAGCGCGTGGTCAACGTGTACGCCGACAGCTGTCCGGTCGCCCGGTCCATCATGGGTTGCATAGAGATCACAAGCGAGCTGGACCTTACCACCAAATAGCGCAGCTTCGTCTCAAACATAGTCTAGGGTCGGATTCCCAGTTCGTCGCATCCCCGCCCTTCGATCAGTTCCCTCACCCTCTCGCCCTTGTGAGCGGGAGGTTGTCTATCACCACAATCTGGCCGGGCTTCAATCAGGAGCTAGAAAATGCTCCACTTGTGTACCGAAAACGGTCCAGCGTGTTGAAAAACCCCCTCGTGCTCTTTTCTGACCCCCGTTTAAGAGCTTAAAACCGCCGCTTCGCTATCAAGAGTATGTCCGGCTGCTACATGCTATAACAGGCGGCCCCGCTTACCTATAGGCTTTGGACTTGTGTCGATCTCCGGGGTGTTCCGCGGCGCTGGAGGTTCTAGACGCACGAAAAAGAGCCGGAGCCCGCGATAGGACCCCAGCCCCGTACTGGTTCGAGAGCTAGCTCTCTATTTGCTCCAGTCGCGCCGGACGCATGAACGTCCGCATGAAGGCTTCAACAAGGCGCACCCTCTCTGCTTCGCTCATGGGCATAACCGCTTCCAGCGCATGGCCAAAGCCTCCGACCGGCTTCTCAAGGATCTTCCGGACGGTAAATTTAGGGTCCTGTTCAACAGCTCGACGGGCCAGCTCTTCCGCGTCCTCGAAGCCGTGACTAACCGCCAGCTTCTCCAAGAACTCCCGGTAGCTTGGCAGCAGCGGCTCCAGTACGTTGCGGGTGCGATTAACCTCTCCCTCGACTTCGGCCAAAGCCTTCTCCATAACCCCCATCAACTCATCGCTGCCGATCTCCCGGGTGATCTCTACCCACGGCTTCAGGACCTTGTGGGCGTAGCTCCACCCTTCGTGATCCGCCTGGGCGTCGAAGAGCGCGATCTCCTCTGGGGTCCATCCTTCTCGCTCCGTCATGCTTCTCTCCTCTCTGTAGGAATGATCTCTCGGGTAGCGCGGGGCGTGGCGGCCCCCGGACCTTCGTTGTAGGCATGGGCCACCACTCAGGAGGTGTGCAGGATAAGAAGTAGGACGAAGGCTGGGGCCGCGAAGAGCAGCCCCGCCAGGATCGCCCTCATGCCCAGTGCCCTTCCGCGACGCACGTACCACAGATGGCATCTCCGGCGAACCAGGTGAGGAGTTCGTGCTCCTCTTCGACGATGGTCACCATCCTGTTAGGGATCCGCTGTCCGCAGCATGAGCATGTGGTGGTCTTGGCGCGGGCGATCGTGGCCGCGTAGATGTGTAGGCAAGAACCGCCGCGAAACTCGAAGTCAGCACACTCGCAAGACTCGCCCCTGCGACCAAGGGTTACCTCATAGACGGAAGTTGCCTCGTGCTGGCTAGGGACGAACCACGTGCCGTCCTCGAAGCGGATCTCGTCGCCGTGCTCCATGTAGAGGGCGAGGCCGCGTAGTTCGCGGATGGTTGGTTGCGCTGGGGAAAACCCCTTCGGTTGCGCTAGACTTCTGTTCGTCACGGGAAGCAACCTCCTGTGGCCGGGCCTCGGGAGGTGCGAACTCCGCGGGGCCATTTCTTATCAACAAATACATTGTCCCACTTTTAGCGCCGTAAGTCAACACATATAAAGACTATTTTCTATAAATATTTGTCCCACTTATGGTATTATGTACGTATGCTGAAGACGCTTACAAACCTACGGACGGCACGTAAGAGGCGCGGCCTCGTGCAGGAGGACCTAGCGGCACTTACTGGTATATCGCGCTCGACTATCGCGGAGCTTGAGACCGGGGTGCGTAAGGCGCGTCCTGCTACTACTGAGAAGCTCGCGGTGGCCTTGCGGACCAGGCCCGAGAAACTATATTGAAGGTACTGGGTCCTACTCTTTCACCATCTTCCGCCACTGCCACTCACACCAACTACAAAGCCCAACAGTGGCTAAGGTAGGCCTATTGAGCGGGTCCGTTAGAGAGGCACCGCATCGCTGGCAGTGGCGCTCTTGGTGCACTCGATCAACCGGACGGGACCCTCTGCGTTTACGCTTTCGTTTTGGCGATACGCCCACGCTAGCGCCCTCCCCAGCTCGGAACCTCTTCAGCCTCGACACAATCCGAGCCGGCTAGCTCGTCTCGCAAGAACCCTTTTGCAGCGACTCGCATGGCAACTTCTAGCCAATCCTTGACCCCCGCAAGCTCATCCTTAGAAACTTCGAGCACAATTTCATCATGAGTCGTGATAATTATCCTCACGTTCTCGTAAATACCCGCTCTCTGGTCCTCAAGCAGAAATTTGAGTGCGATGTAGAGCATGTCGGCCCCGCCGGCTTGAATTGGTCCGTTTAGCCGGTCACAGTAATTAGGCTTGCGGGCCCCAAGAAGTTGATCCCACCTTGGAGAGACGTAACGTCGCCGGCCTGTAAAGGACGTTGTGAACCAATCGTCTTCACTGGTACCGTCTCGCGAGCCGTTACTTTGTTGCCACGTGTACACGTCCGGCCATGTTTTACGAAACGCGGCTTGCTCAAGGCGAGCTTGCTTGACCGATATGCGTTCATAGGTGTCCTCGAAGACGGAAGTCTCATAGCGCGCAGCTCCGGCTCCATAAGAGAAGCCGTAGTTAGCCCGTTTACCGAGCTTTCGGTAAACGGTGTACTCTGGATCATCCTTACGAAGCGGACGCCCCGCGATCTTCTCTGCTACACGAACGTGCGGATCGTCTCCTCCCCCAAAGGACGCTATAAGCCCCGTATCTCCCGTGACTTCAGCAAGTATCCTAAGCTCCTGAGCGGCGTAGTCGGCTTTAACGAGAGCGTGACCCTCTTGGGGCTTTATGCAATCTCTCAGGGATATCCCTATCGCCTTGTCAACCTCCTTAGGCGCGTTCTGCAGTGCAGGGTTGGCATATGCGGTGCGTCCCGTTACCTGGCTAAACGGCTTGACATTGGCATATATGCGCCCATCTTCCACAAAGTAGGTTAGCCAGTCCTTACTATCACTCAATAGATCGGAGTAAAGATAATAGTCATTCAAGACGCGCAGAAGTGGGGATGCCTCTGGGTGCTTCTTGAGGTAGGCCATTCGGGTAGGTTTCTTGAGGTTACTAAGGGTTATGCCGGCTTGGTGTAACGCACGGCGAGCACCATTACGGCCAATTCCAACAGAGGGGTTGTCCTCGTCAAACGGTTGCTTGTTTCCCCAAACCCACGCGCCGTCCTCCGGGTGGTGCGGTTGATGCTCCTCTAACGCCGCACGTGCCTCCTCTACCTTGTTAGAAACCTTCTCTGTGTACTCTTTAAGCCGATCTTCGTCTACAGGCTGGCCTTCATACTGCATTTTGAGGTAGACGGGGTAAACGTCTCTGAAAAGCTCTAGTCCTTCGGCGAGGTTACGCTTCTCGACTAGCTCCATAAGCACCTTGTGCAGGTCTTGGAGGTAGCGAACGTCGTCAGTTGCGTAGCGAAGACGTTCGTCGGTTAGCGCTTCCTCCCATTTGTGGTCAACTTCCTTGTCAATGTTGGCCACGCCCTCCCGCTTGAGAATTTCCCCAAGGCCGTGCCGCATGGCGACGGGATCGCTGTCTTCATTTTCTTCCCACTCGCCCGCTCTAGCCAGGCGGCTAAGTACAAGCGTGTCCCGTACGTCTTCACTCATGAGATCAACCCCGAAATGTCTTTTGATCCGGGGTAGGTCAAAGATGGCGTTATGGCAGTAGAGGGTCTTGCCCTGTAGCTTCGTTAGGATGCTCGCCACGTCTTCTTTGTGTAACAACCGGGCGTCTATAAGGTAGGTCGTACCATCGGCGGAGAGTTGGATAAGCCGGACCCGGCCTTTAACGAACGAGAGAGCCGTCTTTCTACGCGCCCCCGCGCTGGCGGCAACACCGTAAGTTTCGGTGTCTAGCGCAACCTCAGAAGTCTTCTTAAGCCATTCTCTTACCCCGTCCACGTCTTGGCGGCGGGAGACAAGGTTGTGTTCCTCACGCAGATGCCTGTTAGCTCTCGCTATCGAAAGTAGAGAAGCCGGGTTTTTCTTCTTTTTCTTGGGCTTTGTCTGTGCCTTCTTAGGCTTTTTTGACGGCGGGAAGACTGAACCAGAAAGTTCCCCATGACCGTTAGTGGAGAAGGTGGGGAGGGGTAATAGTTCGTAATTTTTCGTGCCCCTATGCTCCAATTTCTTTTGGCTCTTGCCTTCCTCTTTTTTACTGTCTCCTTCCTCTACAAACTTACGGGCTCTCTTGATCAGCGAGTAGGGCTCATAACCGGCCATTACGTCACCTGAATTTCTAGAGTATAGGGGTACGAAAAATTACGAACTATTTCGGCGGTTCGTATGTTCTCCACCCTCTTATTTCTCCTCATTAACGAACCACCGCTCCGTTTTTGGGCCTGTTTTTCCAGGCTCCTCCTCCTTGACTGAAAACACGCGGCCTTGCTTCTCAAGGTTTCTGAGTGCTGCAAGAAGCCGGGGAGCTTTCTCGTTGCGGCCGAAGATCTCGTGAACCTCGGTTTTGGTGAGGCCCCCGGGAGAGACTGCAACGAGTTCATCAAGAATGATGTCAGCCATAGCGTCACCCGTCTTGTCGCCAAAGAGTAAGTAACATGACTGTCTGTTGTACTCCCAGACAGACAGTCCGGCCAGCAGATGCGCCATACGGACCGATGCGCATCGGTCTAGGACAGCGTAGACGGTGGCCAGCCGGCGGACATACGCCTCACCACGAGAGGTTACAGCGCCAAAGAGGCCCCGGGCACCTTCAGAGAGTTCGGGGTAAACCTCCTCCCAGAGATCCATAGCGCTACGCCCCCCATACTCTTCTTCGGGCTCCTCGGAAATTTCTATGTGTCGGGACTCGCGTCCAAAGTTAACCGCAGCTCGGAGTTCTTGGAGGAGGTCGTCTTGGGGGCTGAATATGTCCGTCTTACCACCTCGCGGGAGCGCCTTCGAGCGTCTCACGTTCAAAAAAAGAAACCTGTTCGCGAGCCCGCCTCCGAGCTTCGCCGAAGTAAGGTGTCGCATGAGCTCCTCTTCACTGGTGCCGCTCACAATAGATATGTGCGCCTCGGTGGAGGTCTCCTTGGAGTTTTTGGAGAGGGTCTTCAGGGCCACGTCATCCCAAGCGTTGCGGATGACAGCGGAGAGTGTGTTCCCTTCCCTGGCCAGGACCGTGAGGGGTGAGCCAAACTCCGGCTCGTCGACAACCTTCCTCTTGTCGATTACCCCGGGATCGACGACTACCAGCTCTCCGTCCTTGCCCTCCTTCTCCACACGGTCGCGAACGGCATGCACCAGACCCTCTCCACTAGAGAGGCCGGTCTCCCAACCCAGCGCTTTCCAACCAGGTTCTAAAAGCTCGAAGAGAGCGTTAACTCGAGTCTGGGCGCTTCCCTTGCGTCCCTTTGAACTCTCCCCGACGAGAACGAGGTTTATCTTCAAATAGTGACGGTCATTCTCGACAACGAAATGAGCGCCACGTCCTATCCGGTTACCCATGATGGAGAGAAGTAGCCCGAGGATGGCAACAGAGTCCGCCTCCGTTTCGGGAGCGATCTTTCTAACCACCTCCCCGGCCAGGCCGTACAATGCCTCCTCCGGGAGAACAGGCCAGTCTTTCGGGGGTAGCCAACTACCGTTAAAGTCAACAACGTCGAGGTCGTCGAGCTTGCCGCCCGCGGCCAAGTAGTCGTCAATACCTTGCTTCTCGCCGCTCTGCGTCGAAGGTATTTGGACGATCTTAACGGGCATCGCCGGTTCTCCCTTCAAGCGCAAGTGCGAGTGCCTGTTGGGCCTGCTGGATCTCGTACCTGTCAGAGTCGGAGTCGAACCCGATAAGGACCTCCCGGCCGACCGTCCATACCTGATCCCAATCGGGCAATAGCATGCCATCTCGTTTCCAGGACCAGACCCCGAGTATGGCGATGGCTACCTCTCCCCGGCTTGCCAAGGCGTCTGCTTTCTTCTCTCCTTCGACAACCCATAGTCGGCGAGAGGTATCAGTGAGATAGGGTTGGCACCGACGAGGGACGTCTAACGCTGGTGGGACGTGCGCTGGTTGCTCGTACTTGACGACCTTACCCGGTTTCTTACCCGGCCTCGGACGGTCCGGTCGAATGCGATGAAATCGGAGCTCTCCGTCAACGCCCCATATGGGGATCACGAGGGCAGGCACGCATGCTTGATAGCTCTCGAAACCCAGCGTGACGAGCTCGTCGGGATCCGTAGCCGTGAAGTAGCCGCGTTCTTGGACTACTTCGGACGAGATGCCGGAACTCTCGGTCAAAGAGCCCCAGTGATGTAAGTCAATTACAGTGGATGCTTGTACCACGCCGTATACTCCTTGTTAGGTGTTCGTAAGGTGAGAGTCCCGGGTATCGGCCCGGGACTCTCTATTGTTTACGGGTGGATCACCACGGTATGTCGTCGAAGTCCGCTTCGTCTTCACCTACGGCAGCGACCTTCATTGGCTGTGCATCAGGTGTAGGCGCTGCTACCGGGAAAATATCCTCGGTGCCGTCTAGCTGTGTGTATTTACCGTCCGAAGAGCGCTTCGTGGTCCCTATGAAGGTCCCGTCGAGTAGGCACTCGGCTAACTTATCGAAGCTGTTGCACCGCTTCAATGCTGCTTCTGCTCCGTGAGGAGAGCCCTCAACGGCCGTGAGCATCTTGTAGAGGTTCCCACTGCGCCCGACCGTGAACGTGTCGGGTTCGTCTATCTTCTTGAACTTGAAACCCTGCTTCTTGAGAATTGAGGCAATGGTTTCGTCGTCGATGCCGTCCTTCTGAAACTTCTTGACCTTGTCGAGGCGAGGCTGCTGTACCCGCGCCCAGTAGCGGAGCGAGGTACCGAGATACTCCTCGTCGGTAAGCTCGAGGTCAAGCTCGATCTCCGGTCCGTACTGACCGTCCGGGTTGAAGGTCGCCTTCGTTATCCTGAACTCGGTTTGGGTAGCCGCCGGTACCTCGGCGGCTACCGATCCTGTCGTCGCTATTGGCATGGTATGCCTTTCGTTGGTGTTTGTGCTGGGTGAAATCCGGAAATCTGCTAATATGGAGATATCAAGAGGCTCTAGCTCCTTTCTCGTGTTCGGGCCTGGGGCCTTTTTACTAACCGGCGAGCGGCCCATTTTTTGAACCTGTCATGGTAGGGCCGCTCTGCCTCTTATTATACGCAGCCACCCGCGCGATTGCAACCTCGCAATTATCGTGTATTATTGTAGTTAGGCAGCTAATTAATAAGGAGGCGTACTTGAACTTAGCTGAACGTATGCGGGCCGAACGCAAGGAACGGAACCTGTCACAAGAGGAGGTGGCGCACCGAGCGGGAGTGTCGTTGCGTACATACAACGCTCTTGAGCGGGGCGAGGCTCTCGACCCGCACTACTCAACGCTACGCAGTATTGCCGACGCGTTGGGGGTATCTGTTGCCACCCTGGCGGAGGAGATTGCACTCGCGGGAAAAGCGTAAGCCCGGCGGTAGATCCGGGCTACTCAGAAGAGCGCTATATCAAAAGCCTGGTGGCATTTGCAGAACACTTATCTAAGCGCGCCGAGGGTTTCCATGACGAGTCCTCTGGTGATATCAACGCGGATGCGCTCACGCCTGATGAGCTTCGCATTTTTACCCAGAACCTCGGCGACTTTTACGCGGCGCTACTCGACAACACCCAGCTCTCAGAACTCGCTTCTGATACGAGTCTGCCTGACCCAGAGTTTGAGTATATACACCGCATTTTGCAAGCTCTAGGTTTCGCATTTGCAGTTACCGAGAACCTTGCCCGGACGCACAGGGAGAATGGAACACCGCGATTCGAGGTTATCGATCTGGCGGAGATAAGGCACCGCAAGCTCGAATTAGAAGAGATGCAACACCGAACCAGGCATGCACCAGGAGCTTGAAGCAAGAAAAAGGGTCCCACGCCGCCAAGCCGAAGATCGGGCGGCGTTCCGGGAGGCTGTCCGCGAGTATGAACGAGCTACCCTGAAGATTCTCGGCGCCGTTCGGGGAGACGTCGGCGAAATCTCCCAGGGTAAGGGGGCGGCGTAATGTTCCCAAACAAGCCGGTTAGGCAGCTGCTATGTGCCGCATGCCAAGAGCCCCTTGACGAGAGCAAGTCGCACCTAGGGCGCAAGAGCCACATTACTGGCCTGGTGTTCGCGAGGTACCACGCCAGGGTGCAGTGTATGCGTGCCCTCTATTCCCATATCGAGGAGTGCCTCGCCCACGGGGAGATAAATCATCCTGTGCCCATCCACAAGTGCGAAGATCCGAACGCCTCGGGCTTTGATTGTCTGGCGGGATGCTTCACCCCAGAGAAGCGCAACTGAGGGGGCATTTTACGAGCGCTCGGAGTTTTTTTTTCGACTAAGCCTCACTAGCTGTAATTTGCCCACTGACAACAGTGAATTGTCACGGTGCCATGACAAAGGAGAGGATGATGCTTGACCACGCAGCTGTAGAACGCGCCGAGAAATCAATAGATGAGTTCATCAACGCGCGCTCGAAAGGGAAGGAGGAGGCCAACGAGCTCGCGGAGATGTGGGCGGCCTCTGAGCGCCGCCACCAGGAGAAACGCCGGCGAGAAAACGTCGCAGCCTGGAAGGAGTTTCACCTCCGTACAGCTGAAGGCCTCGAGAGGACAGCCGCGAGTCTTGCGGCCGACCACCGGGCCAGGGCCGAGGCTCTGGGTGATGAGGAGATCGCCTAGTGCCAATGTCTTCCCGTCTTTGGGCGTGCGTGCAGGCGTCCGGATATCCAACGAAAACAACTAAGGAGAAAGCAAAATGACGAAGAAAAAAAAAGGCAGTCAGTCGAGGAAGCCATACACAAGCTCAATGCGGATCTCGCGGCCACCGAGGAGGAGATCGAGAAGACCAGACAGCAGGTCGAAGAGACCGCCCAGGAAACCTACGAGTTTGCGCTGGAGAACTTCCACGGCGAGCGAGGCTACCAGCGGATACAAGACCTCGCGGACGCTAACAACATCACGTTTAGAGAGGCCATGATCGCTTTCGGGGACGAGCTACATCCGAAGACACCTAAACCTAGTGGGCAGGTCCGGCGCCCGCTCACAGAAGAGAGGCTCGAGGCGCATGTGGCCCAGACGGGGCTCTCTCACCGCGATGCCCTGACAGAGCTCTCTCAGCAAGGGTACGTGCTCGACACTCTCGACGAGGAAGCCTATTCGCCGGCCGAGATGAGCGAGGAGGAGGAGGAGCGCGCGATGCTCGGTGTAACCAACCGCGAGATCGAAGCCCACGCCCAACAGAACAAGCTCTCTTATCGCGCCGCCATGATTGAGCTATCGGCACGGACAAAGGAAGAGAGGTAAGAGCATGACCGTACATACAGAGGAGCAGAACCTCCTCGCCAGGGTAGACGAGCTTGACGCCGAGATAGGGGAACTCGGGCGCCGAAAAGGGGAGGCCCTTGCGGTGATCCGGCGGGCTGAAAGGCGCTTTGAGGAGCTGGACAAACGCAGGAAGGAGCTCTCTCCCAAAACATTCTTCGGAGACTCGGCCGCATCCCTGGAGCTCGAAGCGCTAGAGGACGAGCATGACACTCTCAGCCGGTCGGTTAGGGTTGCCAAGAGCGCCGTTCCTGAGTTTGAGAGGATGCTCGAAGAGGCCAAGGCGAAGCGCCGTGAAGCACAGGAGGACGTCTACCGAGAGCGCTACCGGACGCTAGCCGAGGAGCGCGCCAAGCTAGACACCGAACGTGACGAACTGGCCCAGCGTCTGAAAGAGGTCCTTGAGAAGAAGACCGAACTCGGAAACCGCATGCAGCAAGAGGTTCGCGGTTGGGATGGCGAGCAGGCGAATGATTTCAGTTTGCAAGTTATGGACGAACACCAGTATTGGTTGAACGAGGAGTTCAGGCAGTGGTTGCGGTGAGGACCAGGGCCAAGGGGGGGGGGGGGGGGGGGGGGGGTGGGGGGGGGGGGGGGGGGGGGAAAACAAAAGGGGGGCGTCGTGGGGGGGGGGGGGGGGGACGCCGGAGAGTGTGTTTTTGCCACACCGCTCGGCGCAGCAAAGAGCGAAGCGCCCACCC
>MWWH01000164.1_pt1 | contig 17648 bp, 20 predicted proteins | sample 1047231 | NCBI WGS metagenome assembly MWWH01 (sample SAMN06349967, study PRJNA376086) | soil metagenome | isolation source: MG3-2 sample Antarctic (ecotone) soil | place: Antarctica | collected 2015-01-13 | reverse complement strand
AGCCAGAAGTCTGCGCTCATTCCAAAATATTTGGCAAGCCTCAATGCCGTGCTGGGAGTTACGCCGCGCTTTCCTGAAACAATTTCATTAATGCGCTGATATGGAACTTGAATAGAATCGGCTAATTGCTTTTGGGTTAGATTCATCGGAATCAGAAATTCTTCTCTTAGCATCTCCCCAGGATGAGTTGGTTGGCGATTGGTTGGAAGTCTCATAATAAATTTACCTCATCAATAGTTGTAGTGTTTAGTGATAGTCAACAACTTCAACCTCTTCAGCTCCTGATTCAACCCATCTGAAACAAATACGGTATTGGTCGTTAATTCTGATGCTGTGCTGCCCAATACGATCAGCCTTCAAAGCCTCCAGCCGATTCCCCGGAGGAACGCGCAAATCATCAAGCGCGACAGCCGCATCTATTTGGTCTAATTTACGAGCGGCAACCGTCCATAACGAGCGCGGAAGCAATCTTCTCGCATCGGCGGAATTACGTCCGTTGTAGATGTATTCGCTTCCGATGTTTTTGAAAGATTGAATCACCTACCTACACAATAACACGGAAGTCGTGCTATAAAAAGAGTTTTTATGACGAGACTATAACCGTGAATCCCATTACTAAAAAAATTGACTCAAAATTCGCAATCAGAAAGCTAGAAACTAAGTAATTGTCTATTACAATTGCAAGTAACCTAAATTACTTAAACGATAAGTCAAGGCTTGAATACTAACGCCATATTTCGCCCTTCTCAAGTGAATTCGAGAAATGCTTCGTCATATATAATTGCTGCATCTTGACTGTTTTTAATTTATATCCACAGGTATTAAATAGATCTCATTTGTTGCCATCGGCGCGCACCGTCTTCGGTAGCTTCAAGTCGTCTGGTTTCGGTAATTCTGACAAGATTCCGTTCGCACAAATTGGCAATCGCCAGCTTAGCCGTCTCTTCATCCAAATCGGTACCGACTCCCAATGTTTTGTCAATAATCCAACCGGCTAATCCGACGCGTTGTTCTACTCCGACCGAGGCGGTTAACTGATCCGGGTGGTAACGTGTCGGCAGCTCGGTAATAATTCCCAGCAGCGCCTTTTCGGGCAGTGAAAACTCATCCTTCGGCAAAGAATCAGATCGATTGACAGGCGATCTTCTGTCATTCGACGATGATTTAATTCGAGACGTTTTCGTTTTGCTTTCGTCAATAAGCGGCAGACTTGCCTGCGCGGACTCTATTGCGCTTTTTAACTGAAAATGTCCGTTCAGCTTTCGCTTCGTTTGATGTTCGTAAAGCAGCAAGGTAGCAAAAGCGTCGAGCGCCGCATAATGAATTTGTTTTGCATCAAGCGGGCGACGGCTCCAATCGCTGCGCTGACCGCTTTTATCAAGGGGAAGATTAAGATGAATCTGCGCCTGCGCCTGCAATGAATATCGCCGGTCTCCGCCTCCACGGGCTGCCGCCATCGTGTCGTAAACAGGTGTGGTTTGAAAATTGAAATGCGCAGCAAGTTTATTGGCGTCGAACGAAGCGTTGTGAATCACTTTGGTGACGGATGCCGATTCGAGCGGCTCTCTTAACGGTTCCAAATCAAGTTTAGAAAGCGAATCGATAATGGCGACCTTTGTTTTTCCATCAAAACGATAGGCAATCTGAATCAGCGCAACGCGTTCCTGATGACGATTCCACCAGTTGACGGTTTCAATATCGAGGGCGAAGGCTGAAACCGAGCAATAGCCTCTTTATTAAAGCAAGTAGCTGCGTCCGGTCTTTAATCAGCTCAATAATGAAATCAGCGGTAGACATTTTAACAACATAACAAATGAACACCGCTTTATGTCAGTCAAATGTCTATTGACCGCACAACTCCTTTTTAACGTAGGTTTTCCTGCCCGATGCGTTTATGTAGTGACAGGCGCCGCGCGGTCCGGTTTTGTATGTTCGACTTCCTGAATCCGGTTTGGGGTTGAGGGAGGAAAGGAACAGAAAGCGACGCTGCGCGTATAACACTTTTTATACGCCGAGTTTTTGAACATTTTTCATCAAATACAGGTAAATAAGATCATTCATCTATCAAAAAACTGCTCGTATAATAAAATCTGCAAGAAATACTGATTTTAAAGAAGCCTTTCAAAAATAACTTTAAGTCTGAGCAAAAGTTATGGTTATAGGAAATTTGAATATTTATTATGCGATGAGCGTCGCTTTCTGTTCCGGTAATCCCTGAACCCCGTTTTGTTACAAAAACATCGGTGAGTTTCTCCAAATTATTCTTACAATATAAAGATTCTTATCTGGACTTCACCCTTATCCATCCAAGTATTATGCCAAAAAAATAATTCTTCATTTTCCACCCCCCTTAACAAAATGAGCTTTGATTTTTTTAAATTCCGTGATATACAAGTGTGGTATGAAAAAAGGAACCGCCGCACCAAAACTTGCGCCGCCTGCAACAACAACAACAGCTTTTTCAATTAACCCCGACCCTTCGCTGCTTTATTTGACGGCGAGTTTACGGGCGGCATTACACAAATGCCGGTTCGTAATTGAAAATTATCAGGGCTTGACTGCCATTGAAGGCGACGTCGGCTTAGGCAAAAGCACCATTTTACGCTACCTATACCATTCTTACAGCTCGCGCGAGGATTGCCAGACAGCCTTAATTCATACCCCGAACTTTAAAAGCGACTTTGCTTTCTTAAAAGCCATTTGCGCCGAATTCGATTTACCGATCCGTGTCTCCATGCAGAAGCAGGAGTCAGAGCTGAACTCTTATTTGATCAGCGAATATAAAGAGAATCGGCGGGTTATCCTGTTTCTCGACGAAGCTCAAAAAATGCCCGGCATACAGCTCGAGCTGCTCAGAACTCTGCTGAATTTCGAGACCGGTCAGCACAAACTAATTCAGATAGTTATTGCCGCTCAGCTTGAGCTGCGCCAGAAACTTGCCGATCCGTCCAAGAAGGCGCTCCGATCGCGCATCTTCGCCCCTTCATCCTTGACGGCTCTGACGCTCGACGAAACACAGGCGATGATCGATTTCAGGTGCCACGAAGCCGGCATCACTAATCCTTTTAATCCGGAGTCAGTGCAGGCTATTTACCTCCTGACGGGTGGTATCCCGCGAGAAATTCTTAAGACCTGTGCTATCGGAATGGAACTGATGAAAGAAGCAGGGCTGACGGAGGTTCCTGCTGAAATGGTGGAAGCCATACACGGTGAGGCGGTTTATGACTAAAGAGGCAACACTAATTTCTTTTAAAGACTTGATGCAGGCAAAGATGGAGCGCGAGCAGCGCGAAACCGAAGCCGCTTCCCTTCCCGAAGTTTCTGAGGATAAATTAAACTCTGCTCCGGAAACTAATAATCCCTTAGATTCTAATGACCCGCAGAATGTTTTACCGGATTTAGGTAATAAAAACGCTGATCTACCTACCTACCTACCTAGTGACCTATCTGCTAACCTAGCAACCTATCTACCTACCGACAAACCTACCTACCTACCTAACGATATTAATCTGCATCCAATCTCTCCGGAAAGAGATTTTGCAAAACTGCCAAATTCCGTTAAAAGGGCGGTTGAAAAAGGTAAATTTCCTGGCAGCTCGCTGGCAATCTATCTTTATCTATATTCATTAACCAGAGCCGCGATCAAACCTAAAAGAAGTATTCGCGTGAGCAAACCGAATTTGAAGGCGGGATCTAACATACGAGCGGACAAAACCCTTCTTAGATATCTCGATCATTTGGAAAGAATCGGATTTATTAGAAAAACGATCTTTAACGGCGACCATGAGGGAAATGAGTATGAAGTTTTTCTTCCCGAAGAAGTAAAAAATATCATACCTACCGAGCAACATACCTACCTACCTACGGAGCAACATACCTACCTGACAAAGGAAATACCTACGGTACCTATGGAACGACAGGAGGTAGGTAGGTATGTGGAACTTAAAGAAAATAAAACTACTTACGGGGAGTCACAAGACATTCTTTTAAAGACAAAGACAAATTCAGGAAATGATGACGACGCGCGCGTGCATGAAGCGTTTGCACTGATGGCAAAGAGGCTGGACGAGGCTGGAAGAAAAATTACCGGGAAGGGAGCTTCAAAATCCGAAGCTGAAAAGTGGGGGACTCTTGCCGATCTGTTGATTTTGGAATTGGAAGTGGCTGCACGCCGTGCAGAAAGCGTGTCATCGGTACCAGCATTTCTGACTGAGGTATTACGCCGCCAATTTTTCGCGTCTCGGCAGCAGTCGAAGGAGGTCAAACTAGGTAAAGCTAAACCGGACACCGTAGGTAAATCCGATAACGTAGGTTCTTACGAAATCAAGCCACTCGACGTGCAGGGCAGGGAAGCGGCGCTCGAACAGTTAAGGGAATTTGCAGGCGATGATTTTCTTGATGATTTCAAGAAATGGTATACGGAAGAGGACTGGACTTGGCTAATGAAGGAACTGGAGAAGAAATAGTGGTTAATATTTTTGTTGCTTTGCTGGGCGTTGTTTCAGTCAGTGCATTAGCAGCAGCCTTTATCAAAATAATGCTCAGTCCACCGAAAATATGGGTTGAAGATTTGAAGTCCGAAGAAATAGAAGAAATTCCAAACTATGAAGAAATACGAAAAGGGAATCCGCACATCTGGATAGATTAATTCTTCTCTTTTTGAGAAACTATGAGAACAAGCACAAAATTTTATAACGAGACGAGCTTGATCTGGAAACCACTGCCGTTTGCTCAAGACGAGACGGCAATATTCAATAACATCAAACTGGGAATAATTCGTCATAAGCGGAATGTGTGGACGGCTTCTGTCGGCAATCGCAAGTTAGCCGATTCAAAATCAAAGAAAGAGGCTGTGAAGCGGATTTTGGAAGAAATAGGTATCCAGCGAGGTTATTCCTAGGAAAAATTCAAGCAAGGGGCATTTATGGGCGAAAGAACAGTTATTATCACCCAGCAGGATGGCAAGTATTAGATACAAAACAATGGAATCTCAGAACCTGCTTTGAATGGCATTTACGTCCGATAACAATCAAAGAGATTAATTAATTCACACTCGAATACGGAACAGTTGCCGTTTTTGCAGATTTATATGGCAATCTGTGGGATTTAGTCGAGTTCAAAAAGCAAAAGTGAGTTGGCTAGATTATTGCCTCTAAATTATTTTGAAGGAGAAGTTGGATAATTCTTATCAGACGGATATTCATTTCCTTGGCATTTTCGACGATTTTGATTAAGAAAAAAAAGGAAAAAGATGAAAAAATTGTTCCGTGAAACTCACGTGGAATTTACGGAAAAACCACAGTAAAATCACCCAAACATTTACAGGAAATTTACACGGTTTTTACAGGAATTTACAGAGTGATCAAAACCAAAAGTAGGTTTATATAAAAAGTTCAAAGAAAAGGATTAAAAAAGACTTGTGATAATCTGTAAAAATCAAGATGTGACCGTTCAAACAGAAGTTTTTAGTCAGAACTTAACCGACAAAAGTTGCGTACTGATTAAGTCAAATTAAATCCGTCAATAAGGGACAAGTTTCGTCTTATAAACTGCTTTTATGGATAGTTCGTCGGGCACTCATTTATGTCAGATACATCCTGACTTTTACAGATGTGGATTGAAACACTGTCTGTTTCATCGTATGTCACACTCTTATCGTCGCATCAAACGTTTGATCGCTTCCGGCGTCATTCCCGGCATATCCGCTGCTAATTTAGCATACAAACCGTCGAATTTGCGGCTCTCCAGCGAGCTTGTATAGGTGAGATCATAACAATGCCTGCAGCCAAAGTATCTGCTGCCCGATGGCAGATACAGCTTGCCTACTCTTTTCAAACACGATTTATTATTGATGACTAATGGACAGACAAACCACCATCTGACGCCGCCAAAGTTCTGCTTGGTAGTTGTTAGCTGTACCTTGTAATCAACTTCATCTTTAGTGCGGGTGCGAGTGTAAAAGAGTCGTATCCAGGGATTCTCATTCTCAAGCGTGCTTACTTGATAGCTGATTCGGCTGGTCACTTCACCGGTCCCCGCATTGCTCCATTGCAAAATTCCGGATTTAAGGAATTCGTCATGACAGTTAAATTTGACAAAATTCGCAATCCGATTCATATCGAGAATCAGACACTCTTCGACCGTCTCTTTTCTGGTATGAAACATCCAGCGACCGGATCCATATCCACCCATCAGCAATTCCTCCGACGAGGTAAATAGGACAAGCAGTCGTTCAGATTTACATAAATCATCTGTAATATTATACTATTTTGAACCGCTTTGAGCAAGGTGAAATATTTGATACAAAAGAGCTTATACTGATGATTGGTGCGCTTGAAAACATTAACAAAATATCGGAATATCCATCTAAAAAGATATAAAACTATTCAAAAAAAGGCATTATATTGTTAATTATAACGAGTTTTTGGCGGTTTTCCGGTATTTTTCTGGTGAAAAAACATTATAAATTTCCTTAAGTTTAATTAACCCGCTCTTTTAATATCGAGCGTTCAAACTCGGCAAAGACAGACAAAGAATAGGGAAGTCTGAAAACTCAACGCCAAAGATTTTCAAAGGGAGTTGCCGCTGTCCGCGTGTAGCGAACCGTGTGAGTGATGTTTTTATGACCCAGATAATCTTGAATCAACCTGGTGTCATACCCTTTGTTTGCTAGATAGTATCCGGTCGAATGCCTCAGCATATGCGGTGTGACTTTGAAATTCAGTTTTGCCCGTTTTCCGATTTCTTCCACGAGGTAATTTATTGCTTGCCGGGTGAGCGGTCCGCGCTCGCTTAAGAATAAATAATTCGACTCCGTACTCGGGTAATTATCTCTTTCCCTGAGCCAAGCCCGGATTGCCCGCAGTTCATCGCCTTCGATTGGCTGGTGAGTCGAAAGGCTTCCTTTCACTCTTCTGACAAAAATTCTGGCTGTTTCCAGATCAACATCTTTGAGGCGAACATCAATGAGTTCCGATACTCTCAATCCATGCCGATAGGCGATGAGCATCAGACAGAAATCGCGCGCACTGTGTCTACCTTTGCGGGCTGAGGCTAAAAACTTTTTCATTTCCCATTCGGTCAAAAAGTTTTTCGAGTGTGAATCAACAACAATGTTTTGTTTGACAGATTTTGTAGTCATTTATATTAACTCTTTACATTACGAGTATTGGATTGAGGGTTTCGGAGCTATCAAAACCCTTATTTTTATTATAGCGGAAATTTCAAATTCTTTACAGAAGAGACATTTTGTTATGAGTCTAATTCGTTTCATTGCCAATTAAATGCATGTGCCAAATCTATTCAAATTTTGGCGACATCCTGAAGCGGGCGACGAGGCTCGAACTCGCAACTTTCAGCTTGGGAAGCTGACACTCTACCATTGAGCCTGCACCCGCCTGAATTCTTAAACAAAAGATAATCAAGTTGTCTTTGACTGTCAATCAACACTGGAATTTACGAGCGTGGCGACGACAATCCGAAAATAAAATGAAGTCAGCAAAAATTTTTTTGAAATACTTTTCTGTTTTCGACATTAACACAGTGAAGCGCAGTTGAAGGCGCTAAAAAATAAAAAAAGAAAATTGAAAAGGAGAAAAACAATGATTAGAAAAGCAACATTTATCGCATTAATTTTAACGGCATTATTTTTTGTAGCAACCCAAAATTCTTTCGCGCAGGCTCGCCCGATTCCAGGTACAATGTGCAAAGGTCTTTTGAACGGCGGCAATAATGAAAACCCCGTCGAGCGCGGAAGATTTCTATTGGGTCCTGCACTATCGGCAGAGGTTATGGCGAATATTAATTATGCGAATCAAGGGTAGAAATAAAAAGATACAAACCCACAATAGAGTTGTAGAATTTAGTTTATGGAACTGCAACTCATTCAACTGTATCTATGGGTTTGCTTGGTCTATGATAAACATCCGATGTTGAAATATCAACGACTAAGCAATAATTGGCAACCAACATTTACTGACCAAGAATTAATTACTGTCTATTTATTCGGTCATTTTCAAGGTCATTTCAGGCAAAAACGGATTTATGATTATATTTTACAACACTTTTTCGATTGGTTTCCTGATTTGCCATCGTATCAAGCCTTTAATCATCGGCTCAATGAACTGAGCGAATCTTTGAAAATCTTGGTCTATGAGTTAATGGCGAATTTTCCGCAAGGAGAAGAATTTTTCGCTCTCCAAGATTCGGTGATTGATTCATTGCCGATCATCTTGGCAGTGCGCAGTCGGGCAGGAAGTGCGAAAGTTGCTCCCGATGAGGCGAATGTTGGATATTGTGCGAGCAAAGATATTTTCTATCACGGAGTAAAAATGCACGTTTTAGCGAGAAAACAATATCAGCAATTACCGTTGCCTGAAATCTTAACGATACGGCAGGCTTCTGGACATGATTTGCCTGTTTTACAAGAGTTTCGCGGGAAAACAGGGGGAATTATCTTTGCTGATAAAGCCTACCAAGACCAATTAACCGAGCGAGAATGGGCAGCACAGGGGGTGATTATTTGCACCCCTGACAAGAAAAGAAAGAATACGGAAGATTATGAAGTGGGAAAAAGCGGATTATGGTCGAGGTTTGTTTCAGCGATGCGACAACCGATAGAATCTTTGTTTAATTGGATGATAGAAAAAACAGATATTCAAAATGGTTCAAAAATCAGGTCGAGAGAAGGTTTGTTGGTTCATTGTTATGGCAAGTTGGTAGTCTCTCTCTTTATTCTCTGTTTTAACCCTTGATTCGCATTAATTATGGCTCAAGACATTTGCTGCGTCTGAGTCAGCCTTACCTAGACCCGAACGGTTCGGGTTGCCATGTCGAACTTCGCGCCTGGGTTGCGGCTGTCGAAAGCAGTAACGGAACGCAAATTACAGTCAAAGTTGGAATCCGCGCGCCGTTTTACTCTGCAACGGAGCAAACACATTGACGGTTGAACAAGTTAACCAATTAGAACATGCAAACCAGTTTTCGCGCCTGTGGCTTGCAGAATTACAAACCAGACCAAATCAATATGCAAATTCGCAAGCATGGATTAACTACTACAATCAAGTCATTGACATTAACCAAAAGTATGTCGCGCAAGCCGCACCGTAATTAAAACAAGTTGAAGAAATTTAATTCCGACTCCAATAGAATTAATAAATAAAGGGAATCAAATTGATTCCCTTTTTCGATTTGTGTGAGGGCGTTCCTCCAAATGCGCGACTGTTTTCCGAGCGTCAACGGTTGCCTTCGCCCACGACGGCATCGGAACTGTCCGCATCTTGTCGCGCTTGCCAACAATATCGACGATTGCCCAGCGTCCTTCGCGCTGCTCGATGTGATGAAAAGAAAAAATCGAGGCTGTTTCAGCGATATATGAATTTTTGCGCTTTGATTTGAAATAGAAATGTCTTAAAAGTAATCCGAACCTGCAAATTAAACTTTCCATGCTAACAAATACGCGGTAGTTGTTCGCCGAGCTGTAAATCGACGACGCGCGTGCCGCCGATGCCAGTTTTTGCGACGACCATTCCGGCGTGTTCGGCAACGACCTCGCCGATGATTTCCGCTTTTTTGCCAAATTCATTGAGACGCATTTTTTCAAGCATTTCATCGGCAAATTCACGCGGCAGAATCACTACGAGTTTGCCTTCATTGGCGACATAGAGCGGGTCGAGTCCGAGCATTTCGCAAGCCGAACGAACGATGCGCGGAACGGGCAAATCTTTTTCCTGCAAAACAATTCCGACGTTTGAAGATTTGACGATTTCGTTCAAAACCGAAGCCACGCCGCCGCGCGTCGCGTCTCGAAGGACGTGAATTTCTTTTGTTACAGAAAGCATTTCAGCAACTAAATTATGAAGTGGCGCGCAATCCGAACGAATCGGCGCGTCGAATTCTAAACCTTCGCGGACGCTCATAATCGCAATGCCGTGCAGACCGATTTCGCCCGAAACAATCACGACATCACCAGCTTGCGCCAGATTCGGCGCGATGCTCACGCCTTCTGGAATAATACCGATACCGCTCGTGTTGATAAAAACGCCGTCGCCTTTACCTTTGTCAACGACTTTCGTATCCCCCGCCACGACGCGCACATTTGCAGCGAGCGCGGCGCGGCTCATCGAACCCACAATTTTCCCCAAAGATTCCATCTCGAAACCTTCTTCGATGATAAAACCAGCACTCAAAAAAAGCGGTTTCGCTCCCGCCATCGCCACGTCGTTGACCGTGCCGTTGATTGCCAAATCGCCGATGTTGCCGCCGGGAAAGAATAATGGATTGACGACGAAAGAATCGGTGGAATAAGCGAGGCGCGAGCCGTTTTGCAGAATTTCATTTAAATCAATTGTCGCCGCATCGCCTAATTTTTCGAGCGTTTCATTTGAAAAGGCGGGCAGAAAAAGATTTTCGATTAGCTCGCTTGAGAGTTTTCCACCGCCGCCGTGTCCGAGAACGATTCGCGGATAATCACGAAGCGGCAGAGGGCAAGTCCAATTGTCGAAGCTCAAACTATTCATAATTTAGACATCGAATTTATGTCGGTTCGATATTAGATTCCTTTAAAATCCTAAATACTCATCAAAAATGAACTTTGCTTCTTCCGTATCAAAATCCAAAAATGTTTCAGCGGTTGAAACATTTTTGGATTTCCTGAATTAAATAGTAATAGCTATCTGAGTTTGATAAATTTGGATTGCACTCTCAAAAAAGTGATGTTCACACGGAAGTTAATTTTCGTGTGAACATTTTGATTAAACAATTAATTTAAACCGAGTTCTTCGGATGCCATTTGCGTTCCTTTGACGCGCGATTCGATTTTCTGAAAGGCGACATCTCTGGCGAAATCGGGCGAGCCGTGTTTCGGTTTGACATCAATCGAGAATGGCGAAAAACCGCAGTCGTCGGTCGAGCCTAAGCGTTCGACGGGAATGTATTTCGACGCGAGCAGTAAATCGTCGCGGACTTGTTCGGGCGTTTCAACCGTCGGATTAAGCGGATTTATCACGCCGATAAAACAAACCTGCGGAACGCCGTTCGCGTCGGCGCGGCTGTGTTCGCCCAAAAGTTTGTAGATGCGCTCTTTGTCCGGTTCGCTGGCGAGTTGGATTAAAAAATATCCGGCGTTCATTTTGAACATACTCGGCAGCATATCGGCGTAATCCACGTCCGCGCTGTGCGTCGAATCGCAGTCGCCGCCCGGACAAGTGTGAATGCCGATGTTTTTGCGTTCTTCCGCCGTGAAGCGGTCAATCACGCGGTTGTTCAAATTGATAAATTCTTCGAGCATTCCGCGTCCCGTCCAGGGATTGTTCGGGTCGTTGCGGCAGGCGAGTCTGCCTTCGGTAAAATCAATCGAAACTCGCTGCGCGCCGGTTTCAAAACATTTGCGAATGTCTTTTTCGCATTCGTTGACCAAATCTTCGGTGAATTGTTCGCGCGTGTAGCCTTCGATTTCGCCGTCGAGCGGATACAGCAAATAGAGCATCGAAGGCGCGATAACGGCTTGTTTCAAAGGTTTATTAGCGAGCGGCATCGCCTCTTTCAAATAATCCGCCGCGTAGGTTTTATACTTAAAAGGTCCGCCCGTCAGACGCGGCAACTGCCGGTGATGACCGTCGGTGAAAATAGCGAAATACTGCCCGTCGCCCGCCAGATTGTCGGCGAGTCCCGTTCCCGCCAAAGTGTCGGCGAGCGGATAAGTGGCAAAGCTCGAAGCGCGCTGTTCGCCGTCGGAATTTATCGGCGAGCCGGTCGCTTCCATCCGTTCGATGGAATCCTTACAGGCAGCGTCCTGCTCGATTTTCAAATCAGCTTTCGTGATTTTCCCGGCGTCGTAATCGGCAATCGCCGCCTGCAATTTCATCGGGCGCGGCAGCGAGCCGACATTTTCTGTTGGTATTGACATTTTTTACATTCTACCTATTTTCTAACAGTTTTCAGACATTAAATTTGCGAAGCGATTGCCGGACATCGCCCGCTAAAAATTTTATTTGACCGTTCATTTAACCGTTGCGCGGGCGGCTTGCGAATGGGCGAAGCGACCATAATTATAATAAGCCGCGCACGCGCCTTCCGATGAAACCATCGTCGCTCCGAGCGGTTTGCGCGGCGTGCAGAGGTTACCGAAACATTCGCATTCGTGCGGTTTAATCATTCCCTGCAAGACTTCGCCGCTTCGACACAGAGGCGATTCGACGGTGTTGATGCCGGTTACTTTGAATTTTGTTTCGGCGTTAAAAGTATCGTATTTTTCGTTCAAACGCCAGCCGCTGTTTGGAATAATGCCGATGCCGCGCCACGCGCTGTCGGTCGTTTTGAAAACTTCGGCGAGCATCGTCTGCGCGGGAATATTGCCGTCGAGATTAACCACTCTTTTGTAACCGTTCTCGATTTCCGCCCGCCCGCTTTCGAGCTGCATCACCACGCGGCGAATGCCTTCCAAAACGTCAACCGGCTCGAATCCCGTTACGACAATCGGAACTTTATATTTTTCCACTAGCGGCGGATATTGCGCGTAGCCCATCACCGAGCAAACGTGACCGGCGGCTAAAAACGCTTGCACGCGATTGGTCGGCGATTCCATAATCGCGGCAATCGCGGGCGGCACGAGAACGTGCGACACGAGCATCGAAAAGTTTTTCAAGTTTTGCTGCGCGGCTTGAAAAACCGCCATCGCATTGGCAGGCGCGGTCGTTTCAAAACCGATGCCGAAAAAGACGACTTCATTTTCGGGATTTTCTCTGGCGATTTTCAGAGCGTCGAGCGGCGAATAAACCGTGCGAACGTCGCCGCCTTCACTCTTGATGCGAAACAAATCCTTCTCGCTTCCGGGAACGCGCAGCATATCGCCGAACGAACAGAAAATCACGTTCGGCATTGCCGCAATCGCCAGAGCCTTGTCAATCATATCGAGCGGCGTAACGCAGACCGGACAGCCCGGACCGTGAATCAGTTCGATTTCCGGCGGCAAAAGCTGGTCAATGCCGTGCCGGATAATCGAATGCGTCTGACCGCCGCAAACTTCCATAATCGCCCACGGGCGCGTCGTCGCGGCGCGAATCTCCGATAAGATATTACGCGCCAATTCAGGGTCACGAAACTCTTGCAGATATTTCATTTTGTACTCCTTCGGCTTCCGCCGCACCGAGTTCTTCTTCCAAAACGCCCAGCTCTCGGAACATCTGGAGCGTTTCAAGTGCCGATTTTTCGTCCAATTTTTCAATCGCAAAACCGACGTGAACGAGCGCGTATTCGCCGATTTTAATGTCCGGCACATACGCCAGACAGATTTCTTTGGTAATGCCGTCGAAATCAATTTTGCCCATCTGCACACCGTCGGCTTCAAATTTATCAACGATTTTTCCAGGGATTGCTAAACACATAAATTTTATTTTAGATTTTGGATTTTGGATTGTTAAAATTGCCGCTTAACCATTGCAGCCATTCATTCATTCCCGCGCCCGTTTTCGATGAAACTTCAAACACTCGCATCGCGGGGCGCACGGCTTGAATGCTTTCAAACGCGGCTTGTTTATCAAATTCGCACGCTTCCGCCAAATCCATTTTCGTTATCATGGCGACATCAGCCGTGTTGAAAATCGTCGGATATTTGCGCGGCTTATCTTCGCCTTCGGTCGTGGACATCATCACGACGCGCAACGCTTCGCCCAAATCGTAGCTCGACGGGCAGACAAGATTTCCGACGTTTTCGATGAACAAACAATCGAGTTCGTTTAAGTCCCAATCTGCGAGCGAGTTTTCGACCATACGCGCTTCGAGATGACAAATCGTGCCGGTCACAATTTGTTTGACGGGAACTTCCGCCCGCGCCAGACGCGCCGCGTCGTTTGCCGTCGCCAAATCGCCGACGAGCGCGGCAACTCGATAATTCGGGCGCAGCATCGTCAAAGTTTTTTCTAAAAAAGCGGTTTTTCCCGAACCCGGACTTGAAACGAAACTAACGACGTAAACTCTCGCCTTTTCAAAACGAGCGCGTAATTCACGCGCCAAAACGTCGTTGTGTTTCAGCACGTTTTGTCTGACCTCAACTAAGCGGGTTTGAGTCATAATCATTTGAAAAAGAAAAGAATTATTAACCACAGATTCACTCAGATTCACTCAGATATTTTTTAAAATTATCTGTGTTTATCTGTGGCTATCTGTGGTTTCATTTCTTGATTACTTTCAATAATCTCCAATGCCGTTACTTCCAATTCTCTGCCCTGCAAAACTTCCGGTGTCGGCGCATCGCATGCGGGACACGAGAAGTTATTAATCTCCGCAAGCGTTCGGTCTGTCTTGCAGATTTCACAACGCACAATAACGGGAATTTCCGTAATTTCAAGCCGCGAATTTTCAAGCGTCGTTCCCTGACAGGCAATTTCCCAGGAAAAAAGCAGCGCGTCTTTGACCACACCGGAAAGCCGTCCGAGTTTCAAATGAACCGCGTCAACTTTCGCTCCGCCGCGCTTGTTCGATTCTTCCGTCGCCATCTCGACGATACTCAGCGCGATTGAAAGCTCGTGCATATCTTTTAAAGGATAAAGATTTGAATTTTATCCTTCAGCCTTTATCCTTTATCCTTTTTAAACTTGCGCCGCGATGTCGAAAGATATTTTGACGGCATCTTTGACTTTCAGCGAGCCGCCTAAAGCCTTATATTGTTTGATGTTGTAATCGCTTTGCCGCAGCCAGAATTCGCCGCGCGCGCGTAAGTCTCCGTTGCTGATTTCCGCCTCGACTTCAATCAAATTTCGCAGCGTTACGCCGTGCAGAGACAGTTCGCCGGCAATTTCGGCTAAATATCTGTTTTGAGCCGTTTGCCGCATTTTAACGTCTTTGCTGACCAGAACGATTTCTGGAAATTGATGCGTTTCCAGCACGTCGTCGAGCATCGCGTTTTCAATTTCCGCCGCGTCTTTTTCCTTTACGTTATCAAGCAATTGAAGCGTTTCCGTCTCGACAACCAGCAGCATCGAATCCACGCTTTGGTTATCGGCAGAAAACTGAACTTCGCCGCCGTATCTACGCACCGCAAACGTCGGATTATGTCCCATAAACGAGAGCATTCCTTCAGAAAATGCCTGCACGGTGAACTCACTGCTGCGCGCATCAATCCGGTAACGAGTTCCTAAGTTTTCCGCTTCAATTGACATAGAGCGTTTCTCCGCCACGCGCCCGTTCAAGACGCGGCTTAAAACAAATTGTGCGAATCATCGGACACAAATTTGGAATCGGCGCGGCTCACATTTTGTTTATCTTGATATATCGCAGAAGGCTCGGCAGAGTTAAAATAATCCCAAGCACGGCAAGCGCGACAATCACGCCGACGATAATGTAAAAAATATTCATCGTGATTTCTCCGCCTTACATCGTGCTGATTTTGATATAACGCTTAATGTCCGGCAGAGTTACAACCAGTGTTACCACCGCCAAAGCGAGAGCCGTTCCGCCGACAATTTTCCAGGCTAAACCGGCAGCCGAACCGCCGCCGTTATATGTTTCCATTTGCCGCCTGCTTTCTCTTCTGCCGATGTCGCTCGTTCCCATATCAACTTTTCGGCTGATTTCATTGCGTTCCATGTGTTTTGTTCTCCTTAAAATTCAAACTTCTTTCAAGCGTAAGCCTCTTTTTTATTTTCTTCTAAGATTTTTGCGACGAGTGATTCAACGACTTCAACCGCTTTTTCAATCGCCGCTTCGACCGGCTCGCTCAAGCCCATAAATCCGATGTCTTCCTCGCCGGTAAAAAGCGGTTCGCAGCCGACGAGAAAGATTTTTTTGAAATCGCCGCCGAGAGTTTTGACCATTGCCAAAACCTTCAGCGGATTCATATTGTGCGTGTCAACCGCCGCCGTTCGCACGTCGAGTTTATCAATCTCGTCTAAATCCGGCTCGATAACGTAAATCGTGCCGGGCGCGTCGCCGCGCGGTGTCGCGTCAATAAAAATCGTTACGTCGTAACCGTCCATCAGCGCATACGCCAAATCGAAACCGCGAATTCCGTAATCAACCACGCGCACATTTTCCGGCAACTTTCGTTCAAATAATCGCTTCGCCACTTCGCAGCCGAAAGCATCGTCGCCCAGAAAAATGTTGCCGATGCCCGCGATGAGTATGCGCGGTTCTGCCGTCATCAATCAATCTCCTCAAACTCTTTCGGCAGCATCGGCTCAACTTCTTCCGGCGCGAAAAAGAAGCGATGTCCGGGCTGCCGCATCATCCCTAAATCTCTGCCCGGGTCGTCTTCCAGAACGACGGCGAGATGAACTTTGCTTTCGTAATCCTGTTCGATAGATTCGATAATGGCGATTTGATTTGCCAGAGCCATATCGAAAATGTCGCCGCCTTTGCGCGGTTTGAGAATCACGCGGTCGCCCGTTTTAAGCTCGATGCCGCCGACGTTGGCGGTTTCAAGAACATTGTGTTCTTCCAATAATTGCCATTCGAGTTCGTCCATTATTCGTTATTTCCCTGCGATTTCGCTACGCCTTTCATCGCGCCGTGCATTTTTAATAATTGCTCTTCCGGCATATTTTCCGTTCGTTCGAGCATCTTGCGGGCGCGGGCGTCAATGCCGCGCATCTCGCGTTTTTCGTCGTCGGTCAAAGTCATAATCCGCAGCGTTAAAATCTCGTCAATCTCCGCGCCGTCAAACAAATCGCCCGCGCTCTCGGCGGCAATCTGCGGGTAATCGTAAAGAATAATCGGCGACGACAACATACAATCACGCTCGCCTTCCGTTCCGGCTAAAACCGGATAAGTTTTGATGTTTTCACAAGCGGCGACGGCTTCTTTTAATTCATCCGGCGGTTCGAGCAAAGAAATAAACTCGCCATTATTTGCGCTCAAAATCGTGTGCGTCGAAACCAGCGAATGCAGCAAAGCGTCATCGCGGCTCTGCTCACCGGCATCTTCAAAGGGCGTTTGATTTTTGATTTTTACGGATAATTTATAAACCTGCTTTTCGCTATCTTCTGACTTCTGACTTCTGACTTCTTCTATTCGCAATTCAATGACACCGAAAATTTCCTGCTGTGTGCGAACGATGACACCGACGATTTTTTTGTTTTCATCACGCAGCGGCTCAAGCGTTCTGGTTGTCGGAAAAGAAAACTGTTTGGTTTCGGAAACTTGATTTAAGCTAAGTGTCGGCAAATCAACCTCGCGCTCGATTGCTTCCTGCCAAGTTTGATAAAACTGACCGCCAACATCGAGCGTCGGAACAAAATGAAAAGTCGGCTCGGAATCGGTCGGCAATTCGTCAAGCGGATTTTCCAACTTTCCGATTTCACGCGACACCAAATGAAGAAATCGAATTTTCACATCGAGCGTCGTATTTTCATCGCCATGCACTAAACATTCGGTCTGCATCTCGAACGCTTCCGTGCCGTTTTGCGCCGCGCTGTAAGATTCGGGTGCGAGCGCGCCCCAATTAAAGCGTTGGCGATTTTTCACCGACGACGCGCGATACGGATAAAGCATATAGCCTTCGTAAAGCACGGCGTTGGCGATGTTTTCAACGAGTTCGAGATTCATAATTTTTTTAACGCCGGAATGTATGCAGCGACCGAATCGGGCGGCGATTTTCGATGACGATTTTCTCCGAATCGGCTCTAAACATAATTCCTCTCCGCCTCGTGCGCCGT
>MWWH01000163.1_pt1 | contig 17694 bp, 20 predicted proteins | sample 1047231 | NCBI WGS metagenome assembly MWWH01 (sample SAMN06349967, study PRJNA376086) | soil metagenome | isolation source: MG3-2 sample Antarctic (ecotone) soil | place: Antarctica | collected 2015-01-13 | reverse complement strand
TGCGTGCGCGATTCCAGCCTTCACGCGCTCGCGCAATATGTCGCGCTCGAACTCCGCGAAGACGGCGAGCATACCGGCCATCGCTTTCCCCGCCGATGTCGTCAAATCGAGTGCTTCGGTGAGCGATACGAACGCTACGCCGGTGTCGGTTAGCTCGCGGATCGTGCCGATGAGGTCGGATACGGAGCGTCCCCAGCGGTCAAGACGCCACACGATGATTGCGTCAACCTGTCGGCGGCGGGCATCCTTCAATAGTTCCTCGCGCTTCGGGCGCACCTTCGCGCCTGAGCCGATTTCCTGAATCTCCTGCCTGATCTTCCAGCCACGTTTCTTGGCGTACTCCCGCATCGCCTTCATTTGCATGGGAAGCGTCTGCTGGTCGTGGGTGGAAACGCGGGCGTAGAGTGCGACGTTCATAGGTGTCCAAAAACCCTCCTGAAATGAGCCTTAAATATGGCTGTATTTACGGGCTTGAATCAAGCATAGCAGGGGATGTCCGAAAAGAGTAGTTATTGGACAGATGCGATAGAATGCGCTAGGATTGGGGTGTCGGTAGAAGATTCATACATCAATGCTCAAGACCAACTCACCGGAAATAGAAATTGTCGAAAGCGCCCACCCTTACGCGATGCTCGATAACGATCTGCCCACTATGATGAGCCTCGTCTATCAAATGCTCGCTAAAGAGGGCATCACTCCCAAGCGTCCGTTGTTCGTCAGTTATTCAGATGACGAACCAGGAAAACCAAAAGGGAAGCGTGTACGCCGAAAGAAGCAAAAGTGATATGTAAGAAAGCCACTCCTAACGGGGTGGCTTTTCTTCTACCAAGTAACTCTTTTGTGGAATAGGGGATTAGCCGCTCTACGGTTTTGCTGGCTTTTAAGAGGGGAGGGGAGTAGCGGAAATTAACTGTAATGTGGAATTCAATCTAAATTGTCCCAATAGTGTTCGACTTTCTCGATCATCTCTGCGATGCCGTCCCAAGTCCAGGGAATCATATTGTTCCGATTAAAGCATGAAGGGATCGGGGGGCGAGGTGGGCGATTGATCCAAACTCCAAACGCCGGTATGCCTTCTTGCTTGGCGCATTCAACTTCCCAAATTGCGCCGTCGGCTAGGAATGTAGCAGCCCCTACCAGTTGGATTACTGCATGACATCGCTTTATCCGTGGTCGCGTTTGAGTTTTCCACTTCTCAGTGAACGGTTGGCGGAGCGACCAGTCTGCGATTACCCAAGGCGTATCAGAGTGTTTCCCTTGTCCGACGAACAGATCACGAATCCGTGCGTCCTCTGCGGCGAAACTGATAAAGGCTCGAAGTTTGCTCATCCTCGAAATCCATCCGGCATCTATTTTTCTATTATCTTGTGCGTGATCGGATTGAGGTGGATCGTTTTCTTCTGTTCTTGAATTGCGTGTTTCACTACGTCACCTGTGCCGCCTAGTCCTGCTGCCGGCTTCCCATCCCAAACGGCAATGAGAAGATCGGACAAATCAACCATTCTCTTGCCGGCAGCAAAGTATGCCTCTTCGTCTGAACCACGTTTTTCAAGTATCTCTACCTTCGAGGCGCTTTTTAGTAGGCGCTCATATTCCTGCTTATCCTGCGCCTCAGAGAAAGTGCGCTCATATCCGGCAAAGGGAATTACAGCCTCTAATGAACCGCCGCGCTTCAAGATTGCTTTCGCAAAAAGCTGGTCTGCGCCGATAGCAAGAGAAGTAACACCAATTAAAGGTGCTGGTAATTGGGATAGCTGGTTATGTATTTCGAGGCTAACCCACTCCCAATTAGAAGGCGCTTTGAGTCTTTGGTGTCCTGTGATTCCGATTCTCATTAAATTTTCCTGTTGCTGACGAGCCACCAGTATTCGCGGCCTCTCGGTGTCATCTCTGCCGTATGGCTGCGGCGGGCTGTCCAGAAAAGTTGCTCATTAAGAGTTGAAGGTTTGAGTAGCCCTGCATCGCGGTACTCCTTGAAGAGTTGTGCAATCGCTACCTTGTCCTGATTCACCGGCTCATGCACATTTCCGTGCTCATCTTCTGGCTCGTGCTCCGGGTCGAGCGGATATTTGTAATCTATCGTCGGGAACAGCTCTACCAGTCTGCGTAGCTTTAGTCGGTCAATAAGTGGAGCGCACGCTCGGACTACTGTAACCCCGGTCGTGTGGGATTTATAGACTGGGCGCTGATCCCATGACCCGAATCGCCGCTCGGTGTAGGCATATATCGAGGGAGCCGTGACCCAGCCCATGTGATCTGCTGCACCACCCTCTAAGGCGTCGAGGACTGCTGCGGTGAAAAGCCCGTGCCCGCCGGCCTCAACGGAAACTTGAGTGCCGCGCGACGCGGCTATCACGGTCATGTTTTCTCGCAACACGGCTAACGGGTCGGTTCCTTTCTCTGCATTAAAGATGGTTGGATTTGCTATGTCCCCACTGTGGCAACAGTCCAAGATCATAATGATGTCTTGCGCGCGTGACTTGTTAGCCATTTCGACAATCTCTTGCATCGGGATACCCAAGTCGTTCTTCTGCGCGTCGGACGTGCAAAGATGTCCTCCGAACGGAGTCAGCGCCCCATGCCCTGAAAAGTAGAACAACACCTCCCCTTTGAAGTCGGAGAACAATTCCGTGCACGCCTCTCGTAATGCGCCGCGCGTGATCGGCTTTCCGTCCTCCATGCGGTCGAGTAATACACGGCATTCGTAGTTAGGCGTCTCATCTACGTTCCGCGCAAGTAACTCGGCCATAGCCTTTGCGTCTTCAACGCAGGCGGCAAGACCGGATGTATTATCGTATGAGTCAATCCCGACTATCAGCGCACGCCTCGGCATAGCACTTACCCTCACTCCCTCTAAAGCCCGTTGATGAAACTAGCGATGCTCGGCCACGACCAATCAATCACTGAATAGCCGGCGAGTTCGGGCGGGGTGTATCTCTTGTATGATTCTTTGAAAATATGAACACCGATTATGGGGATTTTCTCCTCATCGGCGCATTTGATCTCCCAACGAGCGCCGGATGCGTTCTCGGTGTTGGTGCTGATGAGCGCGATTACACCGTCGCATCCCCTGATTTTTGAGCGGCATCGGGTTTTCCATGAATCGCTCCACGGCTCTTTCACCGACATATCGGTGAACTCAAACGGACTCCGTTCATCTCGTGCTTGGTTTACCAGGCCATTCCGATAGAACTCATCCTCAATTGCAAAGCTAATGAAAATGCGATTGTTTGTAGCCATGATGATCCTCTCTGTAGAAAAGTTGATGTTACGACTCTCGGCCTTCCGAGGCCATTTCAAAATCTGCGAGGGTGAATACATTGTATCACACATTGCACGTTGTTTGACACACGAATTGTCAGATTAAGTGTAAGGCTCTAGTGTAGCGAAGCTAACTTAGAGCGGATGCTTTTCAAGTAGTTTGAGCAACGGCTATGCGGTTTTGCTGGGCTTTGAAGGGAAGCAGGGAATTGACCGTAATGTGGAATACGAGATAATTACGCAGGCCATCCACGAACCTGCAAGGCTGTGCGGAGGTAATCGGGGTTCGGACGTTGCGCGGGTTCCGGCGGCATCCTGATTACGGTTGCAAGGTTGCTCCTGAGCATATCAGATCCGCCGCTCAAGTCCTCACGATTCAGACGCTCTACCTCCTCCTCGTTGATGAGTATCCGATAATCGGGTGCTATGCCGACGAGCGCCCTATCCATCGCTCGATGGTGCAAGGCACACAGGCATACGCCGTTCGTTGTTTCATCACTTGATTGAGGATCGTAAACAGGGATGATGTGCGCCGCATCCACGAGTTTTAACTGCATCCCGCACATGGCGCACGCGCTGGAATAAGCAGTAAGCACACGACGGCGAAACGAAGCCTGCCGATAGTTCTGCTCGATGGTTCGCACGATCCGCTGACGTGGCGCAGGCAAGGGCGATAGGTCAACCTCATCAATCGCGCCTCGCTCTGCAATGCGTCCTAATACGCCTATCTCTTCCGGCATCGTACCTGCGGCGTGCAGCCCTTCAAGATTGCGGCAGTAGGTAACTACGAAACTCGGCGAAAAGGCAACGGCTAATTCTCCCTGATCTTTAGGACAGACAGCGAAAGCGTTTTGAACTGCGGAAATAAGATACTGTTCGCGGATTTGCAGCGAGGGAGAGAAACTTGATGCGCCAGCGTGAAAGTTGGCATCCCAGCCCGCGAACACTCCCTGCTCGTCCCAATAGCCTAAGATGAGCGTTTTATATTCCGCTTGCTGCTCGATGGAAGAGACGCCCGTTACCTGTACGCGATACTCGTCTGCTGGCCGGTTGCGCCCGCCGTGCGTGATGTTCCAGATATAGAGGAGGACGTTGAAGGAGTCCTGATCGCGGTAGAGGTACAGCCTGAACGGGTGCGAAAGCGTGCCAATTACGCCGACAGACCATCCCGCGCTCTCGACCGCTCGAACGAAAGAATCAAGTAGCTGTTCTTTATTTAGTCTTGGTCTTGGCAAAATTCTCAGACTCCGCGAACAGGCTCCCGTTAGCCGGGACGCCCTTCGCGGGTTCTGCGGCTTCAAACCGTAACCTAGAGCCTCGTAGATATTCCTCGGATAACTCGAAGCTGATCCATCGGCGCTTGAGAGCGTTGGCGGCGAATCCGGTCGAATTGGAGCCAGCGAAAGGGTCTATCACGATGTCGCTCTCGTCGGTAAGGAACTTGATGAAGTAATCGGCAAAGAATACGGGGAAGCGTGCCGGATGCGGGGTAATGTTCTCTTCCTGGCATCGACGCAAATAGAGGCTGTTTGATTCGGTGTTGGCGATTGAGAGCAGATTGCTCGGCTCGAATAACTCAAGCCCGATCACGTTAGACGGGATCGCTCCGCCGTTGTCCTTGCTGAATTTCGTGCTGATGTCGTGGCCGCTCGGTCGCTTCTTCGCCTTGTAGCCGTTCCGTAAAAGCGATTTCATGGAAGCGGAATACTCTTTCAAGACCTTACGATTATCTGCTTTCGGGTGGTCGGTCTTGGAGAGCCACCAGACTACGTTCACGCTGTCTTTCACACGGCAGCGCCGGATGTTTACCCACTCAGCCGGTGCGGGCAAGCGGGACGGGTTGTAGTGGTAGAACTCTTGCGCCAATGTGAAACCAAGTTGACGGCAGAGGGCTATTAGCACCTCGAATTGGTAGATGCTCCGCGACGGCACGCCGGGAAGATACGCGCCGCCCAAGTCGAGCACGAAGCTGCCGGTGTCGCACAGCTTGTCTTTGATCTTCCGCGCGAAAGGCAAGAACCACTCAACGTATTTTTCTGATGATTCGTTACCGTATTCCTTCTCGCGTGTGAGTGCGAACGGCGGCGAGGTCAGAATTAAATCAATCGAGTCATTCGGTACTGAGTCTAAAAGTGTGAGAGCGTCGCCCTGATAGGCTGCTCCGTATTGGCGCTCGTCGTATGGCTTGGGAAGCGTCCGAAAAACTTTCACACATACCTCGTGAAGATCGGGGTTTAACTCGGTAGAGCGTACTCAAGCAAAGGGGTATAACACTCACAAGCTGAAGCCGTCAATACCAAGTATGCAACTCTGTTGCGCCTACTAGATGTTGCGTCGCTCAACCGGCGGAGTATTTAGGGGTGCGCTGTGATGTCCACGACATAGTATGTATCGTCGCGGATGACAAAGTACATACGCCAGTCGCGGGTAATGCGCGCCTGCCAGATATTCTCTCCTTCGTCGTACTTCTTTGCGTGAAGCGAGGGGTGCTTGAGGTTGCCGGCGAGAAGGCTGGTTTGCTTCTGTACGGCGCGCTGAATCGTCGGGGGTGCGGCTCGGTAGCTGTTACGGGCGCGCACCGAAAAGGCGACGCGCATTTAAGCGCGGCGCGTCTTTGTTTCCTTTCCGGCTTCGTCCTTAAGCCACCTCACCGCATGGTCGGCGCTGAACGGGCCGAATACGCGCCCGCGCTTAATGTCTGCAAGTCCCTGCACGACGCCGCGCGGCAGCATAGCTCTTGGTTCAAGCGTGATCTTGCCGCGCTCAACGCGAGCCTCAAGGTAGTCACCGGCAGCAAGGCCGATTTCTTCCCGAATGGTCGCGGGCAGCGTTACCTGTCCCTTTTCCTTTACCTTGATGATGGTTGACATGGCGTGAGGTGATGAAGTGTTACTTTCCGACTTTACCACTCAACTGTAGGGCACACACGGAAGGCGTCAAGAGGTGAGTATTGATTGCGAATTAAAAAGAGTAGGGTTGCCCCTACTCTCCTCGCTCCTTTCTGAAACGCGCTAGTACCTCGCTGAATGCGCCTTGTTTGAAATATAGATCGCGCTCGACGGTCAGGCCATGAACGCTGACGCTTTGCAGCTCGGTAAGACTGAAGTTGCCCCACTCCTCGAAGTCCCCGATGACGTAGCCAAAGAAAATAAAATCTTCCCCTTCCTGCTGGCCTTCCGTTACAAACCACGTCCAGCGTCCAGCGGGAAAGAAAAACTTGATATACACCTTCGGGTCTTTGTTGCCCTCTTGGGCGTAGAGCTTGGGCAGCTCTGCGCGCAGGTCGGGCATTAGTAGCTCCATACGCTTCTACTCCTTTTTCCTGTATTGAATTGGGAAGGTTGAGACTGAAGGGTAGAAGATGTCAGAGGTTCGTCAATGATGGCTTTTTAATACTACCGTCCAGCACGCGCGGGAAAAGTAGAGAATCCCGCGCGTGCTTCTGCGTTGCCCTCTCTACGGGGCTAAACAAATACCGATCCAGCGAAACGCTCTCGCGGCCTTGCCTGTGCCGCTCCTGCGGGGGCGTGGGTTTCACGTCGCGGCGGTCGGACGGGGACAGTAAGCAAATTGATAACGTGCTTCCTGCAAAGAGCAGTAAAGCGCGGACGGTGGACAGGCGCAAACGCTCTAGGCTGGCACTAAAGAAACGCCTTTCTCGTCCTTCGGGGTGCGGTTGATCGCCTCGTAAATGGGCTGCGGGCTTTCAAGCGAGAAGTTCTCCCGCGAGGTAAAGAGGAAAAACTTTTGCAGGTGGCCGGGGACAGTATCGCTGGCGAGTTCCGCGAGGCTGTCGGCTCGCGCTTTCGTGAGCGTCACGGTGAGGACGCGAAACCAGCGGACGTTAAACTTCTTCTCCTGCTTCTTCTGCTCAAGATAGTTGCAGTAGGCGCGCAGCTTGTCCTCGAACGTCCGGCGCGTCGTCGTGCTGCGGTCTGCTTCAAGCGCGAACGAGAGGCGGTTTTTCGGTTCCGGGCGGCTGGTGTTCCTGATCGTAAAGAACCCGTCCGGGCAGACGGGCAAGCGAATTTTTCTCCCGCCGTCGTAAAAGGTCACGTCGTCATAAATCCCCTTCCCCTCCTGCCAGTCGGCAAGCTCTAGGTGGCTGGCGCGGCTCGCAAGCAAAAGGGTCGCGTGAATGTCCGATACGAAAAGCGTGTGGTTAAGAAACAGCGGCTTCAGCTCGTTGGCGCGGAAGCGCGCGGGCACGTCGTCAATCGGGATGATGCCTTGATGGGCAAGATACTGAAAGCCAGCCGTGCCGATGGTGTAGATGTGCTTCTGGTTCGGATTCGGAAACGTGATCCGATACAGGTACTTCTCGGCCACGAGTTGCAGGATTCGCACGTTAAGCGCCTGCCTGAGCCGTACCGTCAAAGCTATCAGGTGGTCAATCGTGGCAAAGCGCAACTCATGGCAAAAGCGCAAAAGGTCGCGGTCGCTGTCTTGTAGCTTGGTCGCCATGTCTTCAATGATAAAAGTCGTCTGTCTCTACCTCTCCGGGCTGCCTGGGCGGTGTATCGGCTTTGCGCGGTGGTTTCGCTGGTTCTTGAGAATCATTTTGTATCAATGTTTGAGATTCGGCTATTGCTTCCGGCTCCGCATTCTCCGGCAAGGGCGTTTCCTCCTTGGGAGCCCGCGTTAGCGCCTCGATGTACTCCCGCACCTTCTCAGGCGCTATGGGGAACGTCTTGACCTCCGGCGTCACGCAGCCTTCATTCCGCTTCTCCGTCCTACGGAGGATGAACTGCCGCTTCCCCAGGCCGGGCACGCGGTCTATCTCATCGCGCAAGTCCCTGTTCGGTCCCGGCTTGCTGCCTTCGAGGACGGTGGCCGCGTCCTTCCTGCTCGTGCCGCCGAATGCTATCCGCGTGTGGCACGCCTTGAGCGCGTTCTGCACGTCACGGTCGAGGTCGTCGAGCGCGTGGTTGACGAGCCACATGTGCAGCCCGTACTTCCCTCCCTCCTTGAGCATCATGGCGAACTCGGGCGTGGCGAAGTTGTGGAACTCGTCTATGCAGAGGTTCATGCCCGGGAGACGCTGGGCCTGCTCCTTGCTCCTCCCCTTAATGACGTTCCATACCTCGTCCACGAGGAATGTGCCGATGATGTCGCGCGCCTCGCGGGAGATGATGTCGGGCGTGTCCTGGAGGTTGACGAGAACTGTGCCGCCATTCTCGATGATACCGGGGATGTTGAGCCGAAGCGGGTTGGTGAAGACACGCTTCACTCCGGGTTCCAAGAATAGGTTGACCAGGCGGGTCGCGCTCGACTGCATCATGGAGACATAGGCGTTGTCCTTCTTGCCCGATATGAGCATCCCCCACTCGTCGCGCATCTCCTGGGACTGGCACGCTGCCATGATCTCATCCCTGCGGTCGAAAAGGCGCGGGGTCATGAAGGCGCTAAGATCGGTGACGGGCAGTTCCTGCTCGATGAGGACGTAGAACAGGACGCGCATGATTCGCTCGGCGAACACCGCGTCGCCGCCCGTGAACTTCCCCGCCCGGAGTGCCGTCTTGAGGAGACGCGAGGCGCGCGCCGTGATGCGGGCCGGGGTCTTCTCGCCGCCGAGCCTGAACGGGTTGAAGCCGATGTCGCTCCCCTCGTCGGATGGGTCGAGGAAGAGGATGCTGTAGTCGTCTTGATGGGCACACCACGTCAGGAGGTCGCCGTAGAGCTGTTCGTTCGGATCAATCACCACGACGCCCTGCTTGCCGACGAGCTGCCGCACCGCGTACTCGACGAGCTTGCTCTTGCCGAAGCGGGAGGCTCCGATTATCTGAACGTGCGCCACCCGGTCGTCGTCGTCCAGAAAGACGGCTTTAGCATCGTGGTCGCCTATGTGAAGCCCCCAAGGCTCCTTGGGTATGAGCGTGAGGACGTAGCTGCACGCGCCGATTGTCTTGATGCCCGTCATAGAGAGGTCGGGCGGGTTAAACGGGAGGGGGCGGTTGAGCAACAACCTCCACCAGCTCTCGCGCCGGAAAAGCCGCGCCAACGCCTCGGCGCTCCACGGCACTACGTCCGGCTCTCCCGGCTGCGTCACGGCATTCATGAGCTGCCGCGTCGCCGCGTCCTCAGCTGCCTCCACGCACGTGCTGCGAACTATATGCAGATTTTGCGTGCCCCACATAGCCCATGTGTCGAGATGGTCAAAGTCAGGCTTCCACTTGAATGTTATCGTGATGGTAAGGCGAGGATAGTCCAGCATACCCTCGACGGTTTCCTCATGCGTCTCGTACTCGCTCGTGTGGATGCTCATATCCCCTCCCTCGTGAAGCCTTCAAGAGCGCGGGTTGCGCCCGTACCTCCGCCGTTGCCCGAAGCGGTCAGTGGAGTTGGCGGTTGGTCAGACCGCCAAGCGAAGCGCAGGCTACCCTAGTGTCGGGCGTTGCGCGGATGCGGAACGTCCTGAAGCGGCAGCGGAATCATTTCACTGGAAAGTGAAATGAGACAGTAGGGTAGCCTGCGGTAAGCAGGCAACGGCGGAGCGACGTTATACCGTTGTTATTTCTTGGTTTACTGCACTGCTAGCATTGCATTGAGTATTGCAACGGCAGCAAGGCGCGGTGCAATAGCTTCTAGGCGTCGTCGGTGGCCTGCCGTCCGGCCTCGTGTCGGGTAAGGAGATGTTCGCGGATTTCCGATTTAACCGACGACTCGAACATCTTTCTGATTACCGGGACCGAAAAATCCTTGTCCTTCCACTCGTCGCTGGTCGCTAGGATCGCCTGATAGTAGTTCGTCAGTTCGATCCGCTCCCCTTCCGGCAATTCGTTGTAGAGCCTGTAGCCGAGTTCTCGGCGCTCTTGGGCGGTGCGATCCCCTGCCCGTTGCGCGGCCTCGGTGCGCTCCCGTTCCTGACGACGCTTTACCTGCGCCTGCTCCAGCGTGTAGCTCGCCACGGCGCGGTCAACGTAATTAGCGATTGCGCCAAAGGTGGCAATCTGAAACTTCGTTTTCTCGGCCTCGGCTTTGGCAAAGTCCACGATGTAGCGCGAGACGGTTTCGCCGTGGCTGGCGACGATCTGATCGGCAAGGTCGCGGTGCTTCCTCGATGGCGTTGCGGTCGGGTTATCCGCGCCGAAGAATACCTGTTGGAAATACGCGAGTAGCGCGCTTCCCTTCTGCTCGGCTTCCCTGCCCTCGTCTTTTGCCTCTATACGGCTCTCAGGCGGGCGTTCTTCTTTTGAGTGGGGGTTTTCCCGACTCTCACTAGAACGTGGCGCGGGGGTGGCGTTTTTTGCCCTGGCGCGTCCCCTCTTGGCGACGAGCTTGTAGTCTTTGCCGTCTGCGGTCTTTTGGAGCGTGACGCTGGCGATGATCGCGCCGTTGCTGAGGGGCGCGTTTTCGAGTTCGGCTATGGCCTTTTCAAGGGTGCGTTTTCTAGCCGACTGGTAGGCGTATTCCTTCCCTTCAAGCCCCAAGTCGGCAAACAGTTCTTTGGTGCGCTTCTCGAAGCTGGTTATGTCCCGCGAAAGTATGCGGTCAAGCTGGGTGTAAAGAATCTGTGCGATCTCGCTCTTGAAACTCAAAACAACGTCTAGCAGGACGGGCTTGGTGTGGTTCTTCCTGAGATTCGCAAGGATCGCGTCGTTGAATCTGAAATAGCCTTCAGCGCGGGTGGTGTGTCCGTCCTGCTTCGTCCTGACTACCTTGAGCTTTTCGAGTATGCGGAAGCCTTCGAGGGACTCGCTCGTTTTGCTCGTCGTCGCGTCTCGGTAGGAATGCGTCCAGAGGAACGACGTGCCGTACAGCCGCGCGAGCGAATCGGTAATGGTTTCCGATGCCCTAGTCCCCCAGCCTTTGCCGAGAATCTTCGATAGCTGTCTGAGGGAAAAGTAGGTCGTGTCGTCGGCTCGTCCGTTCTCATCGTGATATTTGATGAGGGCGTAGTAGGTGCGCTGATCCTCGGTCGTGAGCGCGCCGCGCGCCGTCACTGAGATTTCAACCTGGGCGGTTATCTTGTCGCCGTTGTCGAGTGTGATCTCCTTCGTCAGCACCCTCGGCTTCGGCTCATTCTTGGACTTGGCGGGTAGCCAGATCGCCCACTGCTCAAGGTTCAATTCGGCGCGGACTTTGCGCGCCGGTTCGATGGCGGTTTCTTCGGTAGCCGTGGCTGTTCCCTGTTGATCCATTCGAGGCGTGTTGTGACTGGCCGAATGATATGTGTTTTCTCCCCTACTTCCAAGAAAAAAATAAAAGGCGAATTCATCACACACAAACAATCCCTGTCGGTGGCCGCGTCCGATAAGTTTAGTGTGTTAGAAGTAGGTTAGAAGATAGTTACAAAACCTTATAAGAAGTTAGAGGTTTTAGAATCAATCTTTGAGCGCCTATTAATAAGGGATTTTAGAAAACTGCCTTGTTTCATACGCACCAAGTTTTTGTTTCTCGCGCACCATATCCTTGTTTCATACGCACCAAGTTTTTGTTTCTCGCGCACCAAGTTTTTGTTTCTCGCGCACCAAGTTTGGTGGTGCGTATGAAACAAAAGAGGGGAGATGATGAGGCTGTGCGCGCGAGGTAAGTTTTGTTTCGCGCGCACCAAAAGTTACCGCCAACGCACCAAGCGTTCTTGCCTCTCCGGTAGTCCTGCGAGACGGAAAATGCCAGCGCCTTGCAAGCCCTCGCCGGGTTGCTATCGTGCCTTTTAGACGCTCCAAAAAATCTAAAAGGTGAGGTGATCGGCATGGCTGAATATGTGGACTTCAAGGCACTCAAGGAAGTGGTTACGATCTGGGCGGTGGCTACCCGCTACGGGGTGGAATTGCGACGTGTGAACGCCTCGCACGAGCGGGGAAGATGCCCGCTCCCGGCGCATCCTACGGGGGACGAGAAAGAGACGTTTTCGGTCAACGTCGAGAAGCGGGTTTGGATATGCCACTCGGTAGCCTGCGCGAAAGGTCGCAAGGGGAAGAAGGGCGGCGACGTGATCGAGCTGGTCGCGGCTATGGAAGGGTGTTCGCTCCGGGATGCCGGGCTGAGGATCGCCGCGTGGTTCCCAGTGGCCGGGGAGTCGCCAGTGCCGGTCGAGCAGCCGGTAGGGGAGCCTCGCGGCGCTCCTGAGCCTCCTGTGCCGGTTAAGGCGGTCGCGGTGGCCGGTGACGGGTACGGCGTCTATGCTCCGCTCTGCGCGTGGATCGAGGGGCAGCTTAAAAACGATTCCCTAGAGCCGTTCGAGCGCGTTTCATTCGAGCGCGTCTTGGCAAAGGCAAAGGCATTGGCAAAGTGATTTAGGGTCGTTATCGGACGTTATGAAAAGTCCGCCCGCTTGGGCGGCTTTTCGATATTCAACTATGTGCATAGGCGCGTAGCCGGATAGCTACTTTTGCCTTTTCAGCCATTCGGTAAAGAGTTCTTCGATCAGGTCGCTGAGGTCGCGCTTGGTGACGATCTCCTGCATGACGGCGCGGTGCGTCTCCTTCCGAACGTATGCGCTGATCTGCGTATAGTCCGGGTCGTTCCGCTTGCCTTTCCTGGGGCTGGTTTCGGTGGGGGATACTGCCGGGGCGGTGCTTCCCTTCAGGCTCAAAACGCTGTCGAATCTATTTTTCCTTGCCACGTCTCACGATCTCCTTTCCAAGCTCTGCATAGTCGTTCCACGCGGTTTCGGCGCGGGGATCGCGCACGGCGTACACCGGCACGCCTTCGCGGGCTGATTTCTGATGAGCGATCAAGCGGGCGATGCTGGCCTTGAACGTCGGTATTTTTAGCTGCCTGAGCAGTTCCCTTGCCTCCTCGCCGTCGCGGTTCGGCTTCGGGGGAACGATAGTAAGCAGGACGGCGAAGTTATCCGCGCCGATGGATCGCAGCGTCTCGATGGTCTGCCCCAGCGCATCGAGCGCGAGCGCGTCCGGGGTGGTCGGGATGATGAGCAGGTCGCACGCCTTCGTGAGCGTGGCGAGGTCGTCCCTGCCCGGTCGGGCTTCGGTGTCTATGACGATGTGCTTGTAGTCCCGTATGTGCCGGTCAAGCTGGCTCTCGTCTATCACGGTAATAGGCATCTCTCCGCGCTTCGTCCAGCCAGTCGCGGAACGGTTCGGATCGCCGTCAACGAGCAGGGTGGGGGATTGCTGGCCTAAGTAGGTGGCGACGTGTACGGCGGTCGTCGTCTTACCGACGCCGCCCTTGAATGAAGCGACGGTTACGATCACGGCTAGATTCCCTCCTTCGCATAGCTGCGTAGTCGCGTAGTCGGCCTGCCGCGTTTCCGCGTAGCGCAAATAAGAGCCGTGTTGTATCACGGCTCAATTCGCAAAGTAAAGGTTCGCGTGCGCGGGGCAACCTTCGGCGCGCACGCTGCCCTTTACCTCCGCCTTTTCTTCTTTGAAACAGTCCCTTTGCCGCTGGCCTCTTTCCGTTCCACCGGCGCGAAGGTGCGCGATATCCACGCATCCACCTCGGCGCGGGGCTGCGTGTACCGCTCGAACGATGCCCGTATGACGCGCTGGCTCTCCTGCGCGTCCTTGTTGTTATGGAAGGGAGGGTAGGCGGTCAGCCGCTCGGCTTGCGATGCCATGAGCGCGTCGCTGCCTTGGGAATAGATGAGCGTTCGCAGATACAGGTCGTAATCAGGCAAGTTCTCAAGCTGGGTGGCTATCACGTCTGAGGCGAACTCCTTTGCCAAGATAACCGCGTCGTCGCCGCTCACGCGGAAGCTGGCGAGCGTTCCGCAGTTGCCGAAAATGGATGCCACGATCTCGTCGTTATGGCGGCGGAGCTGGGCAAGGGTCTGCGTCGCAACCGTGAGGGATAGCCGGTATTTCCGGGCTTCGGCAAGGATGGATGAAAGGTCTATGCCGTGCGTGAAGTTGTGTACCTCGTCAATATAGAAGTAATGGGGGATGCGGTGCGCTTCCGGCGTGTCTTGGCGCGATAGGGAAGCGAGGTAGAGTTTCGTGGTAATCAACGATCCGAGAAGGGAAGCAATGTCCTCGCCTAGTGCGCCTTTGCTCAGGTCGCATAGCAGTATCTTTTCCTCGTCCAGCACGTCGCGGAAATTGAAGCTGCTCCGGGGCTGGCCGATGACGGATCGGAGAAGGGGATTGGTCGCAAACGCAGAAACCTTGTTGAGCAGCGGCGCTGATGCCTTCGCCCTCTGCTCGTCGTCCCACTCATGCTCATAGGTGCGGTAGAAGGTCTGCAAAACGCCGTCCTGCACGTTGCGGAATATCTTTTCTCTATAGTCCGCGTCGGTTATCAAGCGCAGGATGTCGAGCAAGGTGGTCGGCTCATCCTGGGCGATCAGTGCAAAGCAGAAGTTCGTAAGCAGATATTCGCTCTGCTGTCCCCAGCCATTCGAGAAAAGCGCCTTAAAGGTGCTGACAATCGAGGAAACCACTAAGGGCTGATACGCCCTCGGCACTTTCTCAAGGATGTTGAGGCTTGCGACGCGCAGAAGGTCGGCGGGCTTGAAATAGATAACGTCGTTCGTCCGGGAGCGGGGGATATGCTGCAAGAGGTCGTCTATGAGCTGGCCGTGCGGGTCAATGACGGTCACTCCTGAGCCATTCCAGATGTCCCACAGCACCATGTTCCGCATGAGCGTCGTCTTTCCTACGCCGCTCTTGCCGAAAAGCGCCGTGTGCCTCGTGCGGGTTTCGGGAATGAGATAGCTAACGTCTTGGGAGTCTTTCGCGTGGGTCTTGTAGCCGAGGGGAAGGGGATACATCGCAGACAACTATGCGCCTATGCGCGTAGTTGTCTAGCCGGGTCGCTATCGCGTCGCGTTGTAGATCGCTTGGATTTCTGCGGCGGAGAGGGCGCGGTTATAAACACGAACGTCATCAATGATGCCGTTGAAGAAGAGGCCGCCCGATGTACTTTGTCCAATGAACGTACTAACTCCAGTACCCAGTGCTGAGCCGCTAAACGTGGCGCTTCCATCGAGATTTCCATCGAGATACACATTGAACGCCCCGGTTGCAGAACTCCAGGTTCCAACTACTAAATGCCATCCGCCGCCTGCTATGAGCGTGTTTCCTCCGGTGCTTCGCTGTATCGTATCAATCCTGCCTGAGAGGAAGCCTTTATTGGAATTCAGAGATAAATACTGTGTCCCAATTTCAGCAATAATGGTGTTATGAGATGAGCTATATCCAACGGTCGGATTAACCCACGCAAAGAATGTGACGGCATTAGGATTTGAAAGCGCACCCAAAGATACATACGTGTTTGATCCATTAAAGCTCAGAGCATTCCCTATTTTTCCTGTAACCCATGCTGGCGCGTTTATAAGAGTCCCGGTATTCGCATTTCCTGATGAATCGGACACGCTCGTCCCGCTTCCTTCGTCAAAGTTCCAATATCCTATAAGCCCTCGCTGAAATGGCGCGAGGCTTAGTCCAGTGCCTTTCTCATAAAGTGCTACATCCGGGCCGCCATCTCTAAGCATATTTATTGCGTACTTACTGCTTTCAAAGAAGCTGGCTAGTTCATAGGTACTCGTTCCTGCAACATAGGTGTAATACAGCCCCGTTGATGCGCTATTCGTCGGATCAAGGGGAAGACCGGGAAGCGGCGATCCTGCGGATAGACTAGCAAAGTTTATTGGCAACCATCCGTTGCCATCAATATTCTTCAGCGTCGAGGTCGGCGCACAGTTATACGTCAAGCCGGAAGGCAGCGTGGGCAGCCCCAGGTTCGCGCATGTGGAGGACGTGTCGGGAAGAGAGACGTACACCTTACTGGTAATGCCCAGGCTTCCGCTTGAAAAGTCTACCTGATAGAGCGCCACGGCTTTGTTAATCGTGTCCATATCGGAGAGACGGTTGCTGTCGCGCGCTTGCTTCAATAGCTCGGCAGGGTTAAGCGTGAGGATCACTGTCACGGCAAGTACGGCGACGATAGCAATAACTACTAACAGCTCTATGAGCGTGAAGCCGGATCGGGGAGAGGGGAGTGTTGCCCGCATGGATAAGGGAATAGGTCAATTATTGCATATCGGCTTTGTTGCTATGCGCGTAGTCAGCTAGGCGGGTAGCTATCCTGCTTTCAGTCCTCGGATCACTGACGATCTCCCTATCTTGAGCTTCCGCGCGATCTCTGAATTGTTCAAGCCCGTCTTGCTGAGTTTCTTTACCTCGTCATTCTTGAGCGAGGCGGTCGGGGGTCTGCCGTGTGCCTTGCCCTGTTCCCTGGCGTGCGCGATCCCAGCTTTCACGCGCTCCCGCAATATATCGCGCTCGAACTCCGCGAATACGGCGAGCATCCCCGCCATCGCTTTCCCTGCGGGCGTCGTGAGGTCTAAGGCTTCGGTGAGCGATACGAACGCTACGCCGGTGTCGGTCAGCTCGCGGATCGTACCTATAAGGTCTGATACGGATCGTCCCCAGCGGTCGAGCCGCCATACTATGATCGCGTCAACCTGGCGGCGGCGGGCATCCTTCAATAGTTCCTCGCGCTTCGGGCGCACCTTCGCGCCTGAGCCGATCTCCTGAATCTCCTGCCTGACCTTCCAGCCGCGTTTCTTGGCGTACTCCCGCACCGCCTTCAACTGCATAGGAAGCGTCTGCTGGTCGTGGGTGGAAACGCGGGCGTAGAGTGCGACGTTCATAGGTGTCCAAAAACCCTCTAAAATTGAGCCTTAAATATGCCTGTATTTACGGGCTTGAATCAAGCCTAACAGATGGTGTCCGAAAAGAGTAGTTATTGGACAGATGGGATAGACTGCCCTAAACTATGGGTGTCGGTGAATGATTCATACATCAATGCCCAAAATTAACTCCCCGAAAATCGACATTGTTGAAACCGCGCATCCTTACCCGATGCTCGATAACGATCTCTCAACCGTGATGAGCCTCATCTATGAACTGCTCGCCAAAGAGGGTATCACTCCCAAGCAGTCGTTATTCGTCAGTTATTCAGACGACGAACCAGGAAAGCCAAAAGGGAAGCGTGCGCGCCGGAAGAAGCAGAAGTAGAAGTAGTATGCAAAAAAGCCACTCCTCGCGGGGTGGCTTTTTGAAGAGGGGAAGGGGAGTGAAATTCAATCTAAACTGTCCCAATATTGTTCGACTTTCTCGATCATCTCTGCGATGCCGTCCCAAGTCCAGGAAATCATGTTGTTCCGATTAAAGCATGAGGGAATCGACGGGCGAGGTGGGCGATTGATCCAAACGCCAAAGGCCGGTATGCCTTCTTGCTTGGCGCATTCAACCTCCCAAATCGCACCGTCGGCTAGGAACGTAGTAGCTCCTACCAGTTGGATTACCGCATGACATCGCTTTATCCGTGATCGCGTCTGTGTTTTCCACTTCTCAGTGAACGGTAGGCGGAGCGACCAGTCTGCGATTGCCCAGGGCGTATCAGAGTGTTTCCCTTGTCCGACGAACAGATCACGAATCCGTGCGTCCTCTGCGGCGAAACTGATAAAGGCTCGAAGTTTGCTCATCCTCGAAATCCATCCGGCATCTATTTTTCTATTAT
>MWWH01000162.1_pt1 | contig 17715 bp, 25 predicted proteins | sample 1047231 | NCBI WGS metagenome assembly MWWH01 (sample SAMN06349967, study PRJNA376086) | soil metagenome | isolation source: MG3-2 sample Antarctic (ecotone) soil | place: Antarctica | collected 2015-01-13 | reverse complement strand
TTCTTTCATCACGAATGGACGGAAGGCGGCGCAGATTGGCACCGCACGAAAGTTACCGCCCGCGATTGCCCGCGCATCCCACGCGAGTGGTTAGAACAGGAACGGCAATCAATCGGCGATTGGTGGTACAGACAAGAGTACCTCTGTGAGTTCGTCGAGAGCGTTGATTCCGTGTTCCGCTACGAAGACATTCAGCGCGCCCTCGACCCGAAAGTCACGCCCTTATTCGGAGCACACACTTTATGAATTACTACAACGACGAACCGCTCTTTCACCCCGCGCCGCGCTACACCGTCGGCCTCGATCTGGGGCAGACCAAAGACTACACCGCGCTCGTCATCCTTGAGCGACACGGCGAAGCGGAGCAGGCCGTCTTCCACGCCCGCCACTTGGGGTAAACCCAACAGTACTGTCACCAGCCGCAAAGTAGAAGACTGTTTTAGCCGTCTCAGAAAGGTTCGTTTTTGAGGCTTCCAGCTTTTTAGCAAAAAGTGGAACAATACCAGCCTGCGGAGTGCTTCAGAACTCATCTCAATTTCAAAGTCTCAAAACTAAGCATCATGTAACGGGTTTTGAGACTGGTTACTTTGCGGCTCATAACAGCAGTGTTGGGTTTACCCCCACTTAGAGCGTTTTCCGCTCGGCACGCCGTACCCGGCGATAGTCGCGGCTGTTGCCGGGATGCTCAAGAGAGCGCCGCTCTCAAGCGGCACGCCGAGACTTGCGGTAGACGAAACGGGCGTCGGCGCGCCCGTCGTCGACCTGTTCCGGCAGGCGAGACTTAATGCCGTGCTTCACCCGATTCACATCACCGGCGGTGCAACTGTTAACTACGACCGGGGCGTCGAGTACGTGCCGAAGCGTAACCTCGTCTCTGTGGTTCAGGTGGCTTTGCAGACTGACAAATTGAAGATCGCGGAGGCACTACCGGAAGCGGGCACTTTGGTGCGGGAGTTACAAGACTTTCAGGTGAAGATCACGGAGGCGGCAAACGACACCTACGGCGCGTGGCGCGAAGGGGCGCACGACGATTTAGTGCTGGCCGTGGCACTCGCCTTGTACGTCGGGAAGAAGCGGGGCGAGCCTGTCGAGACTCCTTCGTGGAGCTATCAATCCGGGTGGTAGGATCAGGTGTCGGGGACACAGGCCGGCGTTGACGCTTCTCCGAAGGCGGGCATATAGTGCGCGACCACTAAGGGCGGGTGCTGAACGTGCCCACCCATCGCGTCGGGTGGGGTGAGGACATTCGACGCGGCCTCACAGGAATGTGAGAAGAGGCGGCGACCACTGTGAGAGGCGGTCGCCGCCTTCCCTTTTCACTCTCCACTTCAATCAGCGTCCCTTGCGGTGCTTTGGCTTACGAGATGTAGAAACATCCTGATTGCTGCCCCAAGCACTGAGAAAGCTACAGATGATTGCCGTTATAATGCAGCCCAGCGCGAAGGCGGCGATGATTTCTAAAGCCTCCCCCAGAAGCCTCATAGCTTCTTCACATAAGCTTCAAGGTCTTCTCTCTTCACCCGCCAACCTCTACCGATGATCCGCGCCTTCAGTTTCTTCTCTTCGATGGCTTGGCGCAAGTGGTTGCGCGAGAGTCCCGAAAGCTGAGAGGCTTCCGCTAAGCTAAGCGTCAACTTCTCAAAGACGGGCACGGGCTGAGTTCTCGCGGCGTGAGCCTGCTCAAGTGCCGTTATGAGTTCGACGAGAGCGGGCGAGTTTCCCGCTCGCCCCAAAGCCAAAGCGGTCTGTGCGGGCGTGGCATTATCAGGTGTGACAGGTGTGACGTGCGGGCGGACATACCTTGTCGCATCTTGTGCTTTACGCTCCTCTTCCTGCTTAAAGCGGTCAAGCTCTTCTTTGGCGTAATCCGTCACCATGCCCGTCTTGCCGCGCACCTCGCCGGCGCTGATCTCGCCTTGCGCCGTGAGCCGTTGCAGCGTGCGGACTGATATGCCGAGGTATTCGGCGGCTTCCTGTTTGTTCATGGACGCGGCTTATATCACGGATGGGGGAAGGTGCGTCAAGGGTATGTCAAAGGTGCGCGTCATACCCATGTCACACCCCCAGCTTTCGGCATATGCCGAGTCTCGCATTCTCGGACGCATGAATTTGCCCTGTGCTGAAACGGGTATGCTATGACGTGGATGAGTGGCGGAAACGAGTGTAGCGGGGCGGTGTGCAGGCGTAGCAGGTATCTCACAACACAAAGCAGGCGGGGCTAAGCGTCAACCCTGCTCACCGCACCCCCGCGTAGAGATAAGGAAGAAGCTTTCGACCCGCCTGCTCTGCTCCGTGCAATAGACACCGAAAGCAGAGCGCTTTCCACCAAAGCAAAAGAGGCAGGCGCATGTGCGGGCTCGCCTGCCTCCTGGGGCAAGAGAATGGAGTAGCCTTCTCTTTTCCTTGCCTCTCCTAGACACCGATAGCGGCGAGTATTCCGCCAAAGCAAGAGAGGCCAGCCCTAAAGCCAGCCTCTTCACCTCTGTTACGTGCGTAACAACTTCACGCCGCGCCCGCCTTCTTTCGTTGCGTTGCCGCTCTCTCTGCCTTCGCGCTCTCCCTTTCCTCGAAAGCCCGCGTTTCGTCTATCCGCTGGCGCGCAATGATGAGGGTAGGCAGCAACGCGCGTGCGTTCCCTGTGTGCCAGAAGTCCTCATCCGCCAGCAAGCCGTCGAGCAGCGCCCTGAACTCGCGCCACGCCTCCGCGTATGCCTCGCCGTCCTCGCGGCGCCCATCGAAAGCCCGCTCCATTCGCCGGAGCTTCCAGTAGCGCCACTCGTCGGATGTGGTGTCCTCCGGCTCCGGCGCGTTCAAGTTTTCGGCTTCCCTTGCGGCCCGCCGGCGCTCTCTGGCGGCTTCCCGCTCTGAATAGATCGCCGCCAAGCTTTCGCCCGCCTTTGTGCGCGCGAGCGTCTTCTGAATCTCGTCGTAAGCCTGCCACGCGCAATGAGCGTCCAGATTCTTAACCCCCTTCCTTCGCGGCATCTCTTCGGTACCTTTCGCGGCCATCAGGAACGCTTTCGGGAAGAACGCTGGATGCTCAAGGTTCACTTCCGTGTGGTTGCACATCTGATCGAACCATTCCAGCAGGTCGCGGATCGCCTCTTCGGGCTGGCCGTCGTCGGTGATGAGACGGTAAAAGCGTGCGGCTTCTGAAGCGTGCGCAAGCGTGGTTGTTTGTTTCTTAGTTGCCATTAGAGTGTCTCCCTTCTCTGCATCACCGCAATGGTGAGCGTCAACTCTTCCAATTCGCGCGCCGCCGTGTGAAGGGCGCGCATGATGTCGTCTGCGGTATCAAAGTCCAGTAGACGGCCTTCCGTGACCTGTACGGCGCGTGTGACGACGCGCACACGCTCGCGCACCCGTTCTAACTTGCGCGCTGGCGTCTGTGTAATTGTGAGAGTATTGTTTTGCATAACTCGAACCTTTCTCCTTGAAGGTTTGGGGCTGTGGGGTTGGGGCTTAGGGATGTTGTCGCATCACCTAAGCCCTTTTTGTTAGTGGCCGCGTCTCGCCGCCATGTAGATGTGAACCTGAAGCGCAGCCGCCGAGTGTTTGCACGGCACTCTCGACGGGCAGTTGCAGTCAACTATCTTCTCGCCGTTCGCGCGGTAGCACAGCACCGTATAGGTGTTGCCTTTGGAGCCTGTCACTTCATACTCGCCAAACTCGATCATCTTCACTTTCGGGTGAAGGATGCGCGCGTTCTCGATGGCCTTCGTGAGTTGTTCTTTCGATTTCAGGATGAACATTAGTTGTCGCCTTTCGTGTCTGATGTCTGACTGACTGACAAGAAACATATTACTCTTGCGTAACGAATAAGTCAACAACTAAATTACTCTTGCGTAACACATTCTTTCGGGATATAGTTGCGGGCATGAGTAAGGGAATTACAACGAACGAAGCGGCTGAGAGATTAGGCGTCTCGGCGGCGCGCGTGCGGCGTCTGGTCTTAGACGGGCGCTTGCCAGCCGAGAAGTTCGGACGTGATTTGGTTATCAATGAATCAGACCTCAAAGCCTTTGAACGTCTCAAAGGTGGGCGGCCGCCCAAAGCTAAGCCGGGCACGGCGAGCGGCCAAGATGGGCGCGTGATCGTTACGAAGAAGGGCGGGAAGAAGCCTTGATGTTTGATTCTGAATTTGAAGATTTTGGCTTGAACGATGAAGGTAGTCTTGATTTTAACTATGACTTCATCAAGGGGCTGGCAAAAGCAAATAAGTGCCGTGTGACCGACTTAATCGCGCTCGCACCACAGAACGACCCGTTTTACGTTGGCACAGAAAGCGACCGTAAGAATGCAGAATGGTTCGCGGCACTTTGGCGGCGTTTTGGCTATGGTAGCGGCGTCCACTTGCGGCGTGTGCATTACCAGATCATTAGCCAAGACCCGCCCGTTTCGATGCCTAATGGCAAGCCATACGAGAACACGGAAGGATGCTGGGATTATCTAGGTACAGCATCGAAAGCCGCGCGTTACTTGGAATTGGTTGACCCCGGCGCGTTTGTTGATCGTCGTAACCCCGAGCCTGTTATCTTCGTCGCCGAACGCGGCGCGCCTTTAGGCGTTGGAGTTGAAAGCAACCTTTACCCCGACTCAACACAGCTACCCGCGTTCCCTGAGCTACCAACATACGGTGTGACCGGCTTTGTCGCCGAGCAGCCGTATCACATCGAAATATGGTGCGAGAAAAGCACCATGAACGACGTGCTCATCCCGTTGTGCGAAAGATACGAAGCCAACCTTGTGACGGGTTTAGGTGAGCTGAGTATTACCGCCGTTCTTAGCGTCATCAACCGGATAAAGCAGAGCGTCAAGCCCGCCCGCATCCTGTATATCAGTGACTTTGATCCGGCGGGCGCATGTATGCCCGTCTCTGTAGCTCGAAAGATGGAGTTTTACATAAGGCAAGACGCACCATCACTGGACGTGCGTTTGTTCCCGCTTATCATGACGGCTGAACAAGTGCGCCGTTACAGGTTGCCGCGAACTCCGATTAAAGCCACGGAAAAGCGCAGGGGTGCATTTGAAATGCGCCACGGAACGGGAGCGGTAGAACTTGACGCACTTCAAGCCTTGCACCCCGGCGAACTCAATAGACTCTTACGGCAAGCCATTGAGCACTACTACGACACCGAGATTGAGACGGAAGTCGAAGCTGCACGGGGGAGCGTCCAAGCACGGCTTGAAGCCACACAGCAAGCCATTATTGCCCGCCACGAGAGTGAGATTAACGATCTTAGAGCCGAACACGAGCGGATACAGGAAGAGTTTGCCGAACGAATGGCAAAGCTATGAGCAAGGCGTTTACGACCTTTGGGCGGCGCTTTACGAAGAAATGAAAGAAGAAATGCCGGTTGTTTCAGCCGAGCATGTACCTAGCGCTCGGGAGGGCAGCGAAATAGGCGAAGGGATGTACGACAGCGGACGGGACTACATGGAGCAGTTAGCCGCTTACAAGTTTTTTCAAGGGAAAGCAGCATAAGAAGAGGGGGAAGAAGTGAGCGAAACGATGGGCCACGCCGGTCGGACAATACTTGTTGTGGATGATTTCGAGGACATCCGTTCCATGATGCACCTATGGCTGGAGCGGCATGGCTACCGCGTCGTGGAAGCCAGTAGCGGTGAGGAAGCGGTCAAGGTCGCCCGGCGCGAGCGCCCCGATCTGATCCTGATGGACGTCAGCATGCCCGGCGGCGACGGCCTCAACGCCGCGGTCCGCATACGCAAACAGGAAGGGCTGCACGACGTGCCTATCTTGGTCGTCTCCGCCAACGGGACAGAGTATTACCGCAACGCCGCGCTCGCCGCCGGTTGCAACGAATATCTCGTCAAGCCGGTTGACCCGGGGGAGTTTGAAGACGTCTTGAGTCGCATGTTACGCAGGAGTTGAACACAGCCTGTTCGGAGAGGCTTTCGAGCGAACGCCGGCGCCCAAAGGTGTAGTGGGTACACATTCGCAAAAATGAAAGGGAACGGATGAGCGAAGGCCAACTGCCCGCCGAATACGTCGCCGCCGTCGAAGCCGTGGCGGAGGCCGCCGAGCAACTCGAAGATGCGAGGAGACAGGCGCAGTGGGCGGACGACGAGCACTTGCGACTGGTCACCGTCAAACGACGCGCCGAGGAGCGCTTCGACGACGCGCTTAGGAAGTTTAGGGAAATTAGCGCCAGCAAAAGGAATAAGTGATGATGCCTGAAGAGCGACAGCGGCAGAGGGATTTCATCCTGAGTCAGCAAGCGCAGGCGGACGCGGCGGAGCGTGAGCGCTGGCACCCGGAGGTGTAGTGAGTACACTTTCGCAAAACGAGCGGTGAGAAAAGGTAAGAAGTGAGCACTGCCACACGGGGGCACGTTTTGTACGTCGAAGACCACGACGACCTACGTCTCCTCATGACAATCATGCTCGAGCGCGCCGGGTTTCGAGTGACCACGGTCGGAAATGGCGCGGACGCTTTGGCGCTGGCCGGGGGCGGCGAGCACTTCGACTTGTACCTGCTCAACCACACTTTCCCCGACGCGTCCGGCATAACCATATGTGAGGCGCTGCGGGAGTTCGACGCCGTGACGCCGATCCTATTCTACTCTGCCCGCGCCATGGCGAAGGAGAAGGCGAAGGCGATCAAGGCCGGGGCACAGGATTACCTGAACAAGCCTGACGACCTGTTTCATGTCGCGGATCACGTGGCTAAATGGATTAATGAAGGAAAGAAAGGCGGCGTGGGGTGAGCGGCATGAAGAAAGAGTTGCGCGAGCATTTCCCGTTCGTGAAGTGACCCCATGCGCTATTCGGTCGAGCGGGCGGTGGCGAATTATCTGGCTCGCGCACGAGTCGAGCCTCCATGTGTCTTTCACACCCTTTACGGAGCCTAACGAATGCCATCTGACGAGAAAGTACCGCAGCGCCTTAGCATAATTCACCGAGTTTCCCCAGATGACGGGAGAGAATACACGACCCGCATAAAGCGAGTAGAAACAAACGCAGATGGTCATAAAACAATCTTTTTAACGGATGAGCCATTACCATTACCGGAAGAATGGACCGCGATGAGTGAGGCCGAGCGCATCGCTCTCGTGCGAACGGGTTACGTTACAGGAGAGCAATGGATAGACGCTTTCAGAAACGGCTCCGACGAACTGCGCGAGGCAGCTCTAGCGCTATACAGACATGACTCTGTGCAGAGGATAGGGGATTACGCCTTTGACCGACATGGCCCCTTATACACGATGTTTGAGAAGTACGGGAATAAGCTGAGATTTCTCCCACGCTCAGAATGGGGGAAATTAAAGGCGGAATATGAGCATCAGTTTGAAGGTTTACCCATTGCAGATGCGGACGCGTGCACGTTTGCTGAAGTAATAGACTCGGTTGTAAGTGACTCTGTACGCACAGCGAAAGCGGCAATCCTAAGCTTAGACATAGATGACACTGCGGACTTTAACACGCTGGTTGATCTCACACGGAAGGAGCGCCCCCAATGGTCAATTAATGACGATATAACGCCTGTAGAAATGAACCGCCTGTATCTAGCTGAACTCAATAAGCGGATAGGCGAGGAAGAAAAGAAACCTAACAATAAACATAGCAAGCGACCCGCAGCACTTCCTACAACCATGCCGCAGCAGACATGGCCAGAGGCGCGGAATATGGCCATCGCACTCGCCGACGGACCCTCTGGTCGGGGATGGCAAGACATCGTCGGTGAGATAGCCCTTAGTCATGGTCGGGAAGACGACCCTATTCAAATTAAACTTATCGCAGGCCCTTCCATTGATTGGTGGGGAATGCCAGCAACATATGGGTTGTTGCGAGATGAGTTACGCGAAGCGGGTGTTGACGCAGCACTTTTATTGAATGAAGTGCTTTACCTAGCCCTAGAACACCCGGGACAAATGTTCTCTTTAGATTCGTTGATCGAGGCTATTGGATGGGACCCGCGAAGCGCCTCGGAGAAGAATGAATGTCGTAGATGGATATGGAGAAAAGTATCTCTGTTTGAAAATATGCTTACCACTGGGCAGCGTCGCTGGCTCTACTCACACCCCGACACCAAAAAGAAAGTACCTGTTGCTATCGTTGATCGTTTGGTGGTCTTAGGTCCCCGTCTCATGCCAGAGCAAAAGGCTTTTGATAACAGCGAACCGCCTTTCGAGATTTCTTTCAAGCCCGGTGAGCACTTGGAGCAATACAGAGGGAATCGCAAAGTTCTAACTGACTATGGCGATGTGCGCCGCATCGCGGAGATACCTGCCAAACAAGCAAGCGGTAAATGGGCGAGAGGCATTGGACTGGCGCTGAATCAGTTTTGGCGGCAGTCTTCAAAGGCGGCGCTAATAACGCACGTTACAGACGGCGGCAAAACCAACCGCCAATCCGCTGTTTTTAGGCCATTCACGAGAAGGGAATTGCTCACTGAATACTACATTGCCAATCCACATGTTGAAGATATTTTGAATGGGCCAAATCCTAAGCGGGCGCGGGAATATTGGGATGGCGCAATAAAACACTTGAAGCGTAAGGGCGTCATTGGCTCATACACGCCTAAAGCACCTATCCGGGACGGAGATAAATCCGCATGGCTTGACCAGCCGCTTGATATTCGCCCTGCCAACGAGGGTTTACGCGACACTATTGAAATCGCTAAAGCCCAAGCTCGGAGAAAGCGATCAGCTTCTAAAGCCGCAAATAAAAACTGACTCAAAACTGTGGGAAATCAACTCAAAACTGTGGGAAATCAACTCAAAACTGTGGGAAATCAACTCAAAACTGTGGAAGAACCAAGCCTAAGTCCTTTGTTTTCAACAACTCTTTTTCCTAATAGTAATAGTTAATAGTAAGCGGCGCGAAAGCTACCCTTACGGGCATCTTCGCGCTTTGAGATAATCCGGGACGTTGAAAGGAAACGTCCCGATGAGCAAAGAAGAACCCACCCCGCAGACCATCCAACTGAGTGAGCTAGTCAGCGGTTTTGTGGCTGACACAGAGGCGGCAGCCGAGGCGCGACGCACCGGGCGACCGCGCGGCCCCATCACCGGCCTTGTCGAACTCGACCGCATCTTCGGCGGCTTCCTCGCCCCCGGCCTGCACATCCTGCAAGGCGCTCCCGGCTGCGGAAAGACTGCCCTCTCACTCCAGATCGCCTCGCGCTGCTTCTATCCCTGCCTCTACGTCACATCCGAGATGCCGACTTTGGAGCTCTTCCGGCGGCTCATCGCGCGCGAGACAAAGACTTTCCTCGGCAAACTGAAATCCGGCGAAGTGAGCGGCGCGGACGCGCGGCGGTTGGCGCTGGCGACGGTCGAGAAGCTGCCGCACATGGCGATGATGGACGCGACGAATGCTTATGCAAGCCCGGCACTCATTCAGGACGTAGCCGGCGGGTTACGCGAAAGGATGAGCGCCGAGCATGTCTTGATCGTGATTGACAGCCTTCAGGTCTGGGCGCGGTCGGTGCGCGCGACTGACAGGGAAGCGGCTACCGCTTCGGAGTACGACATGATTAACGCCGCGCTTTTCGCTGCGGCGGGCATCGCCTCGCGCCTCACCTGTCCCGTGTTGATGATCTCGCACCGCAACCGCGTCGGCAACAAAGAGCAGGGCGGGCTTCACGCCTCGAAAGGTTCGGGCGACGTTGAGTATGCGGCGGAAACCATACTCGACCTGACGCCGAAGGCGGATCAGCAGCCGGACGCCAACGGCGAGACGGAAGTTAATGCCAAAGTCGTTAAGAATCGTCACGGCGTGGTCGGGGTGACAACCCGCCTGCAATTCTGTGGTCGGCTCCAAGAGTTCAGGGAGGGGCGCTAGTGGCAATCATCGCTAAAGACCCTGCCGCCTCCGCCTTATCTCTCGCCGATCTTGAATCCTACGACACGACGGCACCACGCTGTAGCGGCAAGACTGAGCGCCGTTTTCTGTGCATCCACTGTGGCGACTCCAAGCCGCGCGACAGGGAGCACAGGTCACTCGCGCTCAACACTAAAACCGGCGCGTGGCTGTGCCATCGGTGCGGCGAGAAGGGGCTGCTTAGAGACTTTTGGACTGACCGCCCCATGCAGACACGCCAGCAGAAAGCCCGCGCCGCCGTCACGCGCGCGTTCGCCTTACCGCCGAAAGTCGACAAGACGGAAAAGCGGGAAGCGGCTACTAATCACAGCGAGATGTGGCGCACGTCCGTGCCCCTCGATGGCACGCCGGGCGTCAATTACTTAAAGAGCCGGGGCATCTCTTCGGATGTAGCACACGAAGCCGGCGTGCGCTTCTCTTCCGATTGGTACGGGCGTCCGGCTGTGCTGTTCCCGATGTACGACCGCAAGGGCGAGATGGTAGCCGTTAACGGGCGCTTCGTGGACGGGCGCAGCAACCCGAAGACACAGACCGCCGGGCCGAAGAGTCTCGGCTTATTTGTGACGCCGGGGGCACTCTCCGCTCCGCTCGTAGCGATCTGCGAAGGGCCGATGGACGCGCTCAGCCTGTGGCTGTGTGGCGTCGCGGCTGTGGCTCTCGTGGGCACGTCCGCGCCGGACTGGTTAGCTTCGGCGCTCGCTTTCAAGCCCGCGTTGATAGCGACGGACGCCGACCCACCCGGCGACGATGCGGCGGTGAGATTAACTAAATCGTTGAAGCCTCGCGGCACTCGGATACTCCGCCTGCGGCCCCGCGTCGGCAAAGACTGGAACGAAGCATTAACAACTCGCGGCGCTAATTTTTTGCGCGAGAGACTTTCTATATTTTCTGAGGCCGCCGACGATGAAACGCGCGTCAACGGCGCGTGCGATCTTGTGGAGAGCGGGCGTAAGGAAGCGGCAAACTTCGCCGCCGCACTTGTCAGTGATCCGCTCACCCGTGAGCTGGTGCGCGAGCGTTTGAGGCGCTCAGAGCAGGGCACTAAAGCCGAGCGGGTCGCGTAGGGAGTACCAAAGAAGTATGTCGTTAAGAATCGAAAAACGCGGGGGCACGCAGGCGCTCATTTGTGCGTGCTGCAACCTGCCGTTTGCTCGTGTGCAGTTCGGGCGTTTGGTTATACAGTCGAAGCACTACAGCGATGCCCATACGAACGCACTAACTCTTGATGACCTGAAGGAGTTAGTCACAGTGTTGGAGGGGAATGATGGTATAATGTCAGAGGTTCACGAACGCGCGTCCGCGTAAGGTGACGTTTCGACAAGTTGAGGCGTTTAATGCGCCCTGAATTTTGGCCTAGTGCCTTTGATTCAGGGCGCATTGTCTTTTCTGAACCAAAAATTATGACGACGATCTTCATAGCTAAAGCTTCGGACGGGGCGCACGCCGTCCGACTTTCGAGTCACGACACGTACACCTTCAAGATGTTGATCGAAGCACTGAAGGATTACGTCCCGGCGTGCAACCGCGTGTACGTGCCCGAGAGAAAGACGTGGCGCGTTGACGCCTCCGCGCGTGACTGTTTTCAAAGTTGGCTGGCATACGCCCGCTCGACATTCGGTGCCCGCATCGAGTGGATCGGCGAGACAGACGCCGACCCTGAAAGCGAGTGGACGCCTCCACCACCAAAGCCGAAAGCTGTTGATCCATACGTGACGCTTCACCTGCTGCCATCGGCACCACCGGAGTTGATACGCGCGGCGTTCAAATGCTTGGCGCAGATTCATCATCCGGACAAGGGCGGGAGTGAGGAAACGATGAAGCGATTGAATGAAGCTTATAAAAGGTTGGCTGCGTGAAGGTAGGATCGCGGGCGTCGTCTCCCTCCGAGTACGACACCCGCGACGAACGACCATCTCTCTACTGGTGTGTTTGAAAAGCTAAATGGGGCCTTAATTCCAGACGTGAGGCGAAGCAATTAACCGGAGGCGCTTGCGCACCTGATTATCGAGAGACACGTCACCCCCGACTTTGGCGGGACTTCTGTTTACGTTGCAAACAAAATGTTCACATTGTTAACAAGCGGCGCCGGAGAGACTTACGGGATTCGCGTTCACAATGTGAACAGGGCGTTAACAATGTAAACGCGAATGTTTACATTGTTAACAGCACACGCGCTTTGATTTTTTGAATTAGAAATCAATCGGGAGAGTGAAGCGAATGCGGAAAGCACAGCCGAAACAAAACACCTTCGCGCCGGCGCGAGGATTCGAGCCGAACGCTTTCTATGAAAAGGTGCTTGACCTTCGCCGCACCAACCCGGCGGCGTTCAATGCGTTGTCACCGACGACAAAGTTGGGGCTCGGCGCGTATGAGGCGCAGAAGCGGGAAGCGCAGAGACTTGAAGCCATCCGGCGCGAACCGGAGGCGGCATAAGTGACGGCAGGATGCGATCCTGCACACAACCAAAGCTAAAGACACGGGAAGGGAAAAAGAAGTGATGCCGGAAGAGAAAGAATCCATCTACGACAAGATCAGGCGCGAGGCTAGAGAGAAACAGGAAGCCGAGCGAGAGCGCGTGCGGCGCGTCCGCGAGTTCATGGAGAAAGGAAACACACCACATCATGGTTACAGAGACTAAACAAATAGAAAAGCAACTCGCCGAATTGCAGGCGCGGCGCGAGTCGCTGGCCTCCGACGTGTCAGAAGCGGGGCGCGCCCTCGACGACGCGCGCGCGGGGCTAATCTCTGGCAAGGCGAATGCCCCGCAGGTGACGACGGCGCAGAGCACTTACACGGCACTCGCCGAAGCGTTGGCGGCCCTCGACGCTCGCATCCTTGAGCGGCGCGCACGGCTAGAAGAGGCAACGCGCGAAGAACAAAGGGCGGCAGACCTCGCGCGCATCGGCGAGATCAGGAGGGAACGCGATCGCGCGATGGCCGATTTCCAAGCAGCCATCGCGCGCGGCAACGCGGCGCTCTCCGAGGTGGTAGAGGAGATGAAGGAATCAATCTCGCGCTGGCACGCGCTGGGGGCCGAGGTGCGGCCTCTTTTGGCGCGCGCCGAGGGGCTACAGAAGGCGGATTTTATCCGGCACCCGGCCACGACAAAAGAGTATCGCTCCGAGGCCGTCGCGCCTTACAGCGAGGCCGTAGGCGTGGCTTACCAGATCGAAGTGCGGCGCATTGAGCGCGAGTACCTGAAGGAAATGTCGCGCGAGCAGGCGGAACGTCGCCGCGCTCTGGTCGCGTGAAGGGACGCGTCCGATTCTTCAGGCGGCGCTCCTTCTCGCCGAAAGTCGCGAACGCGCGAGGACGCCGAGCGCCTTTGCCGCATAGCACGACAAGAAGAGAGGTCACCATGAACAGAAAGAAGCGACGACCGGCGGGAGGCAGCGCGGCAAGGTCGGCGCACGACACAAAGCAGCGGGAAAGCTTTCAAGCCCTCGTCGCCGCGTACCGGCACATCGCCGGAGAGCATGCTGAACGGCAGAAGCAGATCACGGACGTGGACGAGTTACGCGACGCCGAGATCAACACTTACAAGGAACTGATGCGCGTCGCGTTCCTTTCAAATCCGGCGGCCACCGAAGACGATTTTGAGAGATTGTGGCCGCGGTTGCGCGAGGACGCACTTTGTTCTTACGCGAACGTGGCCCACGCGCGGGCGCTTCAGGCCGTTACCGAGGCGCTCGACCGGGAATTGAGGCAACAGCCGGAGAGGTAAAAAAGAAATGGGATTCCGCGAAACACTAGAACTGGTTGTAAAGTTGACCGACGAGTCATCGCGCGGGGTGAGCCGCGTTATCCGCAACATCCGAAAAGTTGAGGCTTCCGTAGGTTCTACCTCCAAGACCTTCGCCGCCCTCGGCTCCCGTTCCACAGACTCTTACCGCGCGCTGGAAACCGCGACGAGGCGTGCAGGGCGCGCCGTGAGCGCGTCGCCTGTCGCACGCCTGCCGAAAGCGATGCCGGAACCCTCAGACGCCGGACGAGTGCGCGCCTCGGAGAAGGCGGCGCGCGAAGTTGCGCGCATCAACGCCCAGACCGCGCGTCAGGCCGTACAGCAGGACGCGCTACGGATGCGCTCCGCCCGTACACTTGCCGCCGTGCAGGTGAGAGAGCAGCGGCTCATCTCAGCCTCCTACCTTCGCACGCAAGCCGTGTTTGAGCGCGCGGAGCGGGGGAAGGTGAGGGCGGCGGAGATGTCCTCAGCGCGTCGTCAGGCGACCGTACAACGCTCGATTGTCGGCGCGGGTGTAGCGGGCGCGGCACTGACAGCAGGCGTCACGATGCCGCTCATCGGGATAGCAAAGAATGCTATTCAGGCCGCTGCGACGATGGATTCATTAGAGCGCGGCTTAACAGCAATCAACGGCGGGAATGTTGAAAAAACGACAAAGAAGCTTGAAGAGTTGCGCAATGCGGCGAAACTTCCCGGCCTCGGATTCCGCGAAGCTATAGTAGGGCAAACGAATCTACAGGCGGCAGGCATTGAAGCGGGCTTGGCAACGCGACTCCTCAAAGGCTTTGGCAACGCGCTCGCTACCGTCGGCAAAGGCAAGGCGGAATTAGACGGCGTGCAAATCGCGCTTTCACAAATCGCCAGCAAGGGAAAAGTGTCGGCGGAGGAAATCAACCAACTGGCGGAGCGCGTCCCGCAGATTCGCAAAGTAATGGAAGCAGCTTTTGGAACCGCAGATACAGAGAAGTTACAGAAGAAAGGCATCGGTGCCCAAACTTTCTTGAGCCAGATCGCGGGTGGGTTGGAGAAGTTGCCGCCCGTCTCAGGCGGCGCGCAGAACTCCTTTGAGAACCTCGCCGACTCGATTGACCGCTTCAACGTTACGCTCGGCAAGTCAGTGCTTCCCGGCGTCATCCGCATGATGGAACGGGCGGAGCCGGTGGTAAATAGAGTGAGTGAAGCGTTCGCGCGCCTCTCCCCAACCGGCCAGAACGTCGCCCTTGCCGTCGCCGGGATTCTCGTCGTCTTAGGCCCGCTGACACTCGCGCTCGCAGGCGTGGCTTTGATTGCCACGACTCTCGGTGCGCCCATCACTATCGGCCTCGCCGTCGCCGCCCTCGCCGTTGCGTGGACGACGAATTTCGCGGGGATACGCGACGCTACTTACCGCGTCCTCGGCATCGTCATGCCCTTCATCCAATCGCAGATTGAGCGCGTTCGAGCGTTCATTCAGGAAAACGGGCCGCTCATCGCCGGGGCGGTCCAGAATGTCACCGCAAAGATACAGGCTATCTGGGCGCGCTTCGGCCCATACTTCCTTTCAATTGTTCGCGGCGTCTGGGAAGCCGTCAAATTCATCGCTAAAAACTCATTGGAAGTGATGCTCGCGGGCGTCAAGGTAATTCTCCAAATCCTAAATGGTGATTGGGAGGGAGCATGGAATACCGTCAAGGAAACAACCTCAAAGGCGATTGCGAAAGTCGTTGAGATAGTCGGGATGCTCCGCGAGAAACTCACAACCGTGCTCGCCTCTATCGCCGTCGAGATGTACCTGAAGAGCGAATCAATCGGGCACTCAATCGTTTCCGGCATCGCCTCCGGCATCACAAACCAAGCGTATAAGGTCTGGGATGCGACGAAGTTTGTAGCGACCTCCCCGATCATCGCCACTAATAAAATTCTTGACATCAAGTCGCCGAGTAAAGTCTTTGCCGGTATTGGGCGCAACGTCACCGCCGGGCTAGCAGCAGGCATCCTTGCGGGTGCGCCGCTTGTCACGTCGGCGATGGCGCTGGTGGCCGCCAACCAATTGCCGCTCGCCACGATGCGCGTGGCCGCAGAAGTTATCCCGCCTGCTGTCACCACACTTTCCGGTGTACAGCCGACAGGACTCGCCTCAGTGCGCCAGCCTGCCGCCGTTCAAGAGTCACCTTCAACATCCCTTAGTTTCTCGCCCTCGATAACGATCAACGGCGCGGGCGGTAACGCGGTTGAAATGCGGGCGCAGATTCGCGCGGAGTTAGAACGCCACGAAAAGGAATTGTGGCGACGCTTCGAGCAGGTGCAGGCGCGGCGAAGGGAGCGGACGTGAGGCGATGCCCGGAGTTTGTACGGTCGGGCGCGCACGGTGAAGTCGTTCGCAAGAACTCGGCGGTAATGCGGCCACAACATCTAGCGCCCGCTGCATAATTTATAGGCGGTCTGATTTTGCCTCAAACGATGTAGTCGCGACCACAAGATATTGAACACGATGCTGCTGCAAAAGTGCGTATGCAGCCGTTCTGCATAAAGCGCGTCCGCTAATGCACTGTCTGTCCAAAATGAAAGGTTTTGCAAGACTTTGAGAGACATCCCGAAATTCCCGCCCAAAGCAGAGAAGGTACTGACCGCCCTTCTGCATCACGGCGCTGTGAGAGCGGCGGCGAAAGAAGCGGGCGTCTCCGAAGCGACCGTCTTCCGGTATCTGCAAGACGCGGAGTTTCAGCGCCGGTATCGTCAGGCGCGCGCCTCGGCGGTAGATGCCGCCATCGCGCTCATGCAGCGGTTGTGCTCTAACGCCGTCACCACACTCGGCACCGTGATGCACGACGCGGAAGCCCCGGCGAGCGCGCGCGTCTCGGCGGCGAGGACGATCCTCGAGCAATCAATCGGCGGCGTCGAGTTGACCGAGCTGCGGCAGGAAGTCGAAGAGATTAAGCAGATGCTCGCCGAGCGGGAAGGGGTGACGGGTGCAACTCGCGCGAGAGCTTAATCAGTTACGTCAGCGCGCCGAGCGGTTGAACTGTCACGCCGGCGTGACGATTGACGCGCTCACACTCGCCGCGCACGCCGGCTTCACCTTAGACGCTTGGCAACGCGATGTGCTTCTCTCCGACGCCTCATCAACGATTATTTTAGCCAGTCGTCAAGCGGGCAAGAGCACAGTCTCATCAATCCGCGCGCTTCACCGAGCACTCTACACGCCGGCTTCGCTCGTCTTACTTCTCGCGCCGTCTTACCGTCAATCGAAAGAGTTATTCCGCAAAGTGAAAGACGCGCTCGCCGCGCTTCCCTTCGCCGCACCTTTGGCATCTGAATCGGCGCTCGAATTGGAGTTTAAGAACCTCTCGCGCATCGTCGCACTGCCGGGCAAGGAAGCAACCATCAGAGGCTTTTCGGGTGTGTCGCTCTTGATCGTTGATGAGGCGTCAAGAGTGCCCGATGAGTTGTATCAAGCCGTCAGGCCAATGCTGGCGGTCAGTGGCGGTGACATCCTTCTGCTTTCGACGCCGTTCGGCAAGCGCGGATTCTTTCATCACGAATGGACGGAAGGCGGCGCAGATTGGCACCGCACGAAAGTTACCGCCCGCGATTGCCCGCGCATCCCACGCGAGTGGTTAGAACAGGAACGGCAATCAATCGGCGATTGGTGGTACAGACAAGAGTACCTCTGTGAGTTCGTCGAGAGCGTTGATTCCGTGTTCCGCTACGAAGACATTCAGCGCGCCCTCGACCCGAAAGTCACGCCCTTATTCGGAGCACACACTTTATGAATTACTACAACGACGAACCGCTCTTTCACCCCGCGCCGCGCTACACCGTCGGCCTCGATCTGGGGCAGACCAAAGACTACACCGCGCTCGTCATCCTTGAGCGACACGGCGAAGCGGAGCAGGCCGTCTTCCACGCCCGCCACTTGGGGTAAACCCAACAGTACTGTCACCAGCCGCAAAGTAGAAGACTGTTTTAGCCGTCTCAGAAAGGTTCGTTTTTGAGGCTTCCAGCTTTTTAGCAAAAAGTGGAACAATACCAGCCTGCGGAGTGCTTCAGAACTCATCTCAATTTCAAAGTCTCAAAACTAAGCATCATGTAACGGGTTTTGAGACTGGTTACTTTGCGGCTCATAACAGCAGTGTTGGGTTTACCCC
>MWWH01000161.1_pt1 | contig 17721 bp, 19 predicted proteins | sample 1047231 | NCBI WGS metagenome assembly MWWH01 (sample SAMN06349967, study PRJNA376086) | soil metagenome | isolation source: MG3-2 sample Antarctic (ecotone) soil | place: Antarctica | collected 2015-01-13 | reverse complement strand
GGGGGGGCATAAGCAAATCGGCCACTTTCTGGCTGTCAATCGTAATGGCCACGCCTTGCTGAGCCTTCTCGGTCAGCAGGGCTACCTCTTTGGCCGTGGCAGGGATGCCGCGCTTCTCCAGGGCCTCAACTCGGCTTGCCAGGTCCTGCAAAAGCGTATTGTTCCTGGTCAGCTCCTGGACGATGCGGGTAACGGGATCCGCCACCGCAGCCGGTTGGGCAATGGGCAAGGGCTCGGTTTGTTTCTTACCGATGGGCTGAATGGGCTTAAATTCGTTTTGATTCATGGTTTGATTCTCTTGGAGGGGATTTTTTGCAGGGGTTGGATACTTTTCTCTCTTTCGGGCTTCTTTCTTTGCGCATCCAGTGCGGCCAAGGCTTTTGCCAGGGTTTTCTCAAGGTCGGCCGCATCCTTTCGCTGGATCACTTTTCCAAGTACATCTCCCAGCTCATTAGAAGCCCCTGTAGAAACGTTCCTGCTTTTTTGGATAGTCTGGTAAGTAATAATCCCCGCCTCGCTTATATCGCTTCTGTGGGCCTTGGAAGGGGAAAGGGATTCGGCCAGCTGCTGCATCTCGGTCTTGGCCCCTTCGCTGCCGTGTTTCATTGTGTGCAGATAGCGAAAAGACTCGGTTAAAAGCCTTTTGTAGCCAAACTGCTGATCAAATTGGCTTTCCACGGCCGCCGAAAAGGCATTGCGGCCAAAGCCCCCTTGTACGGCTCCTTTTTCGGTATCCTGGTGGTGGGTCAGCGGACTTAGCTTGTAGGCCCGTCGCGGCTTGCCCTGGGCGGTCAGGGGAAGGGCGCCAATGGCCTTCTTAGCCTGGTAGACGCGCAGATTTTCCATCCGGCTTACCAGCACGTGGATATGGGTTTGGGGGCCTTCCTTGGGCGTCCCCGGGGCAATCTCGCCCAGCTGTACGGCCCGCTCCTGGTGGGTATGGCTGCGGGTGTGCTCGACCTTGGCAAACCACACCAGGTCAGCACTGTCTAACCCCTTGCCGAAGTTGGCCGCGTACTGTTCCATCGCTGCCCGTACGAAGGCGGTAAGCGCCTGGGGATCCCCGCCCAGGTGCGCCAGCTCCTTGTGGGAGGGACTAATCACCACCTGGTAGTACTTATCATCCTTGGCGCTCAGATCCCGCTTGTTGTCGTCGATGGCCGCCACTACTTCCGGAGCGCTCAGCCCCTCCTGCTCCTGGCTGATCCACTGGCCTTCCTGCTCCTTTTCCAGGTAGGTCACCAAACCATTGCAGCTGCCAGCCCGGCTGGCTCCCCCCTTGGGAATCTTGGTCATCATTGGCCCTTGGCTTTGCGGTTGTACTCCTCGATGTAGGATTCCGTCAGGTGGTCGGCTTCCAGGGCGCGCCCAAAAAGCATGAAAAGGGTGCCTTGCAGTTGCTGACCCAACGCTTGCAGATCCTGGGGACTCAAGCCCGTGGCAACCTGCTGGCGGGTGGCTTGCACTTCCGAAAGGATGGGCTTCAAAAGGGCCTTCTCCTGTTCGCGCACAAAGCCGATGAAGCGCTTGTCCAAAGCATCCACTTTCTGGGTCAGCTTTTGAATCCCCAGGCCCGGAAGGTCGCCTTGCGGATCGGCCGGGTTGGCCTTGGTCACCTGGAAATAAGTCACCATCAGGTGCACCAGTTCCTTGTAGCTTACCCCCTGCTGATCGGCCAGTTTGGTGAGTAATTTATACGTCCCCGCACTCACCCGGATCTGTTTGTCTTGGTCGCTGATCGCTGCCATAATAAGGAAATTAATAAAAGTATTTTACACAGTTTAACCTCTGTAAATTAATGATTTATACTAAATGTATACAGATTTTTACTGTGTTTTCAGATTAATGCAAAGGCAATATACAAAAAAATAGCCTCTATGCAACCCAGAGGGCGAGACCAGAACAGTGTAAGGACCCGAAGGGGACGCAACTCTGTTCCGTCTCGCTATCTCCGATACACGCCAGAAGGGTAGGACGTAATGCAGGGGTTTTAGGCAGGACGGTGGAAACGTCAGAAGGATTAGGCGATGGGGCTTTAGGCAGGGCGGTGGATAGGACGGTGGAGACGTCAGAAGGATAGTACGTATGGGGCGGACGGTGGATTTTTAGACGGAACGGTAGATAGTACGTAATGTGGGTCTCTTTAGACGAATGGTATATTTGGAAAAATTGAAGATGATAATAGTTAGTAAACTTCTTCTTTTTATTTAGCTGACTAATCGATATTTAGTTACAACCATATATACTAAAATATTATAATTTATTAATGTTAAATTAATAAATTATTCCTAGTTTATAACTACATTGCACTATACTCTAAGTTCCAAATGAAGCTAATACGCCTATTACTTGTCTTGATTTTCCCTTTGTTCAGTATGGGTTGCCATTGGTTTGAGAAAGATGATCCAACGCCTCTGGAGCAACTTCCTGCCGCTACCCAGACCGGTGCAAATACTTTCGGTTGCCTGCTTAACGGGCAAGCCTGGACGCCCAAAGGGCGTATTGGTTTAGTGTCGAACTTTTTTTTAGATTATGATCCGACCTACCGTAAGGGAACACTAAGTGTTGCAGGGTACCGGTATCTTAAAAATGATGCCTCTGACGTCCAAGATATAGGCCTTGGATCGGATAGTATCACTGCCCCTGGAACCTATCCGCTGGAGGACTCTATTCATCAGACAGTTATTTTTCTGGATCGAAAAACGGGTTGTGAATATTTACAGATCGGGACGCCCTTTCGTTCTGGCACCCTCACCATCACCAAGTTGGATATGACTAAACGCATTATCTCCGGCACCTTCGAGTTTACTATATTTAAGCCCGGCTGCGATACAATTCGAGCAACCGATGGGCGCTTCGACGGAAAATTTTAATTCACGCTTTTCACACTTAATTCTATCCTTTTATGAGAAAAATTTATTTTCTGCTGACAGCAGGCTGGCTTTTTTGTGCCTTATCCGTTTGCGCTCAAAGCCCTACTCCCTTAAGCGTTGCTCCGGTATCTGATACCCTGCGCAAAAAGCTGAACCTAGTCTTCAGTCCACTGGATAAAAGCCAGGTGCCCACCAAGTATCTTGAACAATATGGCAACCCACTAATTCCTTTGGATCTGTTCAATAATACCCTGACCGATAGCAGCCGTACGAATGCTCTGGCGTTTCGATTTCTATACGCAACCCTTTCTTCTTCCCGAATTTATGGAACCAGCTCGATGCCAACGCTGGCCACGGTCAATACCCGCATTACAAACATTGAGAAAACGTATCCTAAAGCCATTCCAATAGCCGTACTGCGTTGGGATTATGCTACCCTACGACCCGATGCGGTCAGTGCTAACCTGCTACGGGTGCAAAATGACCAGCTTTACGATGTAGCAGGTCGTACCCAAAGTCCCTACTTGACTAAGACAGTTTTTGCCGCTGCACCATCCCGCAGCTATTCGAATTCTGGTACAGTTTCCTTTGTTTTCCACCAGGACGTCACGCTTACCTCCGGAACTCCCCTGACGCTATCAAATATATACATTGACCTGGGCACCGGACTAGGTTACCAGGGAATAGGGTTTGGAACGCCCATTACGGCTAGCTATACCACCAAGGGTTCCAAGCGCATTAAAGTCAAATTCCGCTACTCAACCGGTTTGGAGATGCAGAGTCACTTCGACTTAGAGGTGCTCAATCCCGCTTGTCCTGGGTGTCGGTATGATTTACCAATTGATGATGTACCAGTTCCACCGGCTGCGGATGGCAGTCACTCGGGCGGTACGATTCAGATTCGCCGTGCAGATACGCATACGCAACTGGTTAAACCCTTAATTATAGTTGAAGGCTACGATCCTTTTTTTGCTGCCCCTGCCTTAGCCCCTGATTATAGAATAGAAGATTTTATTAGACAAATAACTTTACAACCTACCAGTTATAACTTCCGAGATGCCCTTGACAATATTGGGGATTATGACCTGATATTCATCAATTACACCAATGGCACCGATGATATCCGCCGCAACGCGGCCTTATTCAGGGAGGTAATCGCCTGGGTTAATCAAAATAAGGTCGGCACCGAACAGAATGTAGTAATGGGACTTTCAATGGGGGGACTCGTAGCCCGTTACGGCTTGGCTGAGATGGTAAAGGCTGGTCTTAATCCTCAAACAAAGCTGCTGATCACTCATGACTCTCCCCACCGTGGAGCCAACACGCCACTAGGTACCCAAGCACTTACCCGTCAAGCCATTATTAATGTATCGGATAGTTACTACAGCACGGCTGATTTAAGCCCTTCTCTGGATCAGGCAAACCGATTACTTGATGCCCCGGCCTCCCGGCAATTGCTGATTCTTCGTGCTACCGATGGCGATGGCGGGGTAGTGGCCAATACCTTTATGGATGGCGAATATCGTACGATGATTACTTTCAACGGTGGTCCTCAACCAAATTATCGGATGATTGCCACTAGTCTGGGCTCGCAGTGTGGCAATGGATCACTAGCCCCTTATGCGGAACTGGTTCGCTCTGCGGGAGAATATTACATTTCTCCCATTCCCTGGATTCGACGTAACAGCCTTAAAATGGATATTATTGTCAATGCATTGCCCCCTTTGGGACAGTCTAAGCGAATTTCCTACCTACGCGTGTACGTTAATTACCGGATTGCGGTAGTTATCAGCATTAATTTCAATCTGCTTAATAAATCCTATATGTCCCCGGCTAATACCCTACCCTGGGATGGTTTAGCCGGCGGAACCTTAAACGTGAAAGATCAGGCAGGTGATGAAATTCCAACAATTAACAAAAAAATTCTTTGGTTTTTAAAGAAGAGCTTAAACACGTACCTGGCCGATGACTTTTGCTTTGTGCCTACGCCAAGTGCGTTGGATATTGCGGACATCAATGCTACGACTGTTCAAGCCACTTACGTAGGAGGCATTAGTTCGGCCAGTTTGAGTAGAATGGGAAATTTTATTGCGCAGGAGAGATCAACTGACAATGGACCTAATCCGTACAATAAACGCCATATTACTTTTACCAATCGAAATAGCGAGTGGCTGTTCAATCAGATGGAGGGCACGACTACTACGCTGAACTGTTCAACTGAATGCAATCCGTTCGCATCGACGACCATTGGTGGATCGGCTACCATTTGCAATGGTTCCAGCTACTCTATTAATCCCATTGCCAATGCTACCTATACGTGGAGTGTTAGTTCGAATATAACCATTAACGCCGGTCAGGGAACCGCGAATCTGACGGTAAAACCCAATGGCAGCGGAAGTGGAACCATCAGTCTTGTAGTTGGTAAAAATGGTTGCAGTTTCCCTATACAGGCAATCAATGTACAGGTAGGAACGGTGACGGCTTCTCAATTGAGTATGAAGGTCAATTCCCAGGAGATTCAGTACCTATGCCCTAACAGTAGCTATATTGTTGACGTTAGTGGCCCCTCGGGCACAACCTTTGATACCTGGACTTTCCAGGGCTTGAGTGGCTCCGGTACGGGTAGTTACGCCAACATCTCCACTTCCTCTACCTTCGGGGGTGGTTCTATTTCGGTGGTTGCCCACGATGCCTGCGGGGGCTCGACGGTGTTGCAGCGTACCGTTTCGCGCAGCAGTACCTGTAGTATGATGTTGGCTATGTTTCCTAATCCGGCTGATAGTTACGTAGAAGTTTCTTTCTCCTCTAATGACAGTGCCGAAGACGTTAGCCAGTCCTTACCGGAAGAATACGAGGTTATTATTTACAATAAGTTGAGTCAGAAAGTAAAGGATATCAAATCCAAACAGAAAAAGCAGCAGATCAAACTGGAGGAGTTACCCGAGGACATTTACTATGTGCACCTCATTTATCAGGGGGAGACCATAAAAAAGCAATTGATTATTAAGCATTAAGCTTAAGGTATGTTTTTACTCAAGCCCAAAATCCTTGTCAAAAGAGGATTCTGGGCTTGAGTTTATTTTTATCCATCTTCGGCTGTAGTGTCTTGTTAATATTGGCATTGTAATCAGTAGGCTATATATTACAAATTCCTTATTTCGTCTAGTATACTTTTCAATGGCAACAGTCACCGCTATAAGGGGTTAAATTAAAAGAACGACCAAAAAGTACCACGGCTAATGGGTAGCAAAATAATAAGTATCTAACTGCTTATTATTTAATCTCATTGCACTGAAAATTGGAGTATTAGACCAAAATAAACGAACGTATTGTACCAAACTTTTAATGGAGGCCTAAGAGGATTTCAAAGACTTCTTCGCCAGGCTCAGTATCCGGATCGCTGATGCGGGTATAGTCTTCTACACTAGCTCCCTATTTAAACGTCCAGAGACCGCCCAGCACCAAACTCAATCATATTCAGATCATTTCGTAAAGTGAGTTTATTCCTTATGAATCTATTTAATTGGGATATTTAATATCAAATCTTCCATTGGTTACTTTAACCGTTTTACCACTGGAGTCAATAGCAGTGAAGTAAAAGGTGCCAGCTACAATGCGGTTAATAGTATCAAATTTCGATACTAGTGCATCAAGAATGAAGTAAATAGCAGTTTTATTATCTTTGCTCCAAACAATCAAACCTAATGGGCAGAGGTAAACCACCAGCAATAGCGATTCCTATGAGTGATCGACAGTATCACTTACTGGAAACTGAGCGTCGTAAACGCACCACTCTTCGTCAGTATGGGGAACGTATTCCTATCTTATTACGAGCCAGTCAGGGTCAAAGCAATGGTCAAATTAAACGAGAGCTAGGCTTGTCTTTAAATACAGTAAAGATCTGGCGCAAACGCTGGATCGAAGCGTATGCGAGCCTGTTGGCTTTTGAGCAAGGGTCTGATGGACAAGGTGTGAGTGATTCGGTCTTACTGGCGCAGATGCTAACTAGTTTACAGGATTTACCTCGCAGTGGTACGCCTAAGACCATTACCCTTACCCAAGAGCAACAGATAATGGCTTTAGCTTGCCGCAAGCCCGCTGATTTTGAGTTGCCTCATACCCGCTGGACCCATCAACTATTGGCTCAGATAGCCATTTCTCAAGGCATTCTGCCCACCATCTCGTCCCGCTACATCGGAACGATTTTAAAAAAGATCCCCCCTTCAACCTCATAAGAGTGCCTACTGGCTTTTCCCCAAGATTACCGACTGGTCTGCTTTTCTGGTACGGATAGCCTTGATCTGCCAGCTGATTTTACAAACGCTCAAAGAGCACTCTTCCCAACGTTTTCTCATCAGTGTGGATGAGAAAACCGGTATCCAGGCGCTAGAGCGGCTAGAGCAAACGGCTCCCTTGAGTAAAGGTCAACTCCAACGCCGGGAATGGGAATATCGCCGCCACGGTACCACCACTTTAATGGCTGCCGTGAATGTGGCTGATGGAAAGATGCTCCACCACCAGTTAAATCCCACTCGCACGGAGGACGACTTTTGCTCCTTCATTCAGCAAACCTGTCAACCCCTCTTAGTCGATTCCCAAGTAGAGGTAATCTTATTAGCCGATCAGCTCAATACCCATTTATCCGAAAGTTTAGTCCAATGGGTCGCTCATTTAATTAATTTTCCCGGTGAATTAGGTAAAAAAGGCCAATGGGGTATTCTGCACAACCAATCATCCCGTTTGGCGTTTTTGGAAGAACCAACCCATCGGATTCGTTTTGTCTTCACCCCAAAGCACTGTTCCTGGATGAATCCCGTTGAAAACTGGTTTGCCAAACTGCAAAGGCACATCATTAACAATGGTAATTTTTCCTCGGTCAAAGATCTCAATTGCAAAATTGAAAGCTATGTCTACTATTATAATAAGTGTCTGAGCAAACCCTTAAATTGGAAATTCAAAGGGTGGGTCAAGGATAAACCTTTGCAAAATATAAACTGTCAAAATATTCATTCTTAATCCACTAGTAGTTCTCCTTCCTGAGCAAAATAGTTGGTAGATGCTTTGCTGTTATAGTAAAAGGCAGCATCACAATGATAGATTGTATCACATGGCTGGTAGCTAATTAAATAACTACCTTCTTTAAAAACATTCATTTTTTGAATGCCAATCTCCCCGTGATTGTTAACATCAATGCCTTGTAAAAACAAGGAACCCATCTTATACATATCGGTAGTGGTTGAAAAGTAATAACAATTTAATGGATGAACCCTGCCACCTAGAGTATTTACTGGCAAAAAAGGCTTTCCATCAATAAGGCAACCAAAAGTATTTTTACCTTCCTGAGTGATAGAAGGTAATCGCTCCAGTGGTTCAGGATCTTTTTTTAGAAACCAGCACTGAGTAAGAAACAAACAACAAAAGAGAAATACACTAAGCAAGAGAGCAGTAGATTTCATTGGAGAGGAATTAGAAGGTATAAATCTTTACTTAGCAGAAGACTAGTTTTTCCCTTTTTTCTCGTCTGCCATTTTCTTTTCCCATCTTCTACGGAGAGCATAAAAAAAGCTGGGGTACTGGCGCTTAAGCAGCGGTTTTAATATTAGCTTGTAATGGAGGCCGGAACGATGGATAGCGTTTCCTGAATTCCAATTCTTCATTGAGTACTTTAGCCCGTACTACCAAGAGCCGATGTACACCCGCCTTACTCCATTGCATTTGCTGCTTCTTATTGCACCTTTTTGCAACCAAGTAGTTTACGGTCGATTCCACAAAACCACTGGAAATAGCTTCGCCATAGCGGTAGCGCTCACTATAATCGACGATGAGATGCTTATTTTGTCGGATATAGCACTCTAGATCGTTCAAATAGCGAACTAATGGTTTGATTTTGTCGTAGGGCCTGTCGGCATTTTCTTGATGAGCTTCCAGATCCCAAGCCACGTCAATGATCAATTCCAGGGCTTTATCGGTGCTTCCGTGCCAGAGGTGCCATTTGGCACTGGTTAGGGTTTTCTGCATAGCTTCTCCTTCAGGGTTCATCTTGGTGAGTCCGAGTAAGTATTGCTGTAAAACGGTAAAGCGCATGGTTATATGAAACCAATCCAGGATATGCAAAGAGTTAGGCGTGAGCTGCTCCTGGAGTTGGCGTAGGTTAGCTGCTCCATCTGAAAGGAAAACGACTTCCTGGTTGAGTTGCAAGCCTTGTGATTTTAATAGTTCGAATACGCGGTGCTTGGCTTTTTTGTCCTGGCCCTGTACAAAACCGAAGCACTTGGATGGCTGGTCAGTGGGCATTGACTTACCGGCAATGACTTCAAAACAGGCTTTTTTATCTTTCCAATCCCGTAGGTATCCGCCGTCCACTCCTATGACAATCGGGCCTTCCGGTTTGGGTAGTAAAGCCCTTTCCCGTGGGCTACCTTCAAAATATGCGAATGGCTCTTCACTCAGCTGACTATCCATCTGTTGGGCTATCTGGCCCAAATGATTACGGATGGTAGCCGCGTTCAGTTTTTGATGGATGGGTAAAAGTTCTTTCAGTAATTCCGCCGTTTTAGCATATGGCATTAAAGCCGCCCACTTGGTTTCCAGATACAGCAATTCTGGCGAAGTACGTTGAGAAAATAGCGTTTTCAGTGGGCTGAGCGTCGTTTTATGATGGTCTTGCTCAATGGAGAAGCGAGGACTTCTCAGCGTCACATTTCCAAATAAGGTACGAAAGGTAAGCGGCTGGTAATCTTTGAGGGGATGTGGGGTAGGAAGACTGGGTAACTGTGCTTCTACATAACTATGAGCCTGCTCCTCAACCATTCTTACTTGAAGTACTTCCAATAGTTGCTTCGATTCCTGAAGCGATAAGCCGATACTGGTTAACTGTTGGCAGTCTTTTTCAAAAACGATGATGGACTCTGTTGAAGCAATTTTTCCGTCCTCTTCAACGGTCAGGGATAGGGTAAACTTCATGGCTTTTCGGGTTTGAGTGATACATACTCATTCACTTTTCTGACGGTATTGATCGCTACCTCACTGAGTTTAGCGGTCTTGCGCAAGCTGATTCCAGCTTTTAGATGGCGGACAACGGAGGGGTATTTCTTCAGAAAATATTCGCGCTCCTCAGAACGACCTTCCGGGCGGCCAATCTTTTTCCCTTGTCTACGGGCTTCTTCCATGCCCGACATAATCCGCTCTCGCAGCACCTCTCGTTCCAAGCGAGCAAATTCTGCCAGCAGCGTGAACATGAACTGGGCAATGGGATTGCGCTTGTGGCCTTTTAGCGTCTCTATACCAAAGTTCTGTACGTATATGCTTACGCAAAGGGCACTTAATTCTTCAACGACTTGTAGCACTTCCACAGTGGAACGTCCTAAGCGAGAAACCTCTTGTACCAGCACTTTTTGTATCTGTCCCTTACGGGCTAAAGTCAATAGCTGCTGCAATCCATCCCGTTCTTGATTGCCTACTGAACCACTGATCTTTTCGGCAATCTCGGCCACGATCTCCATCTGCTGAGCCAGAGCCACCACGCGCAGATCTTCAATCTGACGTTGATACTCCTGCTCCTTTTTAGATACTCTTACAAAAATGGCTGCTTTATACATGCCCTAAAGTAAACATACCGGTTCAAAAAAACCTAGTGGTTTTCTTGATACACTTTTCAGGAATGTAAATCCTCAAAATAGTCCTCGTAACCGCCCTTGGCATACCAGAAATCTGAACTACCCTTTATTTGATACAGTTTGGCTAATTTCCGGTTTACCAACTGCCGATCGAACTTTTGCGAATTGTAGGTGTAATACCAGGGCGGCACATCATCTTCCATTTGGTTTTCCCCCGCCTTGAGTCGTTCAACAATCGTATCGAGCCATTGGTAAGCCCAATCTCGTTGCTCCTGCATCCGTCGGTCATACACGGTTGGCCCACCAAGTTCTTCAGGTGGGCAGGCTTGTTTACCCGCTATACAAATCGGATGAAGGCGTTTTTCATTAGTTGGGCTAATAGCTTCCACTCGGATTTGATGGACCCAGTGGTCGAAATAATCATAGACGTAGTGAAAGGTATCATGGACCTGTAGGGCAAAATCCCCTAAGCGGGTAATTTCGGGGATCCCCAGAAACTGTTCCCCTCCCGTATAATCAATGCCATAATCGCGGCCGAAAATGCGGAAATAATGCAGGTGCCAATTATCCCAGCCCATTACGATTTGGATAATATGATGCAGTTGCACAATGGTTGTATCGCCCTTTATGAGTAGTCTTCGATAGATATGCGGACTGATGTGTAAGAGGTGAATTTTCAATTGATACAAGCAGTCGTAGGGCTTGTCTGGGGCTGGGGTTCGCGGAGTATGTAGTTTGCGACTCATAGCAAAGAGAGTAGACCTAAAGATAATGGGCTACTGACTCATACCCCAGCTTTTTTTATGCTCTCCTCTACGCCTAAAGATTTGCAAAGGTGGGAAATGCCTTTAAAAACTGAAAGTCGCAGCATTTCGTCTAGACGTGTTTCTGCGGCTTTGAACAGATATAGGATCAATTTCTAGCTAGCTTTTAGAATAATGTTTTCCAGCCTTTTTATTCTTTCTTCATGATCTACTACCTTTTCTAGCTTGTTGTCAATTTGGGTCAACTTTTCTAATAAGGCGGAAAAACCGGTATTAAAAACTTTTTCTGTGTTCTCCTGACGCTGATTAAGCTTTTCTAACAATTCATTTGTTTTGTCTGTTTTGATCAGCAGTTCAGCAATGATCTCGGAGAAGTCGTTTTTGTCAGCCATATATTTAGTATTTGAAAAACTTATAATAAAAATCCTGGCTGCTAAATGCCAGCTTATACGTTATCCGAGAGTACAAACTGTACTGTGTCAGGTTAATCTACAATCCCAAATCAACCAAATATACGCTTCCAAAAGCTTTTCTTTCCTTCCTCAGGAAGACGGTTTGCAATTCCTTCAACTATTGAAGTTAAATGCGTAATTTGATCTTGTAAGTCCTTAGGACTACTTGGTAAGCTTGTAGAATTAGTAATTTGACTCTGGGAAAATGCTCTTACATCATCATTTAAATACTTCCCTAGTGTTTTTCCAGCTCGTTCAGCGGCCTTCTCAATAATTGCTCGTGTCTCTCTTTCTACTCCACGAATAGACCAAGTAACCGGTGAAGATTCTTCTTTACTAGGACGTGGAACTTTAGCTGTCTTACTAATAGTAAGACTATTTTTTTTGCTTTCAGTTGATGTAAGACCAAAATCGATTTCTGTCTTACTTATTTTTTTGCTCATATGATGCTGTCTTACAATTTGCACAATTTGTAAGACACATAATTACTCAATTTAAGACAATACTTCTTCATAAAACGATTGCAAAACACAATGTAGGACATAAACTAATAAATGTCTTACACTCTATTTACGATCAAAAGGATATGGGTTACTCTTTAATTAATGTATGAGAATTAGATTTAGGTGGCATTTTCCCGAGCAGGATCAGGAACTAGACTTTTAATTTATAGGAAGCTATGAAGACGATGTATGTACTATGTATTTCTCTCTTGCTATACTGCAATGGATGTAAATTATTGGAACCGAAGCCCAAACTGCCGCCTGCTACCCAGGAAGGCAAAGGCACCTTTGGCTGCCTGCTTAACGGAAAGCTCTGGCATCCATATGAAAGTATTGGAACGGGGGGTGATATTCACGCTGAATATCAATATGCAAAAGATTCCATTGGAGTTAATATTTACGCTTCTAAAGATAAAGAAGTAATTATTATGTCTTTTTATGACTCGCCCACCTTGCAAGTAAACAAGATATACGACTTAGGGGTAGCGGCTTCTAAATTTTACGTTCAATACAATAACTTTAGCAAGGCCACTACTTGCCGTTATGAGCATATTGTCAGTGGAACAGTAAAGTTAAGTCGGTTTGATACTTCCCGTAGAATTATCAGTGGCACTTTTGAATTTATGGTGACGAATACTACTTGCGGGGATACCATCAAAGTTACGGATGGCCGATTCGATATCGGAAACGTGCTTCAATAAAATCAACCATCCCTTAACCTTCTTCCAATGCTATGAAGACAATTTATGTACTAGGTATTTGCGCTTTGCTGTTATTCTGCGGGAGTTGCCATTGGTTTAAGAAAGACGATCCAACGCCGCTGGAGCAACTTCCGCCTGCCACCCAGACGGGGGAAAGAACCTTGGGTTTTCTGCTCAACGGGCAAGCCTGGACTCCACAAGGAAATAATGGTACCTCGAATTATATTGTAAGTTATGATCGCACTTATTACGGTGGAACTTTTGATTTGAGAGCCTACCGCTATCCTACCAAAGGAAATGACAAGGATCAACAGTATATTATTCTATATATGAATAATCTATCAGCACCTGGCACATATCACTTTGAAAACAAAGAGCAAACCAGAGTGAGTTTTACTGAACGAAAAACTAACTGCGAATCCAGTAGTAGGGATAGCAGTACCTATGCTACGGGTAGCCTGACCATCACCCGCTTGGATATGACCAAAGGCATTATCTCCGGCACTTTCGAGTTTACCTTGGCTAAACCGGGCTGCGATACGGTTCGCGTGACCGATGGCCGATTCGACCGGAAATTATAACCCTTCTTTCTTTTCGCTACTTATTTACCAATTTTATGAAAAACGCATTTTCTACTTGCCTTAACATAGCTCTGGCTGTAACAAGATATCAGCAGGTATACCTAAATGCTTAGATATTTTTCTCATCATATCTACTGTAAGGTCTCTTTTACGGTTTAGAATACGGGATACGGTTGCTTTGTCTCCCAGTAACTCTTCCAGATTGCGGTTGGTCCATCCTAGTTCTTCCATCCGGTATTTAATAGCTTCGATGGGGTCAGCCGCTGGGATAGGATAGTGCTCATCCTCATACTTGTTTACTAATAGCACCAGTAATTCCAACTCCCTTCCTTTTTGGGTGCCCTTGGGAGCATCGAAAATCTCATCGATTCGCGCAATAGCGGTCTGATATTCGGCTTCGGAGTCAAATATTTTTTTTATGGTCATAATTTTTGATTGATTATACTTCCAGAACATTAATCGTATTGTACTCATCGTGGGTACCAATCCACTTGATTAGAACGTGTTTATATTCGTAGCTGACTCGGGCAATGAGTCGGAAATGGTTACCCTTAATATTAAACACCACCCGCTTGTCGCCAACCGGATCAGCTTGAGGAAAGTCTTTCCTTAACTCGTTGGGGTCTTTCCAGTTCGCTTTTTTCACTACTCCGTACCAAGTCAACAGGGCTTGATAGGATTCCGCATGTTGCTTACCGTATTCGACCAATTTTTTCTTGCTGATCACATTCATTGCTATGTAAACCTACACAAATGTTGACAAATTGTCAACATAATAGGACATATATCCACTAGATTGAGTAATACATTTATAATTTAACTTTATACGAATTCAAAATTAAAAACACTATCATACTGACAATAAGTCAGTTAATAAAAAATTACTGGTTTCCAAGCCGCGCCCCAGTGTGCGGAGCTTCGCTGGGTGTTTTTCCCTCCCCTTTTTGTTTTGATTTTTTCCCTTTGATTTTTCTCTTTAGTTGAAAAGCGCGTAGGCCATCACAAACTTTGTGTATTTTTTATATTTTTACTATTTTGAGAGGCTCATAACACATTGTAATTCAATATGTTACTTGATGTTAATCAGAGTTTTTGGGCGGATAATCAGAGTTTTTGGGCGGATAATCAGAGTTTTTGGGCGGATAATCAGAGTTTTTGGGCGGATAATCAGAGTTTTTGGGCGGATAATCAGAGTTTTTTATAAGAGGCTTGTTTTATAAACTCTGATTTGTAATTTTGCTTCATATCAGTGAAAATATATGGTAACTAAAATCGATAAGGATATAGAAGTTAGGATGTCTAACACACTAGTAGAAGCACGCTATGAGTATTCAGAAAATCAATTAGATATTCTTTTTTATCTGCTTTCACTTTTACATAAAAATGGAGATTCGATGCCCATTACATCATATGAAATACATTTAGGCGAATTAGAGAATATTCGCGGTGCAGTCATGAAAAGCTATCGTATTCATGAAATTTTACTGGACATGAATACTAAGCCTATAAATATCCGTACTCCTGATATGGAGGATACAGAAGACTTTCATACTATTTTTCTTTTTTCTCAATTCAAGTATCGAAAAGGGAAACGATTACTAAAAATACAATTAACTGAAGCTGTTATTCCTTATTTATTTGATTTAAAGCGAGAATTTACTTCTATGGAGCTTTATTCTGTATTACGCATGACTTCTAAATATGCTAAAAGGATTTATCAAATATGCTGTCAATGGAAGAATGCTATAGGGGATAAAATGTTTTATATTGATGATTTAAAAAAAATGTTAGGCTGTGAAAATGAGTATAAACAAATAACTGAATTTAGAAAGTACGTTTTGGATGTAGCCAAAAAGCAAATAAATGAAAGCACCGATATTTATATTGATTTTCAGTTAGATAAAGAGCATAGTCGTTCATTTAATGTTGTTTATTTTACTATTCAAAAGCAAAAAGTAAGACAAATTCCAATTGATTATCGATACAATGAGAAGCAAGGCCGAGCTAAAATGCAGCTGGAGAAGATAGGGATCGTAGATGAAAAACTACAAACTCAAATTCTTACACTGCACTTGGATGGTTTCAATAAGTGGCTGTATGATTATCAGACTGGAAAATTTAAAGTACTTACTAGCCCCTCAGGTCATTTACTCAAAACGCTTGGTTTAGTAGTTTCTAAAGCTTCTTCTGCTATAAAGTCTTAAAAATCGAACTGGCTATCTGTCGTTTTTTAGCCTTACAAAAACTGTTTTTTCAGTGGGGTATAACTCCTTTTATTCATCCAACTGACATTTGCCCCTAACACCTCCTAAACCAAACAATGTTCTGTTTGTCCCCTTTGTTGTGTAATTAACCATATGTTAAGTAGAAGGATAATGTATTGATAGTGAATGGATTGAGTATACAGAAGATTGTATTTCGGGGCTGAATGGGCGCTTTCTTGAACTATCCGGGGAAATCAGGGACACTTTTGGGTTAGAAGGGGTTCGGCGAACCGAAGAAGCTTTCGATAAAGGACTATTTGTAAACGGTTAGAATTTTTAACTTCAGTCGGCCATCATTAAAAATTTAGTATAAAACTTTGAGAAGTGCTTTGGTGTATTCGCTGACCTGCTTGGGGGGAGTATCAAAGCAACCCCCCTTCGGAAAAGCCCAGTTTTTACCCCACCATCCCATTACCACCCAAAGTGGTTTTAAAGTCAATCGCCGCTATTTCCACTCACACAAATGCCATTACAATGTGCAGCCACATACTAATTTAACAACAATGTTGTTAAATTAGTATGTTATTTTTAAGTATATTGTTGTTTTTAAGTATATTGTTGTATAACTTTGTTGTTGTTAATGAAGTTGTATTCACCGCCCGATTCACTCCTAAACCCTACAAAACCGCCTATTTATGCCCACCAACACCATTACCATTGATTTAAGCCAGGAAATCACCCAAACCGAATACTGCCGCCGAACCGGCGACACCCTGGCCAACCTGGCCCCCAAGCTGAAAAAACTCTCTGTGCGCGAGATTCCCGAACTAGGCTTGCGGTTAATCAATATCTCAGCTCCCCATTTTGACACCGTGCGCGTTGAAGCCCCGCTCGTACGGGAGTATACCATCACCGAGTTAACCGCCTTGTTTGGCAATCTGATGGCGCAATTCCATACCCAAGCGCAAAACGCGGCCACCAAAGGCCAAAACCTGGAAAAGGGTCTTGAAGAGTTAACCGCCCGCCTGGAATCCCTGGGCCAAGAGTTGGAGCAGCAAAAACAGCTCACCCAAGTATTGCAAGCGGAAGCCCAACAAAAAGACGAACGCATTCAAAGCCTGGAAGCCAGCAGCCAGCAGCTGGTGCAACAACAGCAAGAGGAAGTCAAGGCCATCCAGCAAAGGGCCGCTGCCGACTTAAAAAGTGCCCACGATGTAGTAGAGGAAAAAGAAAAAGCCTATCAGGAAGCTAAAGCCGATTTGAAAACGATCAGCCAGGAAAAAGATGCCTTGCAAAAACAACTACTCGACCGCGCGGCGGACCGCATCAGTACCCAAGTGGCCGAAACCAGCCTGACGAAAGAACTTCAACGCTTCAAAGAAGAATTCCTGCTCGTGTTAAGATCACTTCAACCACCCGAGCAAGCCAGCAAAGCCACCAATAACAAAACCAGTAACGATGAGGGCGAAGGGCTAACGCTGCCTTCCGACTGAGGGCGGATTTTTCATCCGACCGAAAGAGGAAGCACCCCCGGTAGGGGCCTTTTCGGTTGCCTGGGACAAAAGGGGAAAAAATTAACGCTTCTTCATCTTTTTCCCTCCATGGAGGATCTTCTCGTATTCGGGCCATATTTTGGGATGGGCCTTGTCTAGCCAGGTATCGTATGCCTGGTAAAAATTCACCTTGTTAGTGGCCTCGCTGACCGTCTGCTGGGCGGCTTGCGCCTGGGCGTATTGCTGGGAAGCGTACCAGATCGCTCCCACTGTCACCAAGAAGCAAGTGCCCAGAATTGTTAAAGCCGCTTTGGCTGATGTAAAGCCGATCCGCCCCGCCCAAGCCTGAGCCGAAGAATGGGCCGCCTTCTCAATCCGACGGGTAGCGTCCTGCAAGGAGGTATTCAGGGGGGGCATAAGCAAATCGGCCACTTTCTGGCTGTCAATCGTAATGGCCACGCCTTGCTGAGCCTTCTCGGTCAGCAGGGCTACCTCTTTGGCCGTGGCAGGGATGCCGCGCTTCTCCAGGGCCTC